>WNGH01001816.1_pt1 | contig 36832 bp, 40 predicted proteins | sample 5400631 | NCBI WGS metagenome assembly WNGH01 (sample SAMN13153373, study PRJNA577476) | soil metagenome | isolation source: 115 cm soil or saprolite under Garry oak tree replicate 1 | place: USA:California | collected 2016-06-15 | reverse complement strand
GCTCCAGGGTAATTGGGGATTTGAGGCCTCGCAAAAAGGACCTCCAAATACCAAAACGGACGTACAGCAGCTTCTACAACACGCGACTGGAACAGGAATTGAAGAAGACCCATGATAGGAAGGGAGCCAACACTCTAGTTTTATCAGGGCTGCACGCTGACTGTTGCGTGAGGCATACTTGTGCCGATGGTTTCTTCAGAGGCTTAGAGACCATAGTGGCCGGGGACGCAGTGGAATCGTTCACAGAGATAGCCTACCTCACAGGGCTGCAGTACGTAAAGTTCTGGTACTTGACAGACGTGCTGCCAACGAAGAAGATTGTAAAACTGTTCTAGGAAGGTTCGAGGGTCGAAGAGGCCCAATCGTGTCATCATCGACATGGACGGCGGAATAGACGACGCCCTGGCCCTAATCCTCGCCCTACGCTCGCCTGATCTGGATGTTGCCGGGGTCACGGCAGTATCGGGAAACGTACCAGTACAGCAAGCAGCTATCAACGGGTTGAGGGTTGTAGAACTGGTCAACAGGCCAGACGTCTGGGTGGCCAGAGGCCTCGCCAACCCACTAATCCGCGACCCTATCAGAGCAACAAGCTTCCATGGACGCGACGGCCTCGGAGACTCGAACCTTCCGAAGCCCACCACAAAGCCTCACGAGAAGAATGCTCTCGACCTAATATCGGAAGAAATCGCCAGCACGAAAAGCCGGGGTCTTTCATTGATTGCCACTGGCCCACTGACTAATATCGCGGCTCTTTTCACGAAAGACCCCGACGCGGCAAAAAAAATCCTTGACATTGTGATAATGGGAGGAGCTTACGGTCTAACAGAGTATGGGGTAGGGAACGAGACCCCTGTTGCAGAGTTCAACATCTACTCGGACCCGGAAGCTGCAAAGATGGTCTTCGAGTCAGAAGCATCGTTGAAGGCTGTCGGTCTCGATGTTACCATGATGCCCGAGGCCCAGCTCCTACCAGGAGAATACGCGAGGATTAGGGCTAGCAAAACAAAGGCGGCCATTTTCGCGTCCCGGATTCTAGCACGGGCGGTGCGAAAACACAAACGGTTCGCGCTTCACGATCCTATGGCTGTCGCCGTGAAGGTCAAGCCGTCTTGGTTCGAGTTCGAAAACCACCCTGTCGCCATCGAGACTAGGGGCGAGTATACGACTGGGATGACAGTCGCGGACAGGAGAGAACTGAAATCGGGTGAGAAAAGGCTTAGTCAAACGGTTGCCGTCTGCAACACCGTCGCGTCAAAGGCGTTCAAACAAACGCTTCTGAAATCCATTATCCAGTCATGACCCGCCTTATTCCTTATCTTCGCCAACAGTACCAGTTATAGATCTCTTGAACAGGAGAGCAGTTCTCGTCTCTTATCTTATCATGGGCGCAAGCCTAGTGTACATACTGGTCCCTCCTCTCCTAACCCCCCCGTTCGGCTACCCGTACTACTATGGGGGCTCTTCCGGTATCTTCTTTCTGTTCTTCCCCACATACTTCTTGGCAGTGGCCGGAATGATCCTAGGCCCCTAGTTCGCACTCGCCGGTATTATCGCGAAGAACAAGTCGGTCTAGGTGGAGGTGAACCGTATGCTCCACACTCACATTTCAATGCCCATCCTAGGGGGATTAGCATTGTTTTACGGCTCTTTCTGGGGCTATGCATTTGTCTTCTTTGTGCTGCCCGTCTATGCCATGTTCATTTTCTTGGCCACTTTGATAACTGTGATGGCGTCAAGGACAGGGAGAGCCTCGACCGGTACTCCTGCAAACGCTCCAGGCTCTACTCAGCCTTCTCCTTGACTTCGATGAAGAGGGGGTCTAGCGTTCTTTGGAAGAACCGGGTTTCGCAGGTTAGCCCTGGATTTCGGAAGAATTCCAGCGAAACGACTGTTTCTTGAAGGCTACCTTAGGTTTTTTAAACCAATATTCTGCAGTAAACAGACCAAGAAAACACATGGGCAAAGAGATAGGACACATAGAGCTCAATTCCAAGAACCTGATGGAGACCAAAAAGTTCTATTCGCGGCTCTTCGGCTGGAGATTCGAGATGTTCGGCGACGGCTACATGATGTTCCACACCACCAAGAAAGGTCTCGGCGGCGGCTTCAACCTCAACAATAAAGTCACCCCTGGAACCACCACATTCTACGTGACAGTCGACACAATTCCCGCAACACAACAGAAAGCAGTCAGCCTAGGCGGCAAAGTTGGACAACGCAAGAAAGCCATCGGCGGCGGAATGGGCTACTGGGGAACCCTCAAGGATCCCCACGGAAACGTCATAGGAATCTGGAGCAAAAAGTAGAGCAGTCGACTGGGACAAGACCAGCCTTAGCGGAAGGCTGAGCCCGTTCGACAGCTCTGAGCACGAATCCCTTTTTTCGATTGCATAATTATAAGCTTCCTCGCTCCCACGTTCATGTTGAGATAAAGAATCTGGTCCGGAGCTCCTACAGCTACGTCTTTCGTAACAAAAAATAGATTTCAAGCCGCAAAACTCACCCCTGCGTTAGCTTTATGACCGAACGCTGAACCTTACAGTATGCGGCAGAAGCCATCTAGGCCAACCGTGAGTCACAATTCTCGCAGTTCTCTCAATACTGGGGGAACTAGGCATTATGCCGATAGAAGGACTACTGCTCATCGCCCTCTGCCGCTATCAGCACACTCGACCTCACGACAGCCTTGTTCGAGTCGTCTCTGGCCTGGCAATTCGGTTTCCCAAGTTCACAGGTCGCTACGGGGACGACAGGTCACCAGAGCAGGCAACAACAAGAGAGATTATTGGAATGTACCGCTCCCAGCTAAAGAAGCTCAGTGAGAACCCAACTCCCGAGACAACTTAGCTTCAGGGGATTAGTCAACCGTCTGCTTCGTGAGTGATCCTTCGCTAATTCTCCGGTCGCGGAGTTCTAGGAATGAGTAGGGTGGGAGTTGGCGTCCTCGCGCTAGTGGTAATGTTGAGAAGGCGAATGATTGCACGATCAAGCAGATAGTCCAGCCTGGAAAGAGTCAGCGTACTCGGAAGACTTTTTCTTAGGTAGTTAGAATGACTTGTGTAGGTAGCTCTGCAGCGCATTTGTCCTGTTAAATATGATGAATAATGCGACTGCGTACGCCAGCCAAACCAAGCCTGAATCTATCAGCAAAGCGAATTCCCTCGTGACTAGGGCAACTACCCCTACGAGGTATAACTGCCCTAACGCGATGCCAGTGACGACCCTTCTCCAATTCGTACTTTCTCTCAGCCCATGTACTTGAATCAACCAGTCAGTTGCCGCGGGAATTGGAAAAATTGCAAGTAGGAACGGCCAGGAGGCGACGCTAATTATCAGCTGATTCAAGTAAAGTGCTCCGATGAGAAACCCCAATGCCACGCCTGTGCATCTGGCACAAACATAGAGCGTTCTTCCCAGGAGATTAATTCTGATCGTATGAGACAGAGCTTTCACGGAATGGTGCGAGAGTAACAGGAACCGAAGCGATTCGCGTTCATCAAAGTCCGACGCCAAGCCACTTCCGTTGAAAATTTGGAGGACTGCACTAAGCTTAAAAGTATTCAAGAGACGACCTCGACCGTGGAAAACGATGAGCGACGGACGACAATATAATCTGGCACTTCTAATCATCTTGGTTTTGCTCTGCTGGCCAGCAGCAATCGCGTATTACTTTACTCGGCCGAAAAAACCAAGCGCTGCAATGGGCTCCATGGGAACCGGTACAATGGGCACAGGGTCTATGACGGCCTGCCGTTCTTGTGGAGCTAGTATTCCAGCAGGGGCGACGAAGTGTCCCTCTTGCGGTGCGTCAGTAACGTAGACAAGACTCGCCAGTATCAGATAAATGCGTTCAGGGCTAGAGAAAGCGGTTGTTTTTCTCGCCCCTCAAGACTCAAGACCGTTCTGCATAACCTGTCACGCGAAAGACCTAATTCGTCAATTCCAATCCAGCCTAGCCTTTTTGTTTCATGCTCAAGACAAGGCTCATCGAGCTAACGGGTTGCAAGGTGCCGGTGCAAATGGCCGCTATGGAGTCGTTGGCCAGACCTCCGCTTGTTGTCGGCGTGGCCGAGGCCGGCGGTTTGGGCATGCTACAATTGTCAGGGTTCACCCCCCGACAAGCATCCAGGTCGCTGGAAGAAGTTCGGAAGCTCACCCGGGGAGTCTTTGGTGCCAACTTCATCGTCACGGAAGCCAGGTACCCTGATCTAGAAGAGCTTCGGGAGGTCATAGAGATGGCTTCCAAGCTTGCAAGGGAGGTCGAGTTTTTCACCGTCAACCAGATTCTTCCCTTGTCGAGCTAGTCCACAAGAACGGGGCACTAGCCTCCTGGGAAGTAGGCTCGACCTCAACGAGAATATTTTCCCCAAACGCATCCTTACCATCGACTGAGCGTCTTCCGAGTACTCAAACACGTGCCTCCAAGTAACGCTCGGATTAAGCATGAGTCGACTGGGTGAACGTTTCTCGTGCAGCTCCAAAAGCCTCCAAGACCAACAGGAGTTACGATACTCGCCGTCCTATCCATACTCATAGGAATACTCGGGCTTCTAGGAGGAATCGCCATCATCGGGTTCTCAGCCTTGATCTCCACTTCGACCCTGTTTGGGGGGCCCTGGCCATCGCCGCGACTGGCAGCGCCAGTAGAGTAGTGGGAGTCTTCATCTGGGGGCTGATGATATACTACCTAACTAGGACCCGCGTCAAGTCCTTCTTCGGCAAGGGCCCTGGGCTAGGGCTTCCGGCCTATTCAACAACCCCCACCTTCCCGGCTCCCTCCACACCATCATTCGCTTCTCCGATGATGGCCTCGCCTACAGGGATTACTACGTCGTTTGGAGCCGGAAACGCTCCCACACAATCGCTGAACGCCTCATCTAACACGCCTCGCTTCTGTACCAACTGCGGTGCCACGATCACTCCCGGAGCGGCTAAATGCGCGTCATGCGGCCGGCCATTCTAACTCCATCCCTTTACCCGGTCTTTGGAAGCAGAATTTGTTCGGCTAGGCCTAGAGCTGACACGGTGGACGAGTGTACCAGCTTTCCTGCCCAGAGCATTCGATAGACCTCTTTCACCGTGAGGGTTCCCGTCGTTGAGGAGCCCCGCTGGAAGCTCCAGCTCCCAGCCTTGTATTGGGGGACGGTAGTTCCAGACGAACACAACCTTGTCCCGGCCGAGAACCGGGACGATTATGGAGAAGTCGTGAAGCACGAGTCGGGGATGGTTCATTCTAAACCCGGCCTTGGAGACCAGTCGGTCCACGTGAAGCTGGACTTTTCCTAGAGACGCTACTTTTCTCGTGCTGGTTGTCTTCCAGGGTTTTGGGGTTCGTTGGAAGAGGGGAGTTTTGGAACGCAAAGGTGTCACGGTTTGATGGTTTTCCGCATCAGAAATAGGCTTGTTCCAAGGGGTGAAACAGGCCTGAACCGTTCTCTCCTGAACATGCCTGGCGTCCCGAACCAGAGCCATTCCGGGTTTGCCGCCATCTTGCTGGAGACGACGGGGTAGGCTTCGGCTATTCCTCCTCCTTGCTTTCTAATCGAGTCCAGTGCTGCTCTCAACGCTGTCTTGGCCACGCCCTTTTTCCTGTATTCTCTGTCGACGTAGAAGCAGGTTATTCTCCACAGCTTCTTGTCCACGGCCAGGGGTGTTAGTTTCCGGTAGTTCCGTCCCGCGTCAATACGGGGCAGTTCTTCCTTGGAACCGTACTGGCACCATCCGACCAGCTTCCTACCGTCGTACACGAGTAATGAGTGCGAGCGGCCCTGTCGTACAAGGTTCTTCTTGTCCTTCTTGTTGACCGCTTCTCTCTCTTCTCTCGATGCGCCTCTTAGAACCGGCCTCGCCCTGTGGTAGTACATGCACCAGCACTGGCCCTGTTGGGGGGCGAGTTTCTCGAAGTCAGGCCAAGTATCTATGTTCAACTCCTTTGTAGTGTAAGTTCTCGTCTCTTTCACCTGGCGACCTTCCTGTTTGGGCCTTGGTTGATTGTTCTGCTATAGAATGGGTGGTTCTTTGTAGTCTCCGAATATCTTCCGGCCCACGTCCATAATCTCGCCTAGAGTGGCGTAGGCCCTCACGGCCTTGATCATAGGGTACATGGAGTTGGCCGTGCTGTCTTCGAAGGTTTTTCGCAATTCGTCAAGCGATCTTTGGACTCTGTCGTTGTTCCGTGTTTCTCGAACCATGTGTATCCTGTCCACCTGTCTCTTCTGAGCGTCCTGGTTAATCTTCAAAGTGTCAATGGGCATCTTCTCTTCCATCTTGTACTTGTTCACCCCCACGACTATTCGTTCGCCGATTTCCATTTCCAGCTGGTACCTATACGCTGTCTCCGCAATCTCCCGCTGTATGAAACCCGTCTTGATAGCGTTCAGCAGTCCCCCTGCACCCTCTATCTTGTCGAAGTACCGGAAGGCTCGTTCCTCCATTTCATCCGTCAACCATTCCACATAGTAAGAACCTGCCAAGGGGTCGATAACGTCAGTAACACTCGTCTCTTCGGCAATTATCTGCTGGGTCCGGAGAGCCACCGTCGCGGCCTTCTCCGACGGCAACGCCCAAGCCTCATCGTACGAGTTGGTATGAAGGGACTGAGTCCCACCTAGAACCGTGGCCAAGGCCTCGACGGTTGTTCTTACGATATTGTTCAGGGGTTGTTGCCAGGTGAGCGAGGCTCCAGAGGTCTGGGCATGGGTCCTGAGCAATAGAGACCGGGGGTCTTTCGCTCCGTACTTTTCTTTCAACACTCGGGCCCATATGCGCCGAGCCGCCCTGAACTTGGCAACCTCCTCGAAAAAGTCCATTCCGCAGTTCCAGAAGAAGGAGAGTCGAGGCGCAAAATCGTCAACTTTCAACCCGGCCTCTATGCCCAAATCAACATATGCGAACCCGTCTGCCAGGGTGAAGGCCAGCTCCTGGAGGGCACTGGACCCTGCTTCCCGGATATGGTAGCCGCTTATGCTGATGTAGTTCCACTGGGGCATTTCCTTGGTGCAGTAGACCATCATGTCCCGTATGATTCTGAGGTGAGCCTCCGGCGGGAACGCCCATTCTTTCTGCGCGATATACTCCTTGAGAATATCCGCCTGGACCGTCCCCCGCAAGTCTTTCGGTTTCACCCCCTGCCTCTCCGCCACGCCCACATACATGGCGGTCAGGACCGATGCCGGCGCGTTGATCGTCATACTGGTGCTAACCTTCTCCAGCGGGATTCCTTCTAGAATGATTTCCATGTCTTTCAGCGAGCCCACCGACACGCCGCAGCGTCCCACCTCTCCCTCGGCCCTAGGATGGTCCGGGTCGTAGCCGTAGAGGGTGGGCATGTCGAAGGCTATGCTCAGACCTGTTTCGCCGTGCTCCAAGAGATAGTGGAGTCTTTTGTTCGTGTCCTCGGGTGTTCCGAAGCCGGAGAACATGCGCATAGTCCACAACCGGCCCCTGTACATGGTAGGGTAGACCCCGCGAACGTACGGGTACTCGCCAGGGAGGCCTTCCTGCTTCAGGTAGTCCTGGTACGAAATGTCTTCAGGAGTGTAGACTCGTTCCAGGGGAATATCTGAGAGGTTTCGAAATTCCTTCTTCCGCTCAGGACTAGCTTGTGTCCAAGAGGGTAATGTTTTCCTTTCCCATTGGGCCCTCTGACGCCTAACCTTTGCCAGGTATTGCCCGTTGAAGGTTGAGGGTCCAGACTGTCGCTGACGTTTAATCTCCCGGAGAACATCCTTCCAATAGGCCTTTACCAAAACAATCTCACGGAACTCCCAGGCAACAGGCGGATTTTCCTATTTCTCCATTGCTCTCAACCGATCATGCCCTGAACGTTGAAATATGGTAGGGGTCCAGAACCGGTCTAGGACCCCAAATGGCGAGGGACTTGACATCTCAAGTGTTGAAGGGAGACCACAGGGCTGTTGCCAAAGCTATCTCCGTGGTCGAAGCGGGGGGCGAGCCTTGTCGCAGCCTCATGCAAGAACTCTATCCCAGCACAGGCCAGGCCTTCACCATAGGAATTACAGGGCCTACCGGGACAGGCAAGAGCACCCTGGTCGACAAGACGATAGAAGAGTTCCGGAAGAGGGGACGCAGAGTGGGGGTTTTGGCGATAGACCCTTCCAGCGCGTTTACCGGTGGTGCCCTCCTCGGTGACAGGTTGCGGATGATGGATCATAGCCTTGAGAAAGATGTTTTCATCCGGAGCATGGCCTCGCGGGGCGATTTAGGGGGCTTGGCTCGGGCGGCCCGGAACACGATTCGGGTCTTGGACGCGGCGGGAATGGACATTGTGATAGTTGAGACTGTGGGGGCGGGCCAGGCGGAGGTGGAGGTAGCGTCGGCAGTGGACGCCACGGTGGTCGTGTTGATGCCGCAGCTGGGAGACGAGGTTCAGGCCTTCAAGGCCGGTTTTGGGGAGATAGGGGACGTGTTCGTGGTGAACAAGGCGGACCTGGCCAACCCCTCAATGACCATGTTCAACATTGCCAGTGGTTTGAAGGAGAAGGATGGTTGGAGGCCGCCGGTTTTGAAGACTGTGGCTTTGAAAGGAACGGGGGTTCCCGCGTTTGTGGATGCTCTGGAAAAGTTTCGTCGTCATCTGGACGAGAAAGGTCTCAGAGAGAAACAGTTGAGGGGACGGATTGAGGATGAGCTGGTCGAGGCGGCCTTCTCCGACTTTTACCATGAAACCGTTGACCGGTTGAAGAGCAGGAAGGATTGGGATAATCTTGTCAACCAGGTAGTGGAGCGGAAGTTGGACCCTGAAACAGCAGCCTCAAGACTCGTCAGAACAATCAGCAGACTGGAGTTGTGACCTGTGAAGGATGAGGTGGCCACCGATTCCGGAATCCCAGTGAAAGGGTTCTACAAGAGCAAAGACGTTCCCTCGGCCTGGTCAAGGCTTCTCGAAGGCCCAGGCAAATTCCCGTTCACCCGGGGAATCTACGATGGCATGTACCGTGACCGGTTATGGACCATGCGTCAGTACACCGGCTTCGGGTCTGCCGTGGAAACAAACCGCCGTTTCAAGTATCTCATCTCTCACGGCGAGACTGGTCTCAGCACTGCCTTCGACCTTCCTACTCAACTAGGCTTGGACTCTGACCATCCACGAGCCGCGGGGGAGGTGGGTAGAGTTGGTGTCGCCATCAGCAGCCTCTCCGATATGAAGCGTCTCTTTTACGGAATAGACTTGGGAAAGGTCAGCACCAGTATGACCATCAACGCCACCGCGCCCATCCTGCTATCCCTCTATGTAGCCGTGGCTATTGACCAGGGTCTTCCCCAGAAGGCTTTGCGGGGAACGACCCAGAATGATGTCTTGAAAGAGTACATTGCCCGTAACACGTACATCTACCCGCCAGATGCTAGTCTAAGGCTCGCTGTCGACCTGATCGAGTACTGTGCTGAGAAAATGCCCCTGTGGCATCCCATCAGTATCAGCGGCTACCATATCCGCGAGTCGGGAGCAAGCGCTGTTCAGGAATTGGCTTTCAGCTTCGCCAACGCCCTCGAGTATGTGCGCGCTGCACTGGGGAGAGGTTTGAAGATTGATGATTTCGCCCCGCACCTCTCCTTCTTCTACGCTTGCAGGAATGATTTCTTGGAGGAGATAGCAAAATTCAGGGCAGCTCGACGAATCTGGGCGTATCTCATGCGAGACCGGTTTAAGGCTCGCAACCCAGAGTCTTGCAAGCTACGGTTTCACACCCAGACCAGTGGCGAAACCTTGACAGCTCAGCAGCCTGACAATAATGTGGCCAGGGTCGCCCTTCAAGCGTTGGCAGCAGTGCTGGGCGGGACACAGTCTCTCCATACAAATTCTCGTGACGAGGCTTTGGCCCTGCCTACGGAAGAGTCTGTGAGAATTGCGTTGCGGACCCAGCAGATTATTGCCCATGAGACAGGAGTCACTAGGACGGCTGACCCGTTAGCGGGAAGCTACTATCTAGAATACCTGACCAAGAGCATCGACGAGAAGACGCTGGAGCTCTTGGACAGGGTGGAGGAACTGGGAGGGGCCAAGAAGGCCACAGAGTCAGGGTTCGTCCATCGGGAGATTCAGGAGAGTGCCTACCGGTTCCAGAAGAGCGTGGACGAGGGTAGAATGGTGATAGTGGGGGTTAACAGGTTCACTGAGGGAGGGGAAGGGGAGCAGAGAATCCAGCGCATAGACCCTAGAATAGAACGGGGGCAGGTTCGACAATTGAAAGCGTTCAAAGCGTCCCGGAACATGGCCGGGGTGAGAGATGCTTTGGGGAGGCTGGCCAGGTCGGCTCGTCAGGAGAAGAACCTGGTGAAGGATATTCTCAAGGCCGTTCAGGCCGAGTGTACGGTCGGCGAGGTCAGCGATGCTCTCAGAGACGTGTACGGAGAGTACCGAGTCAGAATTGCAGTCTAGCCTTTGACGAAGAACTAGATTCGAACACTCTCGAAGGGAAAGGGGCTTGAAGGGTTTCTTACCCGCTCTTCGACATGTCGAGAAATTGTGGCTACTGAGTTGGAATTGCCCTCATTTCTTCCCTCATGCCCTTGCCCGTGCTGAAACATTGAGTCTGTAAATTCGACACAGGCGTGTTGACCGACACGCCTGTAACCGTTACAAAACCGTTCGTGTCCACGTCAATAACTATTCTATTCGTCATAACAGTGGCAGTATTAGTAATGGTTGCATTGGACGCCACCCCGATAGGACAGCCATGAATACTCCCTTCGCCATCCAGCCTCAGAACCCAAGCGGACCCCGTCCCAAAGAACTCACCAACCACTATGAGTCCTCCATCTCTGGTCTCTTGGACTTGGTAAAAGAAGTCATTCGGTCTACCGTAGAGCTTCTGCCACACTATGTCTCCGTTGGCGTCCAGCTTCAATAGGAAGGGTCCCGAGGACCTACCGGCGACGATAAACCCATGGTCGGATGTCTCGCGAACAGAAAAGGGATGGGTGAATTGCCCTCCGTTAAACGATTTCTGCCACAGAACGTCGCCTTTCCCGTCCAGCCTGATGATCAAAGCATTAGAGGATAGAAAAGTTTCGATGGGACTGAGAGTTATCACCTCCGCCACTAAGACGTATCCTCCATCATTGGTCTGCTGGACCGAGTATCCCCGGTTGTCTATAGTTACCTCGAAGGTTTTCTGCCAGACCATGTTCCCGTTCGGGTCGAGTTTGAAGATCCAGGCGTCTGCATTGGGAAAGTTTCCGACTGCGGCTGTCCCTGCAACTATGAATCCTCCATCGCTAGTCTGCTGAACAGACTGGGCCTCGTCAGCTCCGAAGTCCTTCTGCCAGACCACATTGCCCTTAGGGTCCACTCTCACCACCCAGGCCGTCTCTCCAGAGAACTGGACCCCCGGCCCAAAAGACTCTGTAAGGCCTGCGGCTACGTACCCCCCATCATTGGTCTGCTGCACAGACGTGAAGCCTTCACCAGCACGACCTCCGTAGGTTCTACTCCACTGGACATTGCCCTGGTGGTCCAGTCTTAGAAGCCAGGCATCGCTGCTCGTTACATAGCCCAAGGAAAGGGCGTCGCCGGCTACTATGTATCCTCTGTCACGGGTCTGCTGGATCGAGAGTGCTTCGGCGTCTGCGTATCCAAGGGGAAGGTAGCCCCTTTCCCATTCCGGGTCTCCAGTGGGACTTGCTTCCATGACCCAAGCACCATTGCTACGCGTACGGCCTGACGCGACGAAGCCTCCATCAGAAGTAACCTGAACGGAATCGTAGCCAACTATCGGCACGTAGGTGCGGGACCATGTAATGCCTGATGGTTTCTTAGCCATGACAGAAGGAACCGCTATCAAAGACAACAGCATAAGCAGAATGATCAACCCCGGTCTTATTCCGTAAGGCGACGTGACCAATGGGTTAATTTCAGCTCCTTATTGGGAACGCTTATGTTCTTCGACAGCATAAGTATAGCTGAGTGGAGAAGCCTGGCGTGGAAGATTGAATCATAACTCCGTTAGGTCCCTCTTCACCTTTACCCTCCGAAGACGGTCAAACCCTTTCTTCCTAGGAAAGAAGTCCCTACTTCTTCATAAACCAGTGAAAAGTGGTGGAGAAGACGATATCCTTCTAGGGTGGGCACGTATCGCATAGCTCCCTCAGAGTGGGATTCTCTTCGGAGAGATCCCTCAGGAGCTCTTCAGAGTTCTGCCCTGAAAACCCTGGTTGCCATACCAGTTTATGCTGGAGTTCCGTACACCTTACGCAGTGATAGGGGCAGTAAGCGACAATTGTTAGATGAAAAGAAGGTCGGTCTAATACCGAAAATAGTCGTACCTGGGCGTCTCGGACCCAGGGAGTTCGCTGTTCTGGTGACAGACAAGCGCTCCATCTTCGCCTTAGAATCCAGTAGTAAGGCAGGTGTCGGGGCCGCCTTCGGAGTCATTGGCGCGGTGGTGGCCGCTGCAGCCACGTCCCGCAGAACGTTCGACTATGAACAAATAGACCCTGACCTACTCGCCACTGACCCCAAGAACTTCGTCATCAGCCACGACTCTCTTGAACGTCTCGAGTTGAAGAAGGGACTGCTTGGGCCCATATTTCGTTTCAACATCGAGTACAGAACCGCAGAAGGAAAGGGAAAGAAGGTGAAAGGCCAACTTGTCCCTCCAAGCGCTCTATGGAAGCAGAAGAAGCAGGAAGGTCTCGGCCGCAAGGCCATTCACTATGACTATGCGAAGAAGGTGCAGGATTTGTACCAACGGGCCCTGCCCACTGCGGCTTCAGCCCAACTGGCAGCCTGGAAACTATGAAAGCCTTCCAGGCTCTTGTCAGCCTCGGAGGATTACTCCTAATCATTGGAGTATACGTGTTACTTCCCGCTTCTGCCCTTACAGCCAACCACACAAATACCCTCGACCCTGGAGCTAACGTGTACTTGTATGACAAGCTCAATGTGCTCAAGTTTGGACGGCTCACGGGCCAGTACTCGGAGTCGCAGGGAAACGCACTAAACTTGTACATTTTCACCGAAGACCAATACACGACCTTTACAACCCAGTATGTCCCTCAGGGACTGTTCTCCTCTCTCGAACATTCCTCTGGAAGCTTCTCTGTTTCTCTTCCCTCCCCCGGGAACTACTATCTCATCTTCACGCATGGCACTGGCCTCGAAACCTCAAGCCAGCAAGTCAACTTCTCACTCAACTTGGACGGCTACAACCCCGTGATTCTCGCTGTGGGAGTTGGACTATTAGTTGGTGGTGCCATATCGTTGGGAGTCGGTTATCATTTACGGAACAAGTATCTTGACAAGCTTCTAACACCCGCGTCACCTGATGTCGTCGTGTTTGACAAACCTCCCCCTCCGCCTCCTGCTTCAGGTTGAAGGATAAGGAAGACGATTTATTTGCGGGACCATAATAGCCAGTTGTCGGGATCCTGACGAGAAATAGACGGTTATGGGCGGGGCTGATCCCCTTGAGCCTTTTCGCAAGCGCCCTGGCTGGGGTTTTGATAACGCCGAGGAATTTCTTGGGTGATTCTTTGTACTGGCTTGGGGTTCTCTGGTTTGGTTTCGTGGGGGCGGTTCTTCTCGGAAACACTAGTCGAGTCAGCCGAATTCCCAGGTACACCTCGGTCGCGTTGAGCTTCGCTGTTGCTTTCTTGGTTCTAGGGGCTAGGACCTATCCAGAGGCGGGGATGATCCTTTACGGGCTGATTGGACTCTTCATAGGATTCGGAATTCGCATCTCTTCTTTCCTGTATTTCGAGACCAAGTGGATGTACTGCGATACTTGCAAGAGAGATTATTGGCATATGAAACGAAACGGTGTCTGGGAATGCCAAAAAGCCAGTCACAGTTTTCTTCACAGTTGAACCGGGGTAATGCCTGTGACTTCGCTTGGTCTCTAAGCCCGTTTAACTACTGAGACAGTTGTTTTTGGCGCTCGCGATTTGATTCCGATGCTAGCCGGGGAAGAGTAGGACATGACAAAGAGTGTAGAGGTTGAAAGACAGGACCAGGCCCTGACCTGGCTCGTGGGCAGCGAGGTTCCGAGTGTCCGCTATTTGACGCTCCGGGACCTGCTTGGGAGGCCTGAGAATGACCCAGATGTTGTGGTCGCTCGGAAGAGAATTGCTTCTTGGAGCCCCATAGAAGAGCTTCTGGCGGAGCAACAGCCTAACGGCTATTGGGGAGAGCCCGAGGATGTTTACTGGCCCAAGTGGAGAGCTACGGTTTGGCCTTTGATTCTTCTGGCTGAGATGGGTGTGCCTGGGGAACTCTCGGCCGTGAAGAGGAGTTGCGAGTATTTCCTACGAATCATGGTTGCTCAAGACCGTTCTTGGCCACCTCCCGACCTTTCAGAGAAGGATGGTCAAGGGCAATGGCCTGCCTGGCGTAGCGTCTGGGAGCCCTGCGTCACCGGCAACATGGCGCGGACATTGACGGTGCTTGGCTTCGGCGAGGACCGCCGCGTCCGGGATATGTTCGAGTGGCTTGTTCGGACTCAGTTACCTGACGGTGGCTGGAATTGTGAGCCTGGCGCCTGGGGAAAAGAAGTGTTCCACAGTTCCTTCATGTCCACGGTAGAACCGTTATGGGCGTTTTCCGCCCTGCCGTCTCAGAAATGGCCGAAGGGGGGAAGGGAAGCTGTGGAGCGGGCGTGTGAGTTCATGCTAATCCACCGGCTCTACAAAAGTGACAAGACTGGCCAGGTAATTCATGAATGGTGGACAAAACTCCACTTTCCCTTGTTCTACTTCTACGACATTCTGCACGGGCTGCGAGTGATGACGGCCATAGGTTACGGGAAAGACGAGAGGATGAGGGATTCTATTGAATTGCTCCTGTCCAAACGTCTGCCAGAGGGGACATGGGCCTTGGAAGGTAGTTTCGTCGATACTCCCAAGAAGAATCTGGTGAAAGATTCTGCAACCGGCCAATGGGCCGTGATGAAAGGGGAGAAAGTTACAGATGTTCCCCAAGTCTATTCAAGCCTCGGCCCTATCGGCCAACCCAGCCCGTGGATCACCCTCAACGCGTTACGAGTCTTGAAGGGCCGAGAATGACCGGAGACTTGGACGTAATCCTGACCTAATCCTGACCTATCTTCTAAAGGAAGTTGACCCCCTCCTAGTCCGGCCAAGTCTTAATGCCAGTTACGGTTCGGAGAATATCGAGAAGGGTCGAGGCGCCAGAGACGTGGGGATATCCCATTCCAGTTCGGAAATTTCCTGGAAGCGTCTATTATGGTATGTTCTGGCCGGGTCCCGGGGAGGGCCTAACCGTGGAAGAATCATCAACCTCCTGCGAAGAGAACCCCACAACATCAACAAGCTTGCAGAAGCTCTCCAGGTTCACTACAGGGTCGCCGAGCATCATATTCGAGCCCTCGAAAAAAATCACCTCGTTTCCTCTGCCGGGGAGAAATACGGGAAACTCTACTTTCTCTCGCCCGAGATGGAAGCACATCTACAAATCTTCGACGAGATATGGGGCCAGATTAGGCCCAAGGTTGAACAGGAGGTGAAGAAGTAATGTCCATTCTCATGGATCTCAGCATGTACACAGCCGCGGTCAGCGCGGTTCTCCTATTGGTCCTAGTCGCAATCTACCTTCGCGTCTACAGGGACACCCACGCCCAGTTCAGCCTGGGCTTGAGTGTCTTCGCATCCATTCTCTTCGCCCAGAACATCTTGGCAGTCTACTCATTCCTCACAATGGCTTCGTACGTCCAAGAACCATTCCTGCCTTTCCTATTAGGCATCAATGTTGCCGAAGCCCTGGCTATCATCGCGCTGTTGCGAACAACAGCACGGTGACATCTAGACCTAATCTTCACTTAATCTCGCTAAACCCGTAAAGTATCTGGTTCGAGTAAGCTACCTCCAAGAATCCGGGAGGTGAATTGTAAGAATGAAAACTCTCACGATGGCGCTCTTCTCAGCTCTTGCGGTCGCACTGGTTCTTCCAGTAACCTCCGCTTTTGCAGCTACCCCTGGCTTCGGTAACCTATACTTCAACGGGACCATAGTCGGAACTGTGGTTCCCCCGGCGGCTTTTCCCAATCAAGGCCTGGACAATTTCTACGAAGTGATGCACGGTGCTACGGGCCAGCTCGGGATCGCATCGGTTGCCCCCGGAAGCGCAGACTATCACGGTGGTCACTGGAAGGTCTTCACTGTAACCTTCCACTCAGGAATTACACCAGTACTACTGACTTCGGAGCAGGCAGTTCTCTCAGCCCAGAACGCAGGAATGGTCACTGTATCCCGAAACGCTGCTGCCGACTTTCTCTGCCCAATCCAGCTATAGTATCGCGCCAGCAAAATGGTAGTCTGGGAGGACCAAGAACCCTCCCCCTATTCTTTTCTTAACTTGCCCCGCAGTTTTGTAGCCCGCTACTCTAGGTGAGATTGGGGGCTCGGACTCATAGCTAGAAGAAATCCCGCAGAATGAACCCCTTTTTCCAGTTTGAACGCCCATTACATTCGCACCCCTATCGGTCACGAAGGAAATGTCCCTGAATCAGGGAGCAGCTAAAACCCGAGACGGGCAAGTTTCGCCCCCTGAACAGCGAAAATCGTAGGAAACCAGCCCAGACAGAAAACGACTTTTCAAGAGGGGGGTACGTCAACAGGTATCAAGACGTGAGAGGCCCGTCTCCCTCACAGTCAAGAACCAGCTCTCTCAAATGATTCCGGCAGAAAAGCACTAGAAAAAAGAGGCTAACCCTTGAGCCCATTCCTGCGACTAGAGTTTCTCGCCTGTTTCCTTGGCGAACTCTTCGAGGAGGTCGCGTTGTTTCCTTGAGAGGTCGTGGGGGATTTCCACCCGGACGAGCTCGTCTCCCTTGCCCCAGCCCTCGATTCTCGGAAAGCCCTTTCCCTCCAGCCTGAAGATTGTCCCGGCCTTGGTCCCGGGTGGAATTTTCAACATGGCCTTCCCATCAATACAAGGAACCTCCAGCTCTCCCCCCAGAGCTGCCTTCGGAAAACTAATCCGAGTCTCATACACCACATTGTCCCCCTGCCTCTTGAACTCAGGATGCGGCCTTAGACGAATCCGGACATACAGGTCCCCAGCCCGTCCCCCCTGAGCTGCATTTCCCTCGCCCCTAACCCTGAGGCTCTGGCCCTCGTCCGCTCCCGGTGGAATCTTAACCTGCAACTTCTTCCGAACCCGTTCCAACCCTGCTCCATGACAGGTCCTGCAGGGCTTGTCAACGATTGTTCCTTCGCCGTTGCACTTAGGGCAGGTCGTTATCTGGACAAACTGGGCGAAACCGGTCCGCCGGACCTTTTGGACCCGTCCCCGGCCGTTACACTCTCTGCATGTCTTCCGGCTGCTACCCGGTTGCGCTCCGCTGCCACCACACACATGGCATTCGGAGAGCCTTGGAATCTCGATCTCCCGGGCCACGCCGTGGGCTGCCTCGTCGAAACTTATCTCCAAATCATAGGCCAAATCCTCGCCTCTAGTCGAGCCTCCAGCCTCAAATGTGCCGAACCCTTGGCCGCTCCCGAATCCACCCATACCGCCGAAGAATCGTTCGAAGATGCCTCCGAGGCCTCCGATGCCAAGGTCTCGGAAGACGCTGTCAAAGTCTGCTCCTCGGAAAATATCCTCTCGGTTATACTTCTCGTAGACTCCCTGGCGGCCGAACTGGTCGTACTGGCCCCGCTTCTCCTCGTCCGAGAGAACCGCGTAGGCTTCTGATATTTCTTTGAACTTCTCCGCTGCCCCGGGATCCTTGTTCCGGTCTGGATGGTATTGCAGGGCTAGCTTGCGATAGGATGCTTTTATGTCGTCTTTGGATGCGCCCCGGGGGACTCCGAGGACATCATAGTAGTCTCTCTTCTCCATCTAAACAATCATTCTACTCGGTCTCTATTTAGACCCCTCGTCCTTGACCTCTCTAAACTCTGCATCCATCACATTATCATCCGGAGCCTGTGCGGGGCTGGGTGAGGGTCCGGCCGGTCCCTTCGCCTTTTCCTCCTCGGCCGCCCTCTGCGCGGTCACTTTCTGGTAGATTTCCGCACCGACCTTCTGGAGGGCCTTGGAGAGCTCGTCGCTGGCCTGTTTGATCTTATCAGCTTCCGTACCAGCCAAGGCGGCTCTTAGCGTGGAGGCAGCCTTGTCAATGGCCTGGGCTTGTTCTTGGCTGATCTTGTCCTTCAGCTCCTCCTTGGTCTTCTCCGCGCTGTAGAGCATGCTTTCAGCGCTGTTGCGCATCTCCACTTCTTCCCTCCTCTTCTTGTCCTGGTCTGCAAACTGTTCCCCCTCGTGAACCATCTTCTCCTTCTGGTCCTTGGACAGCTTGGTGGACGCGGTGATGGTAATCTTGTTCTCCTTACTGGTTCCCAAATCCTTAGCCGAAACGTTGAGAATGCCGTTCGCGTCCATGTCGAAGGTAACCTCGATCTGGGGTATCCCCCTTGGCGCTGGGGGTATTCCGGTCAGGTTGAACATTCCCAGAGAAATATTGTCAGCGGCCATAGCCCTCTCGCCCTGGAGGACGTGAATTGTCACGGTGGTCTGAGAGTCCGCGGCCGTAGAGAAGACCTGGCTGCGTTTGGTAGGTATGGTGGTGTTTCGTTCCATGATTTTCGTGGCCACACCGCCAAGGGTCTCAACTCCCAAGGACAATGGGGTGACGTCGAGGAGGAGTATGTCCTTCACCTCCCCTGCCAACACAGCGCCTTGGATCGCGGCACCGACAGCAACGCACTCCATCGGGTCCACTCCCCTCTCCGCCTGTTTTCCCACAAGGTCCTCAACGAATTTCCGGACCATGGGCATGCGGGTTTGGCCACCAATCAGAATAATCCGGTCAACATCCTTCGGGGTGAGCTTAGCATCCTCGAGCGTTCGTTTGATCGGCGCTTCCACCCTCCGGACGATAGGATAAGCCAGTTCTTCCAGCTTGGCCCGGGTCAGGGTGGTATGGAGGTGCTTGGGTCCTGTGGAATCAGAGGAGACGAAGGGAAGTTCAATGTCCGTGGTGACGAGGGTGGACAGTTCGATCTTCGCCTTCTCGGCAGCCTCCTTCAAACGAGTCATGGCCATTCTGTCATTCCGGAGGCTAATCCCGTTCTGACGCTGGAAGTCGATGAGTAGATGCTCGACTATGGCGTTGTCAACGTCCGTGCCCCCCGTTTGAGTGTCCCCGCTGGTGGACAGGACTTGGAAGACTCCTCCTCCAAACTCCATCAGCGTCACATCGTGGGTTCCACCTCCAAAGCTGAAGACCATGATCTTCATCTCCTTGTCCGTCTTGTCCAAACCGTAGGCGAGGCAGGCGGCGGTGGGCTCGTTGATGATCCGGTCAACTTCTAAGCCCGCTATCTCCCCAGCGTCCTTGGTAGCCTGGCGCTGATTATCATTGAAGTGGGCCGGGACTGTTATGACGGCTTTCTTGACGGGCCGGCCGAGAAATGTTTCAGCGTCTTGTTTGATCTTTTGAAGGATGAAAGATGAGACCTGTTGAGGAGTGTACTGCTTGCCGTAAGCAGTCACCTTTTGGTCGGTACCCATCTTCCGTTTGACTTCGAAGATCGTCCCCTCAGGGTTCGTGGCCGCCTGACGCTTAGCCGGTTCTCCCACAAGCAGCTGGCCCTCCTTGGTGAAAGCCACCACTGAAGGAAACATTTTCCCGGCGGCTGTCTGGCCTTCCGCGCTGGGGATTACGACCGGGCGGCCAGCCTCCATCATAGCTGCTGCCGAGTTTGTAGTTCCTAAGTCTATTCCAATAATCTTCTCTGTTTCAGGCTTACTCAAGATTTCTAATCCTCCCTTCCGGTTTCATCCGGGGGATGTTCCCCTGCCACTTTAACTATACTAGGTCGCAGGACCCTTCCTTTCAACGTGTAGCCAGGCCTAATCTCTTCCACTATGGTGCCCTCCACTTCAGGAGAGGCGACGCGGAGGGCAGCCTCGTGAAGGTCAGGCGTGAACTTGGACCCCACACCCAGGATCCTCTCCACACCCTCCTTGGAGAGAATGTTCTGAAGCCGATTGAGAACCATTCCCACTCCCTCTAAGAGAACAGGGTTTTGCTCATTCTCCCGGGCCTTTTCCAGAGCAAGTTCCAGCTCGTCGTTCACGACTAACAAGTCCGACAGCAGCCGTTCGTTTCCGAAACGCTTCGCGTCCCCCATCTCCTTCTCCATCCGTTTCCGGTAGTTCTCAAAGTCCGCCTGCAAGTACTGCAGCCGTTTGAAGAGGTCGTCGGCCCTAGCCTTCTCGCCCTTCAACAACTCTTCCAGTTCCGAGACTCGAGCCTCAAGATCGCTTCCCTCCTCCACTGCTTCCACATCCTGAGGCGGCTTGTCAACTAGGGGTGCCGTAGCCAACTTCGGCTTGCTCTTATCCATAGAATTCAACCCGACCTAAGTTTCCCGTAGGGCTTTCCTTTTGACCCTTTGCCGAGAAATTTTCGGTGACTCCAGGGAAAATTAAACCTTCTGGGACTGTCGGCCTTTGAACGCCAGGCTTCATTGCCTTTGGCACAAGAAAAAACGATTCGTGTCCTAGCCGAGTTTCAGTCTAAGGGCAGACCAATCCTCATTCACTGAGAAGATAGCCACTGCCTCAAGCCCAAACGATGGTGCTATTTCTCTTATGATGTCTCTGTTAATGTCTGCCTTGATCTTTGAGGCCCCTTTGGGATAAGTCACCCACAGTATTCCGTTAGGACTTAGCAGGGGTTTCAGCTTTGCGAGTTGCTCGCCCAGTTCCCTGTTTGAGGTCACGAAGACTTGAATGATATTAGCGGGAGTCTTCGCCTCTTTCAGGAATACAACGCTCTTCGATACGTCCTTGGCTAACGATTCCTTGTAGCCTTTGGGCGGGTTGATGATGAGTAGTTTGTGTCCTTCTCGAATCTGGAGCTTTTGGGCCACAGACTTTTCCGACATGAGATTCTCCCTCGGACCCATTCCAGCCCATCCTCGTTAATCTTTCCCTGTTCTGTGGCCAGCAGAACCGACGGAGAGGCTTAATGGTCTTAGTTCAGGAGCGAAAGTAGTATCCCGATTGGGGGGATAATCTGCTCTCCCCACTCTTACGGTCCGAGGGTTACGATTTCCTATTAGGGCTAGGCCGCCACGGTATCGACAGTTTACGAGGAAATTAGGATTTGAGCTTCTTCAAGCACTTCATCCCGTTGAAGGCTAAGGCATGGATAACCTTGGACAAGCCGAACTTCCAGGAAAACGAGCCAGTAGTGGGGAAGATAAGCGTGGAATCCCATGACTACATTCAGGCCCAGGAGGTCCGGGTTGAAGCTAGAGTTCTTGAGAATTACGAAGAGCTGGAATGGATCGTTGTGAACAACCAGCGGATACAGGAGAGGGTCCACAAACAGGCAACCCTGTTTTCACGGGATATCAGGGTCTCGGGACCATCAGATTTTGGCCAAGGGCCAGCAAGAGAGTTCCCGTTCAGTGTCGGAATGCCTATGTTTCGTCCCACAAGGCAGGGCGGGTCTGTCGAGTACCAGGTAAAAGGCGTTCTATCTGTAAAGGGAAGACCCGACGTGACCGGCACTACCCAGATTAGCTTCTCACCAGGAGCAGCTTATCCCGGCATGATGCCTCCTCCAATGCAACCCGTTGGCTATGGGCCCAACCCGGCATATGGCGGGTATGGCCAACCGCCAGCGTACGGTCCTGGGCCTGCACCCGGGTATGGTGCTCCAGGCTACGCCGCTCCAGGATACGGCATGCCTGCACCAGGCTATGGTATGCCTCCCCAGCCCGTCCAGCAATCAGCACAGCTTCCGAAAATCCGTTGCAAATATTGTCAGAGCCTAATGGACCAAGGGGCCGGCACCTGTCCCAACTGTGGGGCACACCAGTAGGCTCCGAAACCCAGCCCGTCTTCCCTCGGCAATACTCGCTTCTAGGAAGATAGGGAAACTAGGACAACACCCGCGATTATTAGCAAAGCGCCTGTTCCCGAGAACAGGTTGAATGGGTCCCGAAAGATTGCCACTGATAATGCGAGGCTTACGATTACCTCTATTGGGAGTATGATCGAGGAGACTGTCGGAGAAACGGTTTCAGCCCTTTCGCGAAGAAGTAGTAGGACCCGACCGTGGAAAAAAGGGCGAGAAACAGAATGTATAGCCATGCGTTAGAACTGAGGCTCGGCGATGTTCGCAGGTCTAGAGGCGTAAACGGCAGTAGTAAGACGGAGGTTGTTAGTACTCTTCCACCAATTACTGCCGAGTAGTCATGGCGGTCGACTAGGTCCTTCGAGAAGACGAAGATCAAAGCGATGGTTACTGCGGTCCCGAGAATCAAAAGGTCACCGACGACTTCGGCCTGGCCTAGGTTGCGGGCTTCACCCCGAGTAACCGCAAGCCAGGCTCCCACAAACCCCGAGAGAACTCCTAGGCTTGTCTTCCAGGCCAACTTCTCTGTTGCTCGGAGTCGAGCGATGATCGGAATCAGGAGAGCCGCTGAGCTAATTATCAAGGCTGCGTCGGATGCGGTCGCGTATACCTGGCCCTCGAACTGTAGAATGTAGCCGGTCGTGTTGAGGATTCCAATGGTCCACATCGGTCTCGAACGGAGCAAGTCCATCTTGACCCAACCGGACCTTCGGAGGATGACAAGAACTAGGATGGATGCGAGTAGAAACCTGAGTGCGGCGAAGAGGAACGGCGGGGTCAAGGATAGGCCGAGTTTTATGATTGGGACGCTGGTTCCAAAAAGCACTCCCGATGTGAAGGTGGCCAGTAACCCGGTCCTGTTGACCATAAGTCAGTTCAAAGTTCCTTCGGGTTGGTGGTCCAGTGTCACCTTGAAATCGCTCGTCCCGGGAAGGTCTCAAGACCTGGCTGAAGAGAGGGCATGCTTGTTTCCGGGTCATTCTCGCCTTAGGAGTGTTCCCCTGAGGGCATTCCGGTCTTAGCTTTGAAGACTTTAGGGAGGAATATAGGGTTGCGAGATTGTATCAGCTAGGCTTATCTTCTTGTTCTGTTCCTACCAAGGCTTACCATGGGAGAAACTTCTCTCCTGTCCAAAGACACGGTAGAATGTGCCTGGTGTAAGGAGTCGAAGCCCGTCTCTGAAACCACCTGGTTCATGCCAGAGCCCGGCGAAAACAGCGTCCGCCTTTGCGACTTCTGCTATGAGAACGCAGCGAAACAGGTCCGCCTTCACAGACTGGTCAAAACCAAGGGCGACTATCATATCGAAGCGGCTGCCTGAGGCCACTAGGACTAGTTCATAGTTGCATTCGGTTGTGGAAGGGCGCGTGTAGGTAGCCTTGACCACGAAGAACAACGTCTTGATTCTCGGATGCGGCGTCGGCGGGCTAGTGGTTGCCAGCGAGCTGGCCAAGAAAGCACGAAAGGAAGCGTCGATCACTGTCGTGGAGCGCAAGGCCAGCTTCCAATTTCCCCCCTCCTTTCCCTGGGTTATGATGGGGTGGCGCCAGCCGAGACAGGTGCAGCGGAGCCTGTCATCTCTCGCGAGGAAAGGAATCAAGATTATCCACGAGAACGTGAAGGCTATCGACACCAAAGCAAAGCGAGTCAGGACCGACACGTCGAATCTCAACTATGACTATCTCGTTATCGCTTTAGGTGCTGAGTACGCGCCCGCGCAGATTCCGGGTTTCAACCAGTACGCCCACCACATCTACGATCTGGATTCAGCGGTGAAGTTCAGGGACGCGGTTCAGAACTTTTCAGGGGGAAGGATTGTCATCGGCGTTTCGCGGACGCCTTTCAAGTGTCCAACCGCGCCGTATGAAGCCGCCCTCCTGCTGGAGGAACACTTCCGAAGGGAAGGGAAGAAATCAGACATTCAGCTCTTCACCCCCGAGGCTCAGCCTGTTCCCACAGCGGGGCCCGTTCTAGGAAAGCAGGTAGAAAAGATGCTGATCGCCCGAGGGATAGGATATTTTCCCAAGAGGAAATTAGCCGAGGTGAAACATGACAGGGTCTTGTTTGACGGTGGGGAAGAAATGGGCTTCGACCTTCTCATGACTGTCCCACCTCATCGCTGTCCGAAGCCCGTCGTCGATGCGGGCATGACTGATGCGTCAGGCTGGATCCCGGCCAACCCTCAAATGTTGGCGACAAAGTTCGAAGATGTTTACGCCATTGGGGATGTCACGGCTATTGAAACCCCTCATGGACACATGCCCTTCCTGCCGAAGGCTGGTGTTTTTGCCCAGGGCCAGGGAGAGGTCGTGGCAAACAATCTAGCCTACTCCATCAGTGGCAAGGGAGAGAGGAGGGCTTGGGATGGGTCAGGCCACTGCTTTCTAGGGGTCAGCAAGGCTGAGAGTGCGTTCCTAAGGGGTAGCTTTCTCTCCAACCCTCCTCGGTTGGAGTTTCACCCACCAAGGCGCAAATGGCATCTGGACAAGGTTGCTTTCGAAAAGCATTCGATGCGCCACTGGTTCTAACCGAACCAACCCCTCGTTCGTTCATCCCAGCAGCGAAGCTGCGTCAAACCTTACGGGTGTGGCGGGGATCGCGGGAAAGGCTGACATAGCTGCAGTTGAAATCGTCGCGCGTGAGAGGGCTCTCTAACAATCGCATCGTAGCCCACGGGGCACCAGGGAAGAGTGGAACTATCCTAGCAGCCGGGTTAGAGAATAGCCGACCAGCGCTCCCGCGGCAGGCGATACTACCCAACTTGTCACAATTAGGAATATGTTTCTCACATTCATCACCCTCATTCTTCTAGCCAAGCCCGATCCGATGATTCCGGAGGAGACCGTTTCAGTGATAGAGACCGGAACTCCGAGTTGACTCGCGAACTCGACAGCTCCCGAGCCGAGAAGCTGTGAGTAGAAAGCGTTTGGATAACGAAGGGAGAAGATTCCCTCACTGAGCCTTCTGAGGGCCCCTTGACCAAGCGTGAAAGCGCCTAGGGTGCTTCCCAGTCCGACAGCTATGGCCGCTGCAAGAGTCTGGTTGAAGAGGACTCCGGCTATCAAGCCCAGAGAATTGCTCCCGATTACGTAGGCAGAGAGGAAAGCCACGACCAATAGCCCAGCTTTGAGAATTGAAAGTTTTAGCCAAAGGTTCTTCGGGCTATAATGGTCGTCTAGCGCTACCAGTAGGACTCCTAAGGCTGTTGCTAGTAGTGGTGCGAGAAACCAGAAGCCGAGGATTAGCACAAGATATCTAGTGTTTTGCAAAGGCCCGACCGCGAAGCCGACCCCTAGAATCGCTCCCGTCAAGGTCTTGGAAAGAGACAGTGGAACCTTCGACAGTTCTGCTCCTAGGAAGACGAGAAGGGTTGCTAACAGAATGGAGAACACTTCCGTAGTTGTCTCTGTTGGAAGAAATGCTTCTCTTACTCTGAACAGTTTTGGACCCTCCAGGGACAGTCCCAGGAGATAGCCTGCGACCGCGACTAGAATCCCTGACCGTCTGCTCACTATGTTGCTTCCGATTATTGTTCCAGAGCAGGCTGAGAGGTTGTTTCCCCCCACGACCATGCCTAGAAGGCCGGCTAGCAGCAGTGAGGTCACGTCTAGAAATCCTGTCAATGGCTACTAGGCGCCTAGGGCTTTCATGACCGCTATTACAAGGTCTGACGCGTCTTCACAGAGGTCTAGAATATCATCCGCTTCTAGTGTCGTTTGAATGTAGTTGTTGAAGGATGCATAGTCGAGTTTTTCCCAAGAACCATAAATCTCGTCCAGCATAGTGTCCTTGACATCATCTCCCTGCTCTTCCAACCTCTCAATCTCCCTTGCCAATTCCATGGACTTTGTCCTGTTAGAGCCTGCTATGCCGAGTAGGTTTCTAAGAATCAAGAGCTCCGATTGGCCAATCTCAACCAGCCGAACCTGTTCCTTTCGAAAAGCGGCGTCAAACTCGTTCGCTTCTCTCAGGGGCCGCTTGGCTATTCTTCTCAACTGTCGCGAAAGCGAGTGAGCTCGGTCCAGAACACTGTCCACACAGTCCACGAGCCTTCCGAAGTCGTTAGCCAGGGACGCTGATATGGACCCCCTCCCAAGCTCCTCCTCCAGGGATTGGGTTATCTTGTCGCCCTCTTTCTCCAGAGCACTAATCTTGTCAGTGCATGTGTCGACCTCGATTATTCCGTTCAAGGTTCCAGAGAGAATCTTGACCAGGAGCTCGAGGGCTTCCGCCCCCAGTCGAGCAAGTTCCTCGATTCGATCAAACGCCTCTTTCTCCCCTGGCACGAGGAAGTTTCTGACTCGACGGATCAGCCTACTCAACACGTCTCACCGGCTCATGGGAATGATGCTTCTTACACTCTAGGAATTTTGCGAGAGCAAGTCCTTACCATTGAAAAGAGTGCTGTTCCAGTTCGACTTATCCTCTGCAGGGCTCGGCTTCTCATCATTAGAGGCGTAGAAGCAGGATTGCGTTCGCTATAGCAAGGTCGAGAATGGTGAGCGGCACAGACCTTTTTGCGAACTCGGAGAAGCTGAGCCTCTTTCTGGGCTTGTTGAGGATACCCAGGGCAACTAGGTTCGACGCTGTCCCAACGGGGGTCGCCATGCCGCCAACTCCAGTGCCGATGGCAAGAGCCCAAGCTAGTGGTGCAATAGGCAGGCTCACGGACATGCGGGTTATTACCGGAATGAAGACGGTCACCAGAGGAACATTATCTACGATTTGGGATATCAGGGCCGCGACCCACAAAACTAGAGAGACAGAGAGAGCCAGATTCCCGCCTGAAAGCTGGACCAATTGGTCTCCTATGTCCGAGAGAACGCCGGTTTTCGCGAGAGCAGCAACCAGAAGGAATAGCCCTCCAAAGAAGAAGAAAATTTCCCAATCTACCCTGCTGAGAACATGCTGTATTTCATTGGACCGAGATGATTCATACACCAGTATTAGGAAGGCGGGTAGGAGAGTGGCCAGGGCTGCCGACACGCCAAGAAGAGTGTGGACAGTGAGAAACGCCACGGCCAGGCCTAGAGAGACGAGGCTGACTCTCAAGAGGCCCTGGTCCCTTACAGCCTCCGCTGGTTTTCTCAGCGGAACAGATCGTCTCAGTCTATGTCGGACGAGTGCGTCCCTGTGGAGAAACCCGTGATTCTTCAGGTAAAGGATAGTCGTATTCGCTGCCAGTGCCGCTAGAGCAATGGGTGCAGTGTTTCCGAGAAACTGGTTAAAGTTCAAGCTGAGAGACGAGCCGATGATAACGTTTGTCGGGTCTCCTACCATGGTGGAGATTCCTCCAATGTTTGCTGCGAGAACCTCAGAGATGACAAAGGGGATGGGGTCTATTTCCAGGCCGTCGAAAACTTCCACGGTTAGGGGAACGATAAACAGGGCAACTGTCACAATGTCGAGAAGTGACGCCATTCCGGCTGTCATTAGGGGGAGAAGTATGTACATTCGAACCGGGTGGGAGTCCACAGACTTGGCCAGGTGTAGGCCCATCCATTCAAAGAATCCCGCCTCGCGAAGAGACGATGCGATTATGAACATTCCTAGGAGTACTGCAATGGCTGTCCAATTGATTGCTGAGAAGATATCGTTCTCTGTGAGAACCCCGGTCCCAATCATCAGAGTGGCGCCGAGAATTGCGGCGGATGGTTTGTGGAATTTATCGGATAGGATCAAAAGGTAAGTGCCGACGAATACTCCGATAATGATCACGGTGATGGGCGTGGAGAGGGCCATTTCCCGGTCGGGTTATCGCTACGCGATAAAAGGACTCCTCAAACAAGGCTTGGACACTTGCCCGGTCTCTCCGGGCACACCGGTCATGTTGGAGAGGTGCTGGGCCTAGTTTGCGCCTAGACCTATAGTCTTGAAGGCTCCAAAATCCAGTTGAGGCGCCGGGACCGGCGTAAAGTCTTCTTGAAGGTCCCCCGTTCCAAGGCAACGGAACTCTTGGTGGTGGCATTTGGGACATTTCAGGTCGAAACGTAACTGCCCCTGCAGGGCTTTCTCGTCTCGAACTATACGATAACCACACCCGGGCCTAGTGCATTCGTAAACATAAGTTGTTTCCTCTATTTGTTTTCGAGCAGCGGTGGTTCTCGTCGAGTTCTTCCGGCGGGTCGTTGTTCGCCGGGTAGCTGTCTTTCTAGCCCGAGCCTTTGGCTTAGACTTTGAGCTCTTTCCTCTTGGACTCTTTGCAGAGGGCAAAACGGTCAACAAGTAAGCGTTCTCCAATTATCTTCAACGTACTGTTACCCTATCGGAGGCACTTGACGGACAGGGCCGCTGAGCGCAGGGAGTCACCTATACCTAAAGATATCCAGACGTCCCCGGATACATATTGTGGTAGGAATTTGGGACAAATCTCGGTCAACCCTTAATGAGCGCGGCCAGCGCTCCTCGGTTCGAAGACAAAAAATGGAAGCTATAAGAAAACACGTTAGAGCAATCGCAATAATCGCGCTTGTACTAGGACCCGCAATTCTTCTCGCCGTTCCGGGCGTTCAGAGAGCATTCGCTGATTCCATACTGGGACCACGCAACCCTGCCGTGATCGCGACGACCTTAGCATTCAAGGATGGGCAAGTAGTGACTGTTCAATATTCCAACATCTACTTCTGCAACTCTTCGGGACCCGCCACAAGCAGCGCCTCCAGCCCATGCACTGTTGGAGTCGACGCAACCAAGGCTCCCGTGCCAGACAAAGCGGTCAACACCCTTGATGTTATCGTACCAGCCTTCCTTCATCCCCTGTGCGACCTAGCATCAATCCCTTGCGCCTCGTCTAACAGCGTATTCGACCCTACCCTAGGTGCCAACAATTTCGCCCAATGCCCCGACAACACATCAGCCCTCACCTGCCCCAACCATCCCGCGTTCCTCGACCTAGCGCCCCTGGGCCTCAAGACACCCTCCGGCCAGGTGGTCGGTGTAGTACCACTGCCAATACATACCCACATCCTCTCCGGGCAAGGTGGCGGCTGGTGGGAGCTGAGAGTATGGCTCGTTGCAGACCCCAGTATTTGGCCAAACCCGTCAACCGGCGCATGTACTGCAGGAACGGGATGCCTTACATCAGCGACAGCACTAGCGAATGCAAAGCAAGCAGGCGAAGTAGTCGGTCCAGTACCCACAACGATCTACCTGTTCTTCAACGTGGTCAGCTCTTCCGCTCGATAGAAGCGGATGGAGTCCAAGACCACTCCCCCTTTTTTTGGGCAAACGAGAAGTCGAAGATTCCGCTGTCTGGGATCAATTCTCAGAGAGGTTGAAACCACTTGGATATGCTTAATTTTAGGAAAATGCGAGTTAATTTCCTCAGCGTTACCTCTGCAGTCCTCTTCATCCTCGCCCCCTTCTTTTCCTGGATAACAGTGTCAACCTTCGGACTCACCGCCGGGGCCACCTTGCTAGATGTAGCCAGCTCTAAAACGCCCCTCTCTGTTCCTCCGGCCCTGCCACAAGCCTCGCTCCTAGCCACCATCCTGCTTGTGGTAGGAGGTCTAATCCTTCCAAAAATCGTGAAGGTTGGATTACCTGTGGCCACGGCCGGATTAGTTCTGTTTCTCTTCGAATCCTACAGCCTCTTCGGTTCCCCAGTAAGTGTAATACCAATAGTGGTCGCACCGGGAATAGGCCTCCTAACCGCTCTTGTGAGTACTGGCGTCGGCGCAGCCTCCTTCCGCACTAATAGTCAAGAGCTCAAAACTCTCTTGCTCAGTTTTCGCACGAGACAAGGGCTTACAGGAATCGGCTTGTTCGTGGCGACCTTCTCGCTAGTATTGGACGGGCTCAATCATGCGGTTCTCGGGCAACTGGCCGCCTTTCTGGGGGCAGGTTTGGTTGAGCCTGTGTTCCATCTAGGATTCCTTTCCGCTATTTTCCTCCTTCTTTTTCTCTTCTCTGTGAGGAAAGAGTTCCAATACGAAATATTGAGCTCACCTCTCATCGTCGCAGCCTTCGCCTTCATCATCCTTGACGCGGCCTATCATGTCTCAACTGGAGGGGCCTCGGAATTCATAGGCCATGATTCGCCAGAAATCATACTCCATGTGTCAACTTACTACGGAACCGCTTTTCTCCTCATTGGCCACTTTTTCAAAGGCTAAGACCGGATCCGCGCCCCTATACCAGCTAGTTGGAATGGGTCTTCATGCTCTAAAGCCGAGAGAAACGCGGGTCTAGAATTTCTCGGATGTAAAATGAGGATTAGCGGTCTTACTTCCAGGTGACCCTGAGAAGGTTCACCAGGGCCAGTGCCTCACCAACGTTGACAAGCAGCATGTAGACCGAAGCCTGGTCGACGAAGGTGCCAAGGGTAGCAGACTCAAAGTTCAGGAAGAGAAACACCCAGAAGAAAAGAATCGCCAGGTTCAACACGACGAAGAAGGACCCGAAGAGAACAAGCCCAAGCGTGAACGAGGACCTAACCTTCCGATAAGTGCCTGCGTAAATGGCCAGCAAAACTAGCGTCATAGCAATGTTGGCAAAGGCCACTACAGCCGCGGCCCAAAGGGCAAAGCCCAAGCTTCCTCACCTAGCCCCCTTACCTGGCGCGCTTATCTTGGTTCTTCCAATTTTGCTCCAAATCTCTTCCAAGAATGGAAGCGCCTCCTCCATCTTCGGTGTCAGAAATATCATGGCTCCGTAGGCGCCTTTCTCCGAAGGAGACACGAGCCCATTCTCCTCTAAGACCCGTAGATGATGCTGAATGGTCTTGTAGTCCACCCTAAGGCTCTCCGCCAGCTGGTTAGCGTTCAAAGGGCGTTCCCGGAGAACCTTTAGGATTTCCGCTCTGGTCGGTCCTCCACGGGTCCCTCCCAGAAGGTACCACAAGAGTCGCTTTAGGTACTTCTCCCCGTATATCATTCCAGATGGAGTGTCAGCATCAGCGGCGCCAGACAGTTGATGCTTAACAAGATGGACGAGGGCCATCACTTGAGATCGGCGGATGCCAATGGTCGGAATCTCCACCTGCACTCGTCCCTACATACTGGCCTGATAGTTGCCTGGAATCATACGCTCACCGTGTTATTATGGTTCCCGCTCGTGCGACTGGAGTGATTCGAACTCGGCGTGGTAGACCTGTTTTCCCGAGATTAGCAGGTCGAAACGAGAATGCAGTCTCTCCAGATCCGGGTTTTTGGCCACAATCCCGTGGACATCCTTCATGTGGGATGGGTCCTTGAACCTGGCAATCTCTATCCATAGATCCTCGTCGCCTGCCAATCCAATCCCGGCGGGGAGGCTCAAAGCCCCGTATTTCCCAGCCATGTCCTTGGGGCGTAAGAGCTCTTCTGACAGACAGCCCGCTTCCTCGAACAGCTTCATTATGGGCCGGAGGGCCTGAAGGAAGGCTTCCGATTTCTTTCTTGGCACCCGGTATAGGAAGACGGAACAGTATGCCATCGGTCCCCTCTTCCTGATTACGGCTTTTATTTAGCCCCACCGAGGTTGGCCGAAAGACCAAAGATCACCTACCACGGGAATGTTGGGCACGGGAAAGCCTTACCATCCTGACATTCTCGGAGAGTCCATGGCTAAGGGTTCCTCTCGAAGGGTCGAGGGTTTCACTGAATCTGTTATCCGCCAGATGACCAGGCTGTGCGAGGAGTACGGGGCCATCAATCTCGCCCAGGGGTTTCCCGACTTTGACCCACCCGAAGTGGTCAAGCGTTCAGCCGCGAAGGCCATCAATCAGGGTTACAATCAGTACTCCACCACGTACGGGCTCATTAGCCTTAGAGAGGCGATCTCGCGAAAAATGCACAACTACAACCACATCGACTATGATCCAGGCCGAGAGGTCACTGTCACCTGTGGGACCACCGAAGGCATGATGGCCTCTCTACTCGCATTACTGGACCCGGGTGACGAGGTTGTCATCCTCGAACCGTTCTATGAGAACTACGGGCCGGACACGATCTTGTCCGGCGCCCGTTGTCGTTATGTCAAGCTCCAAGAACCTGGGTTTAGAATCGATGAAGAATCGCTTAAGGCAGCGTTCAGCCGGAGGACGAAGGCAATCATCATCAACACCCCCCACAATCCCACAGGCGCTGTGTTCTCCAGGGAAGAATTGGAGGTCGTCCGGGACTTGTGCCAGGACTATGATGCGTTCGCTGTGACAGATGAGATTTACGACCAGATTCTTTACGATGGCCGGGAACATGTGAGCATTGCTAGCCTTGACGGTATGAGAGACAGGACGATCACAATCTCAGGGTTTTCAAAGACGTACAGCATGACTGGTTGGAGGGTCGCCTATGTTGCGGCCGAGAGAGGGCTAAGCGGGGCTATCAGGAAGGTGCACGATTTCTTGACCGTTTGCGCTCCAACTCCTCTGCAGCAGGCGTGTATTGCAGCGCTGCAGTTGCCTTCTTCCTATTATCGCTCCTTGCGGCGGGGTTATGATGAGAGTCGTGGCCTTCTCTTGGAGGCGCTGGAACTCGCAGGGTTCAAGTGTTACAAGCCTGAAGGGGCTTACTATGTCTGGACAGATATCCGGGGAACGGGCTTCAAGGATGACAGATTACTGGCCGAACACCTCATAACGAGAATCGGTGTGGGAAGCGTCCCGGGCTCAAGCTTCTACCATCGACCCGGCGATGGGAAATTGAGGCTCAGGTTCTCCTTCTGCAAGAAGCCGGAGACGATTCGAATGGCTGCCCGGAAGCTCAGCCGGTTCGACGAGGGACGGGGTTTGAGAAGCCTTCGAAAGTCTCAGCACTCTCATGTCTTGAAAGCTGTTGACGTACCCCCCTTTTGAAAAGTCGTTTTCTGTCTGGTAGGGATTATAGGCGATTTTTCCTGCTTTGGGCGTAGAATCTGCCCGTCCCGGGTTTTGCTAACCCCCTGTTTCGACGATATTTCCTTCACGGCCGCTAGGAGGGTGAAACTAATTGCCTCCCTGATTGCGATAATGGGTTGATTCTGGGCGATTTCGCGTCGGCCTTGATAGGGGTTCGGGGAATCGTTCCTTGCTTGGGCCGGGAACTTGCGAAGATTTGTTTCATGAACACTTAGCCCAGTGGGTGAGCCCGCAGTATGGGTCTTGCTGACGAAGGGGTTTCCAGGCACTTTGGCGTATATCATCATGAAGGGAGCCATGCGTGAACCACCTTGCTTTCAGCCTTCCGAATATGCTCCTCGAAAGTGGTTCTCGGCTGGCCGTCATAAACCGGCACGAGAATAATCCCCGTCGTCGCCCCAGGTTCTTTCAAGGTGAAGACCATATGGCGCTGTTCCCAACGTGGGTCAAGAACGCCCTTGCTAAGTATCAGTACAGGACTGTTGAATTGAGCAGGAAGAGGACGGAGGAGAACGCACTTCGAGCGATTCTCCTCGCCGAACCACCCGAATCGAACAAGACTAGCCGAAAGAGCACGCCAGATTTGGCCGCTATTTTTCAGATGACCGACTTCTTTTTAAGAGAATGAAACCCTGCTCCAAAAGAGGTCCGAGACCTTCGATTCCACCCGACCGATGCCAAGGAGACTCTCCTGTTGAACAGGGGAATAGTCGGCAAACTGGGACGAGAGTACAATCCACTGAAAACCGAGGAGGAAATCCTCGGACGGTGGAAGAGTAACCATACATATTACAAGACTAAAAAGAGACTTCTCAAACGCCGCAAATTCTACTTCCTAGACGGCCCCCCGTACGTGACCAATCCACCCCATGTGGGCACCGCATACAACAAGATCCTGAAGGATGTAGCTATCCGGTACTGGCGGATGAAAGGCTACAATGTCCGAGACCAGCCCGGATACGACTGCCACGGCCTACCCATCGAACTGATGGTTGAGAAATCTCTCAACCTCAGCTCTAAGAAAGATATCGAAAACATTGTTGGAATAGACCACTTCATAGAAGAATGCAAAAAGTACGCCCAGGAGAACGTCGAAGCCCAGACCAAAGTCTTCAAAGACGTTGGAGTATGGATGGACTGGGACAAGCCCTACATTACCTACCACGACAAGTATGTGGAGTCTGTCTGGTGGACCATCAAACGAGCCGAAGAAAAAAAGCTCCTATCGAAAGGATTGAAAGTTGTACACTGGTGCCCCAAGGATGAAACAGCCCTGTCAGGGTACGAGGTCACGGACGAGTACAGAATCGTAAAGGACCACTCCATCTACGTCAAACTGCCCCTCCTCGACAAACCCGGCGAGTTCATCTTGGTCTGGACAACAACACCTTGGACCCTGCCCGCAAACATGGGGGTCATGGTCCACCCGGAAGAAACCTATGTGAAAGTGGAGGCTAACGGAGACAAGCTCATACTGGCCAAGCCTCGTCTAGAGTCGGTTCTGGGAAGCCGAGCCTACCGAGTCCTCTCCGAATTTCCCGGACGAGACCTCGAAGGAATTCGGTACCGACCACCCTTGCTAGAAGAGGCGAAGGTCAAGACCGGTCCGCAAGCGCATCGAGTATTGCTCAGCCCCGAACACGTCACCATGACCGAAGGAACAGGCGCAGTTCACACGGCACCCGGCCACGGAGAGGAAGACTTTGAAGTTGGACAGAAATACGGGCTGCCAATATTCTCACCAGTAGACCCATCCGGACACTTCACAAAGGAGGTTGGAAAGTACGCGGGCCTACAGATTCGTGAGGCCAATGAAATAATAGTGGAGGACCTCCGAGCCAAGGGATTGCTCTGGAAAGAAGAAACAATCGAACACTCCTACCCACACTGCTGGAGGTGCAAGACACCCCTAATCCTCCGAGCTACCGACCAGTGGTTCCTAAAAGTTACGTCGTTCAAGGAGGGGATGTTGAGAGAGAACAAGAAGGTCCGTTGGGTCCCAGAATGGGCCGGGTCCAAACGGTTCAACGACTGGCTCAAAGGCGCACGAGACTGGGTCATATCCCGCCAGAGATACTGGGGAGTCCCCCTCCCAGTATGGACATGCGAGAAATGCGGAACCAGAACGTTCGTAGGATCCAAGGCGGAGCTCAAGAAACTCGCCGTGAACGCCCCCGCCCAGTTTGAACTACACAGAAACGGCGTCGACAAGATCCAAATACGATGCAAGTGTGGTAGCACGGCGAACCGGGAGCCTGACATAGTCGACGTCTGGCTAGACTCAGGCACCGCCTCTTGGGCTGGCCTCGGATACCCCCTCTCAAAACAAGAGATGAAGGCCTGGTGGCCAGCCGACCTGATAATCGAGGCTCACGACCAGACCCGGGGGTGGTTCTACAGCCAACTCGGCACGGGAATGGTAGCGTTCGACAAGTCGCCGTACAAGACGGTGCTGATGCACGGGCATGCTCTCGACGAACAGGGTGAAAAGATGAGCAAGTCCAAAGGCAACTTCGTCTCCCCAGGAGATGTCATTTCAAAGTATGGGCGAGACACGTTGCGATTGTACACATTGCAGACCACTGTCTGGGAGGATTTCAAGTTCTCCTGGAACGCTGCCGGGGTAGCGGCGAAAGACCTCCAGGTCGTCTGGAACGTCTTCTCCTTCGCCACCCTCTACATGAACCTGGACAAGTTCGAGCCGGCTAAGTGGACGGTCAAAAGACTCTGGGGCAAGCTTAGGCCCGAAGACAAGTGGCTGGTGTCAAAGACAGAGAGCCTAGTGCAATCGGTGACCAAGAACATGGAAGCTCTTCAAGTCCACCTAGCTGTTCGTGCCATTGACGAGTTCATCATAGAAGACCTGAGCCACTGGTACGTTCGTCTAGTGAGAAGACGATTCTGGCAGGAGAAGGAGAGTCGAGACAAACTAGCCGCGTACGCAGTGCTCTGCCACGCCCTGAAGACTTGGTTGAACCTAGCGGCTCCCTTCACACCGTTCCTCGCAGAGAAGACTTACTTGGAGGCCTTTCGCAACACAAAGCGATCCCAACCGGAAACAATCCACATGCTTCCCTGGCCCCGCCCAGTCGTACAATGGATTAACAAGAAACTGGAGGAAGAGATGAGAATCGCTCAACAAGTGTCCAGCGCCGTCGCGTCAGCACGGCAATCGAAAAAACTGAAGCTCAGGCAACCCGTGTCCAAGGTCCTAGTAGTTACAGAGAAGCCACCGGTCAAGCGTGCACTCGCAAACTTGAGAACGCTTCTGCTTCAACAGGCGAACACCAAGGAACTGCAACTTGTGGGGTTGAAGGAGGAAGAGCACCTGAAGAGACTACTAGTCGAACCTTACTACAAGGGACTTGGACCTGCCTTCCGACGGGACGCGAACCTGGTCGCAGAGGCCCTCCGCAAGAGAGACGGTCGAGAAATCTATGACAACCTGGCCAAGGCCGGGACCTATTCCCTAAGGATTGGTGGCAAGGAGTACCCGATTACCAAGGGCATGGTGTCGTTCAGAGAAGAAATGCCTGAGAACTACGCGTCCGGCAGCTTCGAAGAGGGGAGAGTCTACGTTGACCTCACCATACCCGATGAGCTTGCACAGGAAGGATTCGTACGGGAGATGGTTCGCAGGCTGCAGGAAATGCGAAAGCGGCTTGACCTGCCTGTTGACGCGTTCGTAGAAGCGTTCGTTACTGTGCCTGATGCGAAGAAGCTGGAATGGCTGGAGGACCAGCGAGACTACCTCATGGAAGAGGTCCGCGTGAAGACCCTGCACCTTCTCCGACCGGGAGAGGCGAAACCCCGAGCGGAGATAGAGGGACAGTGGCAACTTGAAGACGGAAACTACCATATGGGAATAGCCCGCGCATAATACCAGCTGTTGAAGAGAGAGTTTGAAGTTCTGTTCAAAGCTTGGCTAAGCTTGGCTTTCTAGTAAACCCCATCGCGGGAATGGGAGGAGCCGTGGGGCTCAAGGGAACAGACGGAACCAAGACACTGAAGGAAGCAGTGAGAAGAGGGGCGAGGCCTGTTTCGCCTGAGAGAGCACAAGATTTTCTTCTTAGACTCAAGTCGCAAGGATACAACCGGGACCTTATTGTGGCGCCGGGAGACATGGGAGCTAACCTAGCGAAGGTTGCCGGCTTGAAAT
>WNGH01000396.1_pt1 | contig 36832 bp, 40 predicted proteins | sample 5400631 | NCBI WGS metagenome assembly WNGH01 (sample SAMN13153373, study PRJNA577476) | soil metagenome | isolation source: 115 cm soil or saprolite under Garry oak tree replicate 1 | place: USA:California | collected 2016-06-15 | reverse complement strand
CTGGCTCCGGATCCTGTGCCTGGTGCTCCTCGGCGCCCTCGGCACCGGCTACGCCTATCTGCTGAACTACCGCACCCTGCAAGCCCAGGGAGCTACCGCCGCCTCGCTGGTCACCTATCTCATCCCCGTCGTCGGCGTCGCCGCCGGCGTGCTGGTTCTCGGCGAGCCCTTCTCCTACCGGCTCGTGCTCGGCGCCCTCGTCGTGGGCTTCGGCATCGCCATGATCCAAGGTCGGATCCTCGGGCCGCGGGAGCCGCAGGGCGAGGTCGAGGTCGAGCCCGCCGCCGTCGCCGCCAGCCGCGACTGAACGGGGCCGGTGCGGCCGCGCCGCCGAGCGTAGCGCCGCCGGGCGGAGCGCCGCCCCGATTGGCCAGCCCACAGGTCTCGTCTGGTACCATCCATCCCGCTCGCCATGGGGGTGTAGCTCAGTCCGGCAGAGCGCCTCCCTCGCACGGAGGAAGTCAGGGGTTCAAATCCCCTCACCTCCACCCCATCACGGATGACCAGCGGAAACGCTGGTCATCTTCATGTCCGGACCCGCCTTCGGTGAGCGCATGACACTTGGACAGCGCATAACTGCTCGACAATCCGACGCATGGACAGCCACCAGCCAAGCCGCCTGCTCCGCTCGTTCGAGCGCTACCTGCGCGCCGGCAACCGCTCCGAGCGGACCGTGGGCAACTACCTGGAGAGCGCCCGCCAGGCCGGGGCGTTCCTGCAGGAACGCGGTATCCTCCAGGAGGACGCACCCCGCGCCGACCTTGAAGAGTCGCTACTGTGACGATCCGTCCGTTACACCTGTCTCGCGCTACGTCACGAGCGAGTCGTCACCACCCGACCGGCCCACCGGCCTGGTCGTTGGGCTGGGCCGTTTCCTGGACGTCTGCCAGCGACCCGAGGTCGCACAGATCGCGCTCACCGACGCGCCCGCCGTGCTCGGCTGGCGGACCTGGCGCCAGATCGAGGCCCGCCACGGGCTCGGCGTGATCACCCAGAACCTCCAGGCGGCCGCGCGCGACGGGCAGCTCGTGCCCGCGCCGGTGCCGGTCCTCGCCCAGCTCGTGCTCAGCGCCGTGATCGAGGCGGCCCTGCTGATCACCCACGCCGCCGACCCCAAGGCCGCACGAGCCGACGCCGAGCAAACGCTGCTCGCCCTGCTGTCCGGCATGCTTCACCCACCACCGTAAGCCGCGGTCGCCCGCTGTGCGCCCGGCCAGCAAACCACCAGCCCCCAAGGAGGTGACAACGTGCGCAAACCGATGGCCGCAGCCGGCACCGCGGTCTTCTTCGTGCTGGCCCCCGGCGTCGTCGCCGGCCTGCTCCCCTGGTGGCTGACCGGCTGGCGGCTGCGCCAGCCCCTGCCGTGGTGGGCCTGGGCACCACTACGGGGAGCCGGCGGGGTCCTCATCGCCGCCGGCGTGGCCGTGCTGCTGCCCGCCTTCGTGCGCTTCGTCGCCGAGGGCGCCGGCACCCCCGCACCGGCCGCCCCCACCCAGCACCTGGTCATCGGCGGGCTCTACCGCTACGTCCGCAACCCCATGTACCTGGCGGTCGTGGCCACCATCGTCGGGCAGGCGCTGGCACTTGGCCAGCCCGCCCTGCTGCTGTACGCCGCGGCCGCGGGCGCCGCCATGGCCGCGTTCGTCCACGGCTACGAGGAGCCGACCCCGCACCGCCAGTTCGGCGCGCCCTACCAGGCCTACCAGCGTGCCGTGCCAGCCTGGTGGCCACGCCGCCGCCCCTGGCAGCCGGACCAGACAGACCGACCCTAACACCGCTCAGCGGGTCCCGTAACACCAGGCGCTATCCGCTTGGACAATTGCCGCTCGTGTATGCCTCCGAGGCACGCAGAAATTGCCGTCCGGCTGCGGCATGGACCGCTCGCAATTTCCGCGCACCTTCGGCGCCGCCGTCATTCTGCGGCGATCCATTCCAATACCGAGGCCAAGGCACGAACGGAACGTCACGCGCTGTCACCCTCGGATCGTCACCGCCTCGCGCGAATTGTGACGATCCCAAGGTCACATCGTGTGGCTTATCGTGGGTTGGCCTGCTGGTCATGGCCGGGTTGGGTCCTGAGTGGGGGGCCACAGCCGCCGGGGCGCGTCTTCGTCGTCCAGGTAGAGCCGCACCGTGGCGCGACCCAGCAGGCCCAGCTCCGCCAGTTTCGACCGCACCAGCTCAAAGGCCGCTTGCCAGCGTCCGCGGGGGACGGCCAGGTCGATGTCCTGCTGCCCCAGGCCCTGCCCGCCGCCGGTGCACTCGCCGAGTTGGTGCTGGCTGAGCAGGGCATCCAGCACGTCTTCGAGGTCGTGGCGAGACCAAAGCTCCTCGACCGTGCCCCACTGGCCCGTAACCGGGAGCGACACCAACAGGAGCACGTCGTCTTCTGGCCCGCTCATCTGGCTGCACCTGCCCGTGATCGCGCTGCTGGTCGGCGGAGCGTCGCATGCCGGCCCGACGGCCGTCAGGACCCATGCAGACCGGCTCCACAACTGGCTGGGCCTTGGAGCCTCCCAGACTGCATCATCGCAGGTGGGCAAGGCGGTAAGGCTCCGATCCGTGGTAAGAATGGGGTCACTCACCACGAGACGCAGTCTCGCGGACACCGGTCAACCCGCGCGGGAATTCCACATCGCGAAAGGCGTCGCCATGGGCCAGACCCGCAAGCTGTACCGCAGCCGAACCAATCGCAAACTGGCCGGCGTGTGTGGCGGCCTAGCCGAGTACTCCAACATCGACGCCACCCTGATCCGGGTGCTCTTCGTCGTGCTGACCGTGCTCGGCGGTGCCGGCCCACTGATCTACCTGGCGATGTGGATCATCGTCCCCCAGGAGCCGTAAGGCGCAGCCGGCGTCAACGGCACGGTCGGGACCGGTCTCGACGGGCCACCGCCTCGGGAACCGCTGGCTCACAGCACATCACCTCGGTCCTCTTGGGACGCCGTGAGCGGGGACACCACAGGTCGGCACGGCCCACGCAGCGAGACGAGAGCCGGCCCCTTGTACGGTATCCGGGCCGGGTGATCCGGTGCTGGTCGCGGAGGACCGTTGGGGGAACGGTCTCCGCGACCAGATGTGACCGGACCTGTGGGTCCATGCGGCTCCCGGCGCCGGAGGGTGAGGCTGGCTAAGTGCCGAAGACCCGGGCGTGGAAGTCGAACGAGATGGGCGCGTTCCTGTAGATCGCCAGGCGGATGTTGCCGTTGGGGTCGATCGTGACCTGGTGGCCGAACCAGCGGGTCGTGAAGGACGTGGTCGTCTTGTTGGTCACCCGCGCGTTCGCCGGCAGGTTCAATTTCCCACCGGAGGGTGCGAGCAGCGAGACGTTCACGTAGTAGTTCGAGCTGGTCAGCCCATCACCGGCGAAGGTGCAGGTGATCTGGGCGTTGGAGTTGGTGGTCCCGGAGCAGTGCCCGAACAGCTCGGTGACCGGGTCGGCGTGGGCCGCCTGGCCGAGCGTGAGGATGAGGATCGCCGCGAGCACCGCGAGGAGACCGATGATGCGCGTGCGCATGGCTCCGCCTTTCTCCGGGCGCACTCAGGTGAGGTCGTGCGGAGGCGGGAGCGGCGCCCGAGTGAGACTCCCCACTCTCCCGTCTCGGGAACGTCGAGCTATGGCCTGGGCTCAGTGGATGAGCGGTACCGCCTGCCACGTCCGACGCGGGAGCAGGCGTGGCGCATGGGGAGCCTCGCGGGAGCGAGCATGCGAAGAGGTCGCGGATCGGTCGATCGGCGCAATAGTCTAGCATCAACCCAGCAGCCCGACCATCCGCACGACGCCGTATCCCCGAGCGTAGCGAGACGCCGTAGGACGGACGTCTGGCGGGTGATCCGTCGGTGCTGTCAGGCCTCCTGCAAGTTCAGTACCCAGCACCGGAGTCGTCGTCGGCTGGGGGGGAGCCGGCGGCGGGCTCGACGGTGAGGCCGGAGCCGGCTTCCGGTCAGCTCTTCGGACCCGCCGACCGGGCGGATTGGTCGAGGGCGGGCGCACACTGTGCGCATGACGGTGGACTACGGCAGAGCGCTCGAGTTCGGGATCTCTGTGGTGCCCGAGGCGGCGGCGCTCGAAGAGGTGCGGGCGGCGGTCGGCGCCGCGGACCGGAGCGGGCTCGACCTGGTGGGCATCCAGGACCACCCGTACCAGCGGCGGTTCCTCGACACCCTGGCGCTGATCGGGACGCTGCTGGCGGAGACGCGGCGGGTCCGCGTCTTTCCGGACGTGGCGAACCTGCCGCTGCGGCCGCCGGCGACCCTGGCCAAGGAGGCGGCGAGCCTGGACGTGCTGAGCGGCGGCCGCTTCGAGCTGGGCCTGGGGGCCGGGGCGTTCTGGGACGCGATCGAGGCGATGGGCGGCCCGCGGCGGACGCCTGCCGAGGCCGTCGAGGCCCTCGAGGAAGCCATCGCGATCATCCGGCAGGCATGGAGCCAGGAGCGGTCGGTGCGGCTCGACGGCAGGCACTACCAGGTCCGCGGCTACCATCCCGGGCCGGCTCCCGCGCACGGGATCGAGATCTGGATCGGCGCCTACAAGCCGAGGATGCTGCGGCTGATCGGCCGGCTCGCCGACGGCTGGCTCCCGTCCGTCGGTTCCTACCTGCGGCCGGAGGCGCTCCCGGCGATGCAGCGGATCGTCGACGAGGCCGCCGCCAAGGCCGGCCGCGACCCGGCCGAGGTGCGCCGCATGGTCAACCTCTCGGGCAGCATCGCCGTGAGCGGCGCCGAGGGCATCAGCGGCGGCGTCGACGACTGGGTCGACCTGCTTGCCGGCTGGGCCACCGAGCTCGGGATCGACACGTTCATCCTCTGGCCGACGACCCCGGGCGAGCGCCAGGTCGAGCTGTTCGGGACCGAGGTCGCGCCGGAGGTCCGCGCCGAGGTCACCACCCGCCGCGGCTGACCACGCACCTTCCAGGTCGGGGTCGGCGGGGTGTCGAGCGTCACCGATCCGTTGTGACGTAGGTCCTTGACCTGTTACCTCCCAAGCTCTGTGATGAGCCGTCGACGATTCCAGTGGGGGTGCAGGGATGGACGCAGATCTCGTGCTCGAAGGTGGCGGCGTCAAGGGCATCGGGCTGGTCGGTGCGCTCAAGGTCTTCGGGGATGCCGGCTACCGGTTCCGCCGGGTTGCCGGCACGTCGGCGGGGGCGATCGTGGGCTCGCTGGCGGCCGCCGGCGTCCCGCCCGAGCAGCTCCAGCGGATCATGCGGGAGCTCGACTACCGCAAGTTCCAGGACGGCGACTTCCTCAGCCACCTCGGCGCGCCCGGCGCCGCCCTCCAGGTGCTGCTCCACAAGGGCATCTACAAGGGCGACTGGCTGCACGACTGGGTCGCGGACCGGCTCGCCGACGCCGGGGTGCGGACCTGGGGCGACCTGCGGATCACCCGCGAGGATGACCCCGGCAGCGCGCTGGAGCCCGAGCGGTCCTACAAGCTGGTCGTGATCGTCTCGGACATCTCCGACAACCGGCTGCTGCGGTTGCCGTGGGACTACGACCGGCTCGGCGTCAGCGCCGGCCAGGTCGACGAGACGCCGGTGGCGGACGCGGTGCGCGCCTCGGCCTCGATCCCGTTCTTCTTCCAGCCGTGCATGCTCAAGGTTCCGGGTCGAGGGGGCCAGGTCTACCTGACCGACGGCGGCATGCTCTCCAACTTCCCGATCGACGTGTTCGACCGCCGCGACGACCAGCGGCCGAGGTGGCCCACCTTCGGGGTGAAGCTCTCCGCCAAGCCCAACGCCAACCTGATGGCCCCTGCCCCGTCGATCCGCGGCGTGGTGCGGTTCGGGCTGGCGCTGGTCGCCACCATGACCAACGCCCACGACCAGATGCACCTCGACGAGGCGTCGGTGGTGGACCGCACGGTGTTCGTCGACACCTTCGGCGTGAAGGCGACCGACTTCGACCTCGACGCGAAGACCCGCGACCAGCTCTTCGACAAGGGCACGGCCGCCGGGAAGAAGTTCCTCGACGGCTGGAACTTCGACCGCTACCTCGATACCTACTGGAAGCCCGCCTCCGCGGCCACGGCATCGTCATAGCCGTCACCACGGGTGGTCCGGGGCGCCCTCCTGACGATAGAAAGGGGTAGATCCGGCCCCTCGGGTCGGGAGGGAGGTGCGTGGTGCCCAGGCTGCTCGCGGTGAACGTCGGCCTGCCGAAGGACGTGCGCTGGCGCGGCTCGACCGTGCACACCGGCATCTGGAAGCAGCCGGTGGCCGGACCCCGGATGGTGCGCCGGCTCAACATCGACGGCGACGGGCAGGGCGATCTCGCCGGCCACGGGTGCGAGCACCGCGCGGTGCTGGTCTACCAGATCGCCTCCTACGGGTACTGGCAGGAGCAGCTCGGCCGCGACGATTTCTCCTACGGGCAGTTCGGGGAGAACTTCACGATCGAGGGAATGGCCGACGACGAGGTGTGCATCGGCGACCGCTACCGGATCGGCGAGGCGGAGTTCGAGGTCACCCAGCCGCGGGTCACCTGCTACCGGCTGGGCCTGCGGATGGACGAGCCCAGGATGGCCGCGCTGCTGGTGGCCCACGGACGGCCCGGGTTCTATCTGCGGGTCCGCACCGAAGGGCGGGTGGAGGCCGGGAACGAGATCGTCAAGGTGGCCTCCGGTCCGCAGCGCATGACCGTCGCGGAGATGAGCGCGCTGCTCTACCTGCCGGGCCACCCCCGCCAGGAGCTGGCCCGCGCGCTGACGATCCCCGAGCTCAGCCCGGGGTGGAAGACCTCGCTGCGGGCGCTGCTCGACCAGGCCGACGGTGAGCTGGGCCGGGCGACCGGCAACAGCGGCCTGACCACGATGGCGGGCGGCCCGCCGCCGGCCTGGGCCGGATTCCGCCCCCTGCGGGTCGTCGGCGTCGACGGCGAGAGCCGCGGCGTGTTCTCGGTGCGGCTGGCCAGCGCCGACGCCACACCGCTGCCGACGGCGCTGCCTGGCCAGTTCCTGACCCTGCGGTTGCACCCGCGGGTGGAGGGCCCGCCGGTCATCCGCAGCTATTCGCTGTCCGGCCGGCCCGGCGACGCGGATTACCGGATCAGCGTGAAACAGGAGCCGCACGGCGCGGCCAGCGGCTACCTGCGGTCCCACCTCCGCGCCGGCGACACCCTCGAGGTCGCGGCGCCGAGAGGCACCTTCACCTTGGCCTCCGGCGACGGTCCGGTGCTGCTGCTGTCCGCCGACCTGCTCGACCAGCTCGAGCTCCCGCGGACCGCCGACGCCTACCTGTGCGGCCCGCCCGCATTCATGCGGGAGCTGACCGACGCCCTGGTCACCCTTGGCCTGGACCGCACCCACATCCACACCGAGACCTTCAGTGCGGAGCCGGCCCAGACCCCCGGTGTGGTCGCCACCCCCCCCACACGACCCCCGCGGGCAAACCCGGCGCGGGAGCGCCCGTCTCCTTTGCCCGCAGCGGCCTGACCGTCAACTGGGACGCCGGCTACGCCAGCCTGCTCGAGCTCGCCGAGGCCTGTGACCCCACCGGCGTGCGATGCTGACGACGATCGGGGGTGGCGACAACGAACGAGGTCGTGATCGTGGGATCGGGGTCGGCCGGATGCGTCCTGGCCGCCCGCCTCAGCGAGGACCCTGACTGCTCGGTCACGCTGCTGGAGGCGGGGCCCGACTACCCCGATGCCGCCGCGCTGCCGCCGGAGATCGCCAGCGGGCTGGCGCCCGCGTTCACTCACGACTGGGGCTATCGCAGCGAGCCCGGCTCGCTCGGCCGTCCCCTGGAGCTGTACCGCGGCCGCCTGGTCGGGGGCAGCTCGGCGGTCAACGCGACCATCGCGCTGCGCGGCTCGCCGGGCGACTACGACCAGTGGGCCGCACACGGCAATCCAGGCTGGTCGTTCGCCGAGGTCCTGCCGTTCTTCCGCCGCCTGGAGCACGACCTGGACTTCGACGACCCCTGGCACGGCCAGGACGGGCCGTTGCCGATCCGCCGGGCAACGCCGGACGAGCTCGGCCCGGTGCACCGGGCCTTCCTGGACAGCGCGGCCGCCAGCGGCTACCGGCGAGTCAGCGACCACAACGAGCCAGGGGCAATCGGCGCCGGCCTGGTCCCGCTCAACACCATCGGCGGGATCCGCCAGAGCACCGCGCTCACCTACCTGGCCCGGGCCCGCGGCCGGTCCAACCTCACCGTCCGCGGCGGCGCGCTGGTCGACCGGCTGGTCGTGGAGGACGGGCACGCGGTCGGGGTCCGCCTGGCCGAGCCGGGCGAAACGCTGCGTGCCGACCGGGTGGTCCTGGCCGCCGGCAGCTACGGGAGCCCGGCGGTGCTGCTCCGCTCGGGCATCGGACCGGCCGCCGACCTGTCCGCCCTGGGCATCCCAGTGGTCGCCGACCGGCCTGGTGTCGGCGCCAACCTCATCGAGCACGCCAACGTCGGCGTGGCGTTCGACACCGTCGTGCGCGTCCGACCGGGAGCGTCCTGGTTCGGGGCCATGCTCAGCCTGCCCGACCCGGCCAGCCCCGCCGGGGTGGGGATGCACATCATCTCGGGGCACCGGCCGGGCGACGCACCGGGTGATCCCGCCATCGCCTGGCTGCTGGTCGGGCTGCTCAAGCCCCGGTCGCGGGGCCGCCTGCGCCTGCGGGCGACCGACCCGGCCGCCGCCCCGATCATCGAGGTCGGTCTGCTCACCGATGCCGATGACCTCGCCAGCCTGGTCGCCGGGATCCGCGTCGCCCGGCAGGTGGCCCGCACCGGCCCGCTCGCCGACCTGCTCGATGCCGAACGCTTCCCGGGCACGGCGATCGCCCAGGAGGGCCCCGAGCTGGAGGCGGCGGTGCGAGCGAATGCCGACGTCTACTTCCATCCGGTCGGGACCTGCCGGATGGGACCGGCCGAGGATCCCCTGGCGGTGGTCGACACGCGCGGCCGGGTGCACGGCCTCGACGGGCTCTGGGTGGTGGACGCCTCGATCATGCCCGTCACCCCGGCCTCCGGCACCAACCTCCCGACCATCATGCTGGCCGAACGGTGCGCCGCCTGGCTCACCTGACCTGGTGGCACCCGCCACAGGTCGGGGTGACGGCGAGGGCTACCCGTCCGCTGGCAATCGTGATATCTTGCTATCACTATGGCAACGGAACAGTCCGCGGGGACCAAGAACATCATGCTGCGCCTGGATCCAGAGCTGGCCGAGCGCCTCCAGGTCGTCGCCGACGTCGAGGGCCGCTCGGTCTCCGACGTGCTGCGCGAGGCGGTCGCCAAGCTGATCGAGCAGCGCCGCAATGACAAGCGCTTCATCAGGCTGCTCGAGGAGAACCTCGCCAGGCACCAGCGCCTCCTCAAGGCGCTGCGCGACCAGGACGGCGGCTCGTGAGCTCACTGGACCTCGGCGGCCTGGTACTGGTCGCCAGCCGCACGCTGGACCTCGACCAGGAGGCGGTGCTGGCGTTGGCCGACCTCGACGCGGCCGAGTCGGTGCTGACCCTGGCCCGGGAGTGCCGCGGCGGCCCCGCCCAGGAGGCGGCCGTGCTGCTGGTCGGGCTGGTGCGCCGCAGGGTGTTCGGGCCGCGCAGCGCCGAGGTGGCGGTGATGGCCGCCCTGCAGTTGCTGGCCCTGAACCGGCAGGAGGTCGGCGACCTCGGCTCGCCCGCGGAGCTGCGGGAGCTGGTCGCCGGCATCGCCGCCGGCCAGCTCGGCGCCGACGAGCTGGCGGCCTGGCTCGCGGAGCGGCTGGGGCCGGCCGCGGCATCGTCGCGGGCGGCGCGGCTGCTGTCCCGGCGCCTCAGGAGCCCCAGGAACCCTGGAGACCCGAGGTCTGCCGACGATCGGATGGAGGGCGAGATGTTCGAACGGTTCACCAAGCGGGCCAGGAACGTGGTGAAGCTCGCGCAGACGGAGGCGCGGCGCCTGGACCACCAGCAGATCGGCACCGAGCACGTGCTGCTCGGCCTGTTCGGCGAGCCCCAGGGCATCGGCGCCCAGGCGCTGGTCGCGCTCGGCTTGTCGCTGGATGGGGTGCGCGCGGACGTGGAGCGGATCATCGGCAGGGGCCCGGGCGCGCCGACCGGCCATATCCCGTTCACGCCTAGAGCCAAGAAGGTCCTGGAGCTGTCGCTGCGCGAGGCGCTGAAACTGCACCACAACTACATCGGCACCGAGCACATCGTGCTCGGGCTGGTCCGCGAGGGCGATGGCGTGGCCGCCAAGATCCTGGTCGAGTCGGGCGCCGACCTGCCCGTGGTCCGGCAGGAGGTGCTGCGCCTGCTGTCGACCGGCGTCACCGACCGGGCAGGCACGGAGCCGCCCAAGGAGCGCCTGATCGCCGACATCGAGGCCCTCTACGAGGAGATCGTGCGGCTGGCCAATGAGGTCGACCGCCTCACCGAGCTGCTGCGCGCGCACGGCATCGAGCCGGACGAGGGGACCTCACGCTCAGCCTGACCTCAGGTAGGCGAGCACCGCGAGCACGCGCCGGTGGTCGCCGGCGGCGGGCTGCTGCTCCCAGTGTGGCTGGTCTGGACAGGCCGGCTGCTGCGAAACGCCGCCTGAGCGGGTGCGGCGTGGGGCATCCCACGCCGCACGCGCGACGGCCATTCAGGTCTGGCGCAGCGGGCGCACCGGCACGATCTCGCGACCGAAGGTGAAGTTGGCCACCCCGGCGAACGAGGCGTACCAGGCCGCGAGCGCGGTGAGGAGCCCGACCCAGCCGCCGGGCTTGCCGATGAGAGACTTCTTGACCATGCTCGGCAAGAGTGGCATTCCTGTCGCTGTGCGCTTGACACAGCGCCTCATTGGGGAATCGACCATCGAGCTCACGGGTTCCCACCGTGGCAAGACCCGCAAGCGGTTCCCCGATGTGGCAAGGAGGCTTCGGTATGCGGCGGGTGCTGGTGACGATCGCGATACTCGCGCTCGCGGTGCTGCTCGGCCTGGCGGCCGCGGGCTGCAAGAAGAGCAGCTCTGGCGGCGGCGGTTACATGGGCCGCTCGCACGTGCAGGCGACCTCGAGCGCGTGAAGCGCTCGAACGGGACACGGACGAAGGCTGTCGATTCACCCCTTGTCAGCGGAGCCGGGCGGGTCGGCGCCCAGTGGCGGAGCGACGATGATGGGGTGACCAGACGCTGGCCGCGACCATCGACGACACCCCGGCGCGCATTGCTACCACTACTGATCGGGCGACTCTGCGCGAACCGCCGGTGTTTCCTCTGTAGCTCTACGTATTCACAGATTTATCCACTCTTGTGGATAACTTTGTCGACTCGTCTACTACCTGCGGGAACTGCGTGTTCGGCGGTGCCCTGGCCACCCCAGCGACCACCGCCTCGTCCTGGCGGTGCTCACCTACCTGCGCGGCTGATCCGCGGGCGGCACGGCGGGCTGCGTCGCGGGCGTTCCCGCGGGGGCGCCGTAGGGGGCGCCGTATTCGTCCAGGAACCGGGCGACCAGCCCACGCAGCACCACCGCCATGGTGAAGCCGTTGGCCTGACACCACTGCCTGAGGTGCTCGTGCAGCTCGACGGGCAGGCGCACCGGCACGGCTCGCCAGGGACCGGCGGCCTCCAGCGCCAGCGACTCGCGCAGCGCGGCGACGTGCTCGCCCCGGCCTGGCAGCGCGTGCGGGAGCGGCGACTGCGGCAGGTGCATCGACAGTGGCTCCGAGATCGTGGGCGACTGGAGCCTGGCGTCCAGCAACGCTGCCAGGACCTGGTCCTGTTCCTCCGGGGACAGCGAGCGCACCGCCTTCAGCAGCAGCGCCGTCAGCTCTGCCATCGTGATACCTCCCCGAGATACCGCACGATATCGGGCAGCATGCGGCACCGTGGGCCGGTTGTCCAGTCCGGCGCCGCCGCCGGCCCGGCTCCCGCTCCGCCGCTGCTACTCGAAGGAGGGCGCCACGCTCAGGTTCATCAGCCGCACGCGGCCGTGGGCGACGGAGCGGCCGCGCTCGTCGGTGACCGCGACCTCCCAGAGCTGGGTACTGCGCCCGCGGTTGAGGGGGATCGCCTCGGCCCGCAGCTCGCCCTCGCGGACGGGCCGCAGGAAGTCGGTGCTGTTGGCGATCCCAACCGGGCGGCCCCTGTCCCCGAGCCAGATGGCGGCGCCGACGCTGGCGGTGGTCTCGACCATGGCGGCGTACACGCCGCCGTGCACGATCCCGTAGTGCTGGTGGAGGTCCGGGGTCACCGGGACGACCGCGACCACGCGATCCCCGGTCGCCTCCTCGAAGCGCAGTCCCATCACCTTGTCGAACTGGCGGGCGAGCTCGGGAAGGTCGGGCAGGTCAGCCATCGTGGTCAGCTCCTGTGGGGGCCCTTTCCGCCCAGGCTACCCTCGCTCGGCGTCGCCGCCCCGGCGCAGGGCGTCGGCCAGGTCGCGCTGGATGGTCGTGAGGGTGAGGTCGCTGCGGGTCCGCTCGATCACCGCGCGGGCGACGTCCGTCGAGCGGCGCAGGCCGCCCGTGATCGCATCCGGGTAGTCGACGTCCGCCAGCAGCGAGTGGATTGCCTCCATCGCCTCGAACAGCTCGCCGGCGCGTGCCACGTTGCCGGCGCGGAGCACGTCGAGCAGGTGGCGCCGCAGCTCGCCGATGGTCTCGGCAAGACCGTTGAGGTACGGGGCGTCGCCGACGCCGACCTCCTCGGGTTCCGGCAGGGGCTGGCCGGCGACCAGCGCGCGGGTGGCGCGCGCCTCCGCGTACTCCTTCTGCGCGTCCTGGAGGAAGCCCGCGTAGTACACGTCCGGGTGGGCCGCCAGCAACGACTCGGCCACGTCCAGTAGCCCCCGCGCGTCGACGAGCAGTCGGTCCGCCGCCGCCAGCTCACCGCGGTGTACCGCGCGGATCGCGTTGGCGGCCCGCCGCACCGCCAGCCTCGCCCTGCCCAGCGCCGCCTCGCGCGCCTGGTTCTTGGCCTCGAACCTGCTCTGCACCCCTTGACGCGTCCGGTCCGCCCGGCTCACCTCGCCACCCCCTTGGGGTTCCCCGAGCCCCTCCGGAATCCCGCTCATTCGGGCGTCGGGGGTCCCTGGCCCTCCAGGAGCGGGGCGCCCCACAGGGGGCCGTCCGGCTGCCGGCGCCGGCGCCAGCGCAGCCCGCGGCGGCCGGCCGGCTCCCGCGGCGGCGGTGGTGCTGGTGCCGTGGCCACGGCGGTCCGCCTCGGCGGTGGCGGCAGCGCGCGGCGCGCCGGCGGGGCGGGAAGCGCCGGCCGCGTCGGGTGGCTGCGGCGGAAGCCTTGCACCACCAACGCGATCACGTAGGCGCTGAGCAGCGCCCCGGCGACCGCCTCCGCGATCCACCAGCGGCCGCCGAGCACATAGCGCACGCGGATCGAGGCGGCCGCCGCGAGCGTGAGGCCGAGGAGCACGCGGCGGCGGCGCAGGACCGAGCGGCCGGGCGCTCGGGAGCCGGCGCGGGCCGGGCCCGAACCGACGCGGAGGCGGCCCGTGCCGGCGGCCCCGGAGCGCACCGCGCCGCGGGTGGACAGGTCGGGGCTCGGGCGCCAGCCGGCGTCGTCGGGCCTGCCGAGACGGCGGCGGATCCAGCCGCCGCGGCGCTGGCGCGGAGCGATCACCGGAAGGAGGAAGGCGACCCACATCACCGCCAGGATCGCGAGGAGGACGATGCTCAAAGCGCCACCTCTCGAGGCAGTGACCGGGGAAGGAAGGCCTGACAAACAGCCCCAGGCTGACCCGGACCGTAACACGGGCTCCTGGGGCGGGCAACGACCTTTCGGTCATCCCCCTGGGGGGTGGTGGCTCGAATCCGAGACCGGACCGCTGGCCGTCTGCACCGCGTGCGCGAGCACCGGCGCCAGCACCTCCCACTCTTCGCGGACGGCCTTGGGGTTGCCCGGCAGGTTCACGACCAGCACGCGCCCGACCAGCCCGGCGGTGGCGCGCGACAGCATCGCGAACGGCGTGATCGCCAGGCTCGACTGGCGCAGCGCCTCGGCGATCCCGGGGGCCTCGCGGTCCAGCACGGTGCGGGTCGCCTCCGGCGTGACGTCGCGCGGGCCGAGCCCGGTGCCGCCGGTGGTCAGCACCACGTCCGCCAGCCTCGCCAGGTCCCGCAGGGCCGCGGTGATCGCCTCGCGATCGTCCGGCACGACCTCCGAGGCGGCCACCGCGCCGCCCGCCGCCCCGATCAGCTCGCGCAGAGCGTCGCCGCCCAGGTCCTCGCGGCTGCCGCCGGCCACGCGGTCGCTCACCGTCAGCACCGCCACGCGCACGCCCTCCAGACCACTCATGCCGGTGGCTCCGTATCGGCCGCCACGTACTCGCCGGAGCGCCCGCCCCGCTTGGCGAGCAGCCGCAGGCCGTCGATGCGGGCGTCGCGCTGGACGCCCTTGACCATGTCGTAGAGGGCGAGCGCCGCGGTGGCCGCCGCGGTGAGCGCCTCCATCTCGACGCCGGTGCGCGCGGTCGTCCGCACGGTCGCGGTGATCGCCACCCCGTCGGGCTCGAGCCGCAGGTCGACCTCGACGCCGGTGATCGGCAGGGGGTGGCACAGCGGCACCAGGTCGGGCGTCCGCTTGGCGCCCATGATCCCGGCGATCCTCGCCACCGCCAGGGCGTCGCCCTTGGGCAGCCCGCCAGAGGCCAGCAGCTCCAGCGTGGCCGGGGCGAGCAGCACCCGGCACCCCGCCACCGCCAGCCGCTCGGTGGTCGGCTTGGCGGAGACGTCCACCATCCGCGCCGCCCCACGCTCGTCCAGGTGCGTGAGGCCCCCTTCGCCCGGTGGTGGCTGCTCCGAGGCCCGGGGCGGCGCCGGCGCCGGTTCCGCGGGCTCCGGCGGCGCCGGTGGCCGCCTGCCGGGGTCGCCGCTCAGCGGACCCATGCCAGGTCCTCGCGCAGCAGCAGCACCTCGACCTCGGCTCCGGCGGGCAGCTCCGTCAGCTCGGCCGGCACCACGGCCAGCCCATCCGCCGCCACGCAGGAGCTGAGCACTCCGGAGCCCTGCGGGCCGGTGAGCACCGCGGTGAGGCCGTCGTCGCCGACCTCCAGCCGGACCCGCAGGAAGGAGACGCGGCCGCGCGGGCTGCGCACCGGCTCGCCCAGGCGCGCCACCACCCTCGGCCGGTCGAGCCGGTCGTCCGGCAGGCCGGCGAGCCGGCGCAGGGCGGGGCGCACCAGCACCTCGAAGACCACGAAGCACGACACCGGATTGCCCGGCAGGCCGAACAGGGGTGTGCCGGCCGCGAAGCCGAACGCCTGCGGCATCCCCGGCTGCATGGCCACTCGCCAGCTCCGCACGTCGCCCAGCTCCGCGAGCACCCGCTTGGTGTAGTCGCGATCGCCGACCGAGACCCCGCCGGAGGTAACCACGAAATCGCCGTCGGCCGCCGCCAGCGCGAAGCCGCGCCGCAGCGCATTCGGGTTGTCGCGCAGGCGCCCGCAACGGAAGGCGTCCGCGCCGGCGGCCTGCGCCTGCGCGACCAGCAGCCAGGAGTTCGAGTCGCGGATCTGGCCAGGACCGAGCGGGTCGCCCGGGTCCACCAGCTCGTCGCCGGTGGAGACCACCGCCACGCGCGGCCGCGGGTGCACCGGCACCTCGCGCCAGCCCACCGAGGCCAGCATCCCCACGCCCGCCGGCTCCAGCGACCGCCCCTTTTCGAGCACCACGGTGCCGGCGCGCACGTCCTCGCCCGCCTCGCGCACGAACCCACGCGCCGAGGGGGCCATGCGGACCTCGACCGTCTCGCCGCGCGTCTCGGTCTGCTCGACCGGCACGACCGCGTCGGCTCCCGGCGGGAGCGGCCCGCCGGTCATGATGCGCGCGGCCGTGCCCGGTTCCACCTTGGGCAGCTTGGCGCTGCCAGCGAACACCTCGCCGACCACCCGCAACGCCACCGGCGAGCCGTCGCCCGCCTCGCGGACGTCCTCCGAGCGCAGCGCGAAGCCGTCCATGGCCGAGTTGGCGAACGGCGGAAGGTCCTCGGCGGCGGCCGCGTCCTCGGCGAGCACGCAGCCGAGCGCCTCCGCCAGTGGCACCCGCCGTACCGGCAGCGGCCGCAACCGTTCCAGCACCCGGGCCCTGGCCTCCTCGAAGGCGATCAGGTCAGGCGGGTTCGGCGACGTCGGCGGGAACCTCGGGCTCACGACCCGCCCTCGGCCCCGTCAACGCTCGTCAGGAACTCGCGCAGGAAGTCGACGAAGTCCGGGCCCAGGTCCTCGCGGGCCGCGGCCAGCTCGACAGTCGCGCGCAGGTAGCCATTCTTCTCACCGACGTCGTAGCGCTTGCCGGTGAAGCGCTGCGCCAGCACTCCCTGCGTGCCATCGGCGTCGACCACGCGTTTCAGCGCATCGCTGAGCTGGATCTCGCCCTTGGCGTCGGGCTCTGTGGCGCGCAGCGCCGAGAAGATCTCCGGGTGCAGGACGTAGCGGCCGATCACCGCCATGTTCGAGGGCGCCCGCTCGGGATCGGGCTTCTCGACGATGTCGGTGAGCCGGAACAGCCCGGGCTCGATCTCCTCGCCGGGTGCGACCGCGCCGTACAGCTTGATCTTCGGCCGCGGGACCTCCATGGCCGCGATCACGCTCGTCTGGTGCCGGTTGAAGGCGTCCACCATGTCGCCGAGCAGGTTCTCCTGCTCCCCGATGAGGTCGTCGCCCAGCAGGACCGCGAACGGCTCGTCGCCGACGTGCTGCTCGGCCACGCTGACCGCGTGACCGAGGCCGAGCGGCATCTTCTGACGGATGTAGTGGATCTCCGCCATGTCGGAGATGGCGCGCACCTGATCGAGGCGTTCGGCGTCGCCCTTGTCGGTGAGCAGGCCCTCGAGCTCCCACGACCGGTCGAAATGATCCTCGATCGCGTACTTTCCACGGCCGATCACGATCAGGATGTCCTCGAGGCCGGCGCGTACCGCCTCCTCGACCACGTACTGGATCGCCGGTTTGTCGACGACCGGGACCATTTCCTTGGGCTGGGCTTTGGACGCCGGCAGGAAGCGCGTACCGAGCCCGGCTGCGGGAATGACAGCTTTGCGAACCTTCACGTCCGACAAACCCCCCGACCTCCCGGAAGTTTCGAGTTGATACGTTCGCATTCACCCCGAGGCCGGCCGCCAACCGGACGGATCCGACCGCCCTGGGGCCGAACCTCCTGCTTGCGAGGTGTTTCGACGGCGATCTTAACGCGACTGGAGTGGCACGACCGCCTCGCACGGCGGCTTTCGCGCGCCAGTGGCCGCTCCGCCCCGGCCGGGTCGAGTTGGGTAAGGCTGGAAGCGCACGGTAACGTTGCCAGAAGCGTTTGACCGTCACCGGTACGCCGGCGCCCAGGTGGCGCCACGAACACACAAGGAATCGCATCGTGCCGCCGGACAGGAAGTCCCCGCGAGACCCCAATCCGCGTCCCAACCGCGAGCGAGTCGAGTACGTGTCGCAGGGACTCGAATGGCTCGAGGATCAGTTCGAGGAGCCCGAGGCGCCACCGGAGCAGCCGCCCGTGGCGCCCGGCGACGCGCCCGCCACCCCTGCCGCCGGACCCGGCACCCGCCCGCACCCCGCTCCAGCACCCAAGCCGCCCGAGCCCCCGGAGTCCAATACGGTCGAGCTCCCACCCGTGCCCCCTGACCCAACCCTCCGCTCTCAGCCCAAGCCCGGGCCGGGCGCTGGACCCGGCGGCCCCGTGGGCGGCGCTCGCCCCCCGGCCGGGGCCGGCCCACCGGCGGGCGCCGCGCCGGCGGGCCCGTCGCAGCCGCGGAACCAGGGCCAGGGCAAGCCGCCCGCGCGCCAGCCGCTCGAAGCGAAGATCGCCGCGGCCAGAGCCAGGCAGCAGCAGTCGCAAGCGCCGCCTCCCGCCTCCACCACCACCTCTCCTGCGCAGCCCATCCCAAAGGGAGCGGAGCCAGGGCGTGGCGACCCCGTCTGGTTCCAGGACCGACCCAAGCCCGGCGGGACGAAGGACGCACCGCCCCAGCCCGAGCCCGGCGGCACGCCTGCCGCAACCGCCGGTGCCACCGCACCCAGCGCCGAGGCGCCTGAAGGCACGCGGAAGCCGGGGCCAGCCGACCAGCGGCAGGGGTCGAAGCTCGACGCGGGCGACCAAGCCGAGCGGTCGCCAGCGGCTGCTGGCGGCCAGGCCGGGACGCCGGCGCCCAGCGCCGGCACCGCCGCCGCCCAGGCCAAGGCGCCGGCGAGCCCACCGGGAGCGCCACCCCGGCCCGAGCAGGCCGCGCCCGGAGCGGGTAGGGATGCGGGATCCAAGCCCCCGACGGCCCCCGGACCCCAGGCCAGGCCGGCCACCGGCTCCGCGGGCCAGCAGACCGCCGCGGCGCAGCAGGCCAACGCCGCGACGCAGCGGACGGGGCCGGCCCAGCCCGACGCTCCCAGGTCACCCGGGGCCACCCCGGCGGGCGGTCCGGCGACAGCGGCCAAGGGCGAAGCGCCGGGCGCGGCCACACCAGGCAGGGCCGCCGCCCCCGCCGCGGGAGCCGGTGCGGCGGGTCCCAAGCCGCCGCCCGGCGCCACGGGACGCGCGGCCTCGCGGGCACCTGCCAGCGCGGAAGACGCCACGAGCGCCGCGGCGACGGCGGCCAAGGCCGGCCCAAGCGACCCAGCAGCCGCCAAGTCGCCATCCTCCGGCACCGCCAAGGGCGCGCCGGGGGCCACGGGGCCAGCGGCCAAGGGCGCGACGGCGGCCCGGGCCGCCGAAGCCACCGCCAAGGGCGCCGCGGGAGCCGCGGCACCACCCACCGGGGCCACGGCCAAGGGCGCCACAGGAGCCGCCGGAACCGGCGCCAAGGGCGCCACCGCCGGAGCTGCGGGAGCCACGGCCAAGGGCGCCACAGGGGCCGGCGGAGCCACGGCCAAGGGCGCCGCGGGCACCGGGGGGGCCGGCGCGAAGGGGGCGGCCGGGGCCGTGGCTGGCGGGGCGGGTGGGAAGACCGCTGGGCCGAAGCGGCCGACCGGGGCACCCGGAGGCCGGCCGGCGGAGGCTCCGCGTGGGGCGGAGCGGCCGGCGGGTGGCGCGCCGGCGGGGACCCGACCTCAGGGCCAGCCCTCCAAGCAGCGGCCCAAATTCCAGCCGACCAGCGCCACCGACCTGACGGCGGACCGGCTGGCGCAGCGCCTGACCGGGGCGACGCCGGCGTGGCAGGAGCTGGTCTCGCGCCTGACTGGCGGGCGGGTGCGCACCAGGGTCAGCGACGCCCAGCGCGCCCAGCTCATGGCGCGCATCGCCGCGCCGATCCAGGGCACCCGCAGGATCGCGATGGTGGCGCTCAAGGGCGGCGTCGGCAAGACCACCACCACCGCCTGCCTCGGCGCTGTCCTGGCCGAGCATCGCACGGACCGGATCGTCGCCGTCGACGCCAACCCGGACGCCGGCACGCTCGGCTACCGGATCCGGCTGGAGACCACCCGCACCGCCAAGGACCTGCTGGCCAACGTCGACAAGCTGGAGGGTTACGCCGACATGCGGGCGCACGCCTCGCAGACGAGCTTCCACCGGCTCGAGGTGATCGCCTCCGACGTCGACCCCGCCGCCGACGACGCCTTCGGCGAGGAGGACTACCGCGACGTGGCCTCGGTCCTCGAGCGCTTCTACGGGATCGTGCTCACCGACTGCGGCCCCGGCCTGCTCCACTCCGCCATGCGGTCGATCCTGCCAACCGCCGACCAGCTGGTGGTCATCAGCGCCGCCAGCCTGGACGGGTCGCGCGCGGCCAGCCTCACGCTGGACTGGCTCGAACAACATGAGTATGGCGACCTCGCGCGCGAATCGGTGGTGGTGATCAACGCGGTGCGGCCGCGGACCCTGGTCGACATCGACCAGCTCCAGCAGCACTTCGTGCGGCGCTGCCGCGCGGTCGTGCAGGTGCCGTTCGACCGCCATCTGGAGACCGGCGCCGAGATCGTGTTCCGGGAGCTGGCGCCCGCCACTCGCCAGGCCTACCTCGAGCTCTCGGCGGCGGTGATCGACGGGGTCGTCAAGGGACGCGGGTAGCGGGTTGCTATCATCTGCCTCGGAGCGACCAGCTTCTTCCTGCTCGCTGGTCCCCGTCCTTGTGGGAGCTCGTCATGCCGACCTATGAGTACGCCTGCGTCGAGTGCGGACAGCACATCGAAGTGGTGCAGTCGATGTCCGATCGGCCCTTGGCCGTCTGCGCCGCCTGCGGCGGCAGGCTGCGCAAGGTGTTCTCTCCCATTGGGATCGTTTTCAAGGGCTCGGGGTTCTACCGGACCGACTCCCGCGGCAAGTCCTCGACCTCGGCCAAGGACGGCGCCTCCACCGGCACCTCCACGAAGGAGACGGCCTCCGCCAAGAGCGAGTCCAGCTCCTCGTCGGACTCGAGCGGTTCCACCACCAAGTCGGACTCCTCGTCCAGCTCCAAGCCAGCGGCCAAGCCGGCTGAGAAGAGCGCCTGATCGATGGGTCCCCCCAAGGCCGACATCGGGGTGTTCGGCGGCTCCGGCTTCTATTCGTTCCTCGACGGGATGCGCGAGCACACGGTCGACACGCCCTATGGTCCGCCCTCCGACCGGTTCGCCGTCGGCGAGATCGACGGCCGCTCCGTCGCCTTCCTGCCGCGCCACGGCCGGCACCACCAGTACCCTCCGCACCGGGTCAACTACCGGGCCAACCTGTGGGCGATGCGCGAGCTGGGCGTGAGCCGGATCATCGGACCCTGCGCGGCCGGCTCGCTCCAGTCGGAGGCGGCTCCCGGCCACTTCGTCATCTGCGATCAGCTCGTCGACCGGACCTCCGGGCGCGCCGACACCTTCTACGACGGCCCGGTCACCACGCACGTGGCCTTCGCCGACCCCTACTGCCCCGAGCTGCGCGGGCTCGCGCTCAAGCAGGCGCAGGGGCTGGGGATCACCGCGCACGACGGCGGGACCATGGTGGTCGTCCAGGGCCCGAGGTTCTCGACGCGCGCCGAGTCGCGCTGGTACCAGGAGGCAGGCTGGAAGGTCATCAACATGACCGGCTACCCCGAGGCGTTGCTCGCGCGTGAGCTGGAGATCTGTTACGTGAACGTGTCCCTGATCACCGACTACGACGTCGGTCTGGAGGGCGCGCCCGGCGTGGAGCCGGTCTCGCACGCCGAGGTGGTCCGGGTCTTCGAGCAGAACAACGCCAAGCTCAGGGACCTGCTGGTCGCCCTGATCCCATCGATCCCGACCGACCGGTCCTGCATCTGCTCCACCGCCCTGGCCGGGGCTCGCTTCGAGGTCTGAGCTCACTCTCTGTGGAATCGATCGTGAGCTGCGATACTTCCCCGGTCGTGCCCCGACGTGGAAAGGCGATCGATCCGCAGTGCTTCGGACCTTCCTGCTCGGCATCGTCCAGGGACTGACCGAGTTCCTCCCGATCTCGTCATCCGCCCATCTGTCGATCGTTCCGAAGCTGCTCGGCTTCCGCACGCCCGAGCTGGCGTTCGACGTGCTGCTGCACTTCGGGACCCTGGCCGCGGTGGTGGTGTATTTCGCCAGGGATCTCTGGAGCTTCGTGCTCAGCCTCGTCGCCCCCGGCGTGCTCGGCCCGCAGCAGGCGGCAGTCCGCCGGCGCCAGCTCGGGCTGCTGGTGGTCGCCAGCATTCCCGCCGCGATCTTCGGCTACCTGCTGCAGGACTGGGCCGACGCGCAGACCAGCAGGCCGCTCAGGTCGGCGGTGTGGCTGGTCCTCACCACCTTGATCATGATCGCCGCCGAGCTGTGGGCCCGGAGCCACCCGACCGCGGCCACCGCCACCACCGAGCCGGCTCGTCCGGCCGTGGCGGGCGCGTTCGAGGAGCCACCGCGCACGGCGCCGGCGCAGATCCAGCTCGCCGGGGCGGCGGCGGCGCGGCCGATGACCAGGGCCGAGATCCGTCGGCAGCGCCCCGCGGCCGCGGCTTCCGCCAGGCCCGGCGGCGCCACCGAGGAGCTGGAGCGGCTCCCGCTCGGAAAAGCGGTTGGCATCGGGCTGGCCCAGGCGGTCGCGCTCATCCCCGGGACGAGCCGGTCCGGGGTGACCATCTCCGCCGGCCTGTTCGAGGGGATCTCGCGCGAGGCCGCGGCCCGCTTCTCGTTCCTGCTGTCGATCCCGGCGATCCTGGGGGCCGGGCTGCTCAAGCTGGGCGACTTGTCGCAGGCGTCGGAGACCCCGGGGCAGCTCGCGGTGGGCTTCCTCGCGGCCGCCATCTCCGGGTTCCTCGCGGTCTCGTTCCTGATCCGGCTGCTGCGAACGCGCACGCTCTGGCCGTTCATCTGGTACCGGCTGATCGCCGGAGGCCTGTTCGTGGTGCTGCTGGCCACCGTGCGCGGCTGAGGGACGGTCGCATTGGGCCCCCTCGACGGCGTCCGCGTGGTGGAGATCGCCGGCATCGGCCCGGGACCGTTCTGCGCGATGCTGCTGGCCGACATGGGGGCGGAGGTGGTTCGGGTCGACCGCCCGGAGACCGCCGGCGGCGCAGGCTGGCCGGCGCTGATGTCACGGGGCCGGCGCTCGGTGGTGGTCGATCTCAAGCACGAGCGCGGGGCCGAGGTGGTGCTCCGGCTGGTCGAGCACGCCGACGCGCTGCTGGAGGGCTTCCGGCCAGGGGTCGCGGAGCGGCTCGGCATCGGGCCAGACGACTGCCTGGCCCGCAACCCGCGCCTGGTCTACGGCCGCATGACCGGCTGGGGGCAGGACGGGCCGCTGCGGCACGCCGCCGGCCACGACATCGCCTACATCGCCCTGGCCGGCGCCCTGCACCCGATCGGCGAGCCGGGTGGCGCGCCGGTGCCGCCGCTCAACCTGCTCGGCGACTTCGGCGGCGGCGGGATGCTGCTGGCCTTTGGGATCGCCTGCGGCCTGCTCGAGGCGCGGCGCTCGGGCCAGGGCCAGGTCGTCGACGCCGCCATCGTCGACGGTGCCGCACTGCTGACCACCTCGATCCACGAGATGGTCACGCTCGGGCTGTGGGAGGAGCGACGAGGCGCCAACCTGCTGGATGGCGGCGCGCCGTACTACGGCGTCTACGAAACCGCCGACGGCGAGCACGTGGCCGTCGGCGCGCTCGAGCCCAAGTTCTACGGCGAGCTGCTCGACAAGCTCGGGCTCCGCCCGGACGACCTGCCCCCGCAGGCGGACCGCGAACGCTGGCCCGAGCTGCGCGAGCGGCTGGAGGCCGTGTTCCGCACCCGGACCCGGGCCGAGTGGACCGACGTGTTCGAGGGCAGCGACGCCTGCGTCGCGCCGGTCCTTGGACTGAGCGAGGCGAGGGCCCATCCGCACAACCGCGCCCGGGGCACCTTCACGCTCGTCGACGGGTCGCCGCAGCCCGCCCCCGCGCCACGGTTCAGCCGCACCGCGCCCGGACCGCCCGCTCCGCCACCAGTGCCGGGGCAGCACACCGACGAGGTGCTCTCCTCCAGCGGCTTCGACGCCGAGGAGATCGCCTCCCTCCGCGCCACCGGCGCCATCGCCTAGGGCCGGCTCACGCTTCCCGGACTCTGGCGGTTGCGTCCAGCCACCGGTCGAGCACGTCCATGAACCGTGAAAACGCCTCGCGGTGCAGGTTGTGACCCTCGTCGAGCACCTCGAACACGCCGCGACCGGCGAGCGCGTCGACCAGCGCGATCCGGTCCGGACCGACCAGAGCGGAGCCGAGGTCCTCCAATCCAACCAACAGCAGCGTAGGAATGCGTACGGCACTGGCCAGACCGACAAGATCGAAGGCGGTCGTCCGCCGCAACGCGGCGGCGACCCCGTCCGAGTCGCAGGCGGTCAGGTCCGCGAGCCGGCGGTCCACCTCCACCGGATCCCACGCGGGGTTGGAGGACACCAGCTCGCGCCGCATCGCCTCCGGCTGGTTCCGCGCCCGGCGACCGTCCGCCGCGATCCCCTCGGCCATCATCTCCCAGTCGATTCCGCTCGGCCCGGCCGGCTCCTCGAGCACCAGCCGCCGTGCCAGTCCCGGCGTCTTCGCCAGCAGGTCGAGCGCCACCAGCGCTCCCAGCGAGTGGCCCACCACCAGGTCGATCGCCGCCCGGCCCCCACCCAGGTCCAGCGCCGGCCCCGCCCCGGAAGGCTCCTGGCCCGCCCCCGCCGGGCCCGCGTGGCCCTCCTGGCCCGCCCCCGCCGGGCCCGCGCGGCCCTCCACGCCCGCCCCCGCCGGGCCCGCGTGGCCCTCCACGCCCGCCCCCGCCGGGCCCGCGTGGCCGTCGGCGGTGGGGCGCTGGCCGTTCAACCGCAGTGTCTCGAGGACGTCGGCGCTGAGGTCGCCGAGGACGAGACCTTCGCCGACCCCGGGGCTGGCGCCGTGGCCTCGCAGGTCGACGGCGAGCACGCGGAACCCCTGGCGCACGAGCTCGGGCGCGAGCCGCCACCAGGTCCGCGAAGAGGAGGTCACCCCATGGATGAGCAGCGCCAGCGGAGCCTCCGCGGTCACGCCCACCCGGCCGCCCGAGCCCGCTGGGCCCGCGCCGCGCGTGCCGATCCCCGCACCAGTCGCGGCACGCGAGTCCGCGGCGACCGTGAGCTCACCCGCCCCGACGCCGTCGCCCCACGTGCGCGTCGCGAGCCTGACCGCCACGCTCATGCCCCCGCAACGGTCATCTGGCCGATCAACAGGCTCGACCCGCCGATGGACCCGGTGGTCCAGGTCAGGTCCGACCCCACCGCGACGATCCCCTTGAGGATGTCGAGCAACTGGGAGGCGACCGTTGCCTCGCGCACCGGCTCGGCCAGCTCGCCGTTCCTGAACCACAGGCCGCTCACCCCGACCGAGAAATCGCCGGTGATCGGGTTGGCTCCGGAGTGCACCCCGGTCATGTCCTGGACAAGCAGGCCCTCACCGGCCTGGGCGAGCAGCCCGGCCTGATCCTTGTCGCCGGGCTCGAAGAACACGTTGTGGGCCGAGATGCCGGGTGTCGACTTGAACGACGTCCGGGCCGCGTTGCCAGTCGACCTGGCGCCCTCGCGCGCCGCCGAGGCGGTGTTGTGCAGGAAGCGCTGGAGCACCCCGCCGGCCAGCAGCACGTTTCGTGTGGTCGGCACGCCCTCGTCGTCGAAGGGAGTCGCCCCAGGTCCGTCGAGGAGGCGTGCGTCGTCCACCAGCTCCAGACCCGGTGCGCCGACCTGCGCACCGAGCTTGTCCGCGAACAGGCTCCGGTGCTTCTGCACTGCTTCGGCCGACAGGCCGGCGAGCAGCACACCGATCAGGCTCGGCGCGACCATGCGGTCGAACACCACCGGGACGGTCCGTGTGGGCGGCTTGGTGGCGCCCAGCATGCGCACCGCACGCTCGGCCGCCTCGGCCGCCACCGGCTCGATGTCCAGGTCCTCGATCGAGCGCGCGCTGTCGATCCCGTACCCCACCTGCGACTGGCCGTTCTCGGTGGCCAGGGCTGTCGAGTAGCACCATGCCCTGGTCAGCGCCAGCGATCCGTTGACCCCCTTGGAGGAGGCGATCGCCACCTGGACCACCGCGTCGCCGTAGCTTGCCGTCTCGACCTTGCTGACCTTCGGGTTGGCCGACCTGGTGCGCGCTTCGAGGTCCAAGGCGAGCTGGACCTTCCGCTCGGGCGAGACCTCGACCTGCCGGGGATCGAAAAGGCCGTCGAGTGGCTCGAAGGGGGCGGCGTCGGGGAGGACGTTGCCCGGGTCCTCGGTCGACACCTCGAGGTTGGCCCTCGCCTCGGCGAGGCACCGGCGCAGGCCGTCCTCGCTGAGGACGGCGGTGTAGGCGTAGCCCAGCCGGCCCTCGCGCACGACCCTGACCCCCACGCCGGTCGAGGAGGCGGAGGTGAGCCGCTCGACCTCGCCCTCGAAGGCGTTGATCCCGGTCCGGGTGGTCTGCTCGGCATATGCCTCGACGCCCTCGCCGCCGGCCGCCTCACCGGCCAGCCGCTGGACGATCTCGTTCAGCTCGATGGTCATGCCGCGCCTCCCGTGCCGCCCACGGTCATGCGGGCGATCCGAATGGTGGGGGCACCGTTGCCGACCGGGACGCCCTGGCCCTCCTTGCCGCAGATGCCCTCCTTGACGTCGAAGTCGTTGCCCAGGGCGTCGATCGCCGCGATCACGCTGGGGCCGTCGCCGACCAGGTTCGCGCCACGAACCGGGGTGGTGACCTGGCCGCCCTCGATGAGGTAGCCCTCGACCACGCCGAACACGAACTCGCCGGTCACCGGGTTCACCTGTCCCCCGCCGAGCGACTTGGCGTAGAGCCCGCTCGGTGTCTGCCGGATGATCTCGTCGGGATCGTCGCCGCCGGCGAGGATGTAGGTGTTGGTCATCCGAGGGATCGGCACGTCCGCGTAGGACTGGCGGCGGCCGTTGCCGGAGGCCGGCTGGCTGAGCTGGCGCGCGCGGATCAGGTCGGTGAGGTAGTCGGTGCAGACGCCGTTCTCGAACAGGACGGTGCGCTGCGCCGGGGTGCCCTCGTCGTCGAACTGGAAGGACCCCCACGCCCCCTCGACGGTGGCGTCGTCGACGCCGTTGAACTCGGGCACACCGATCCGCTGCCCCTGCTTGCCGTGGTAAACGGACGCCTCCTTGGCGATCAGGTCGGCCTCCATACCATGACCGCTGGACTCGTGGAACAGCACTCCGCCGTTGCCCGCGGCGATCACCACGGGCATCTCGCCCGCCGGCGCCGGCCGGCTGCCGAGCATCGCCACCGCCCGTGTCGCGGCCCGGCGGGCGACCTCCTCCGGTGGGAACTGGTCCAGCAGCTCGAAGCCAGAGGAGCGCCCCGGGCCGTCGAAGCCCGTCTGCACAACCCCGTCGCGCACCGCGACGACCTGCACGGCGAAGCGCGTGCGGACGCGGTCCTCCTCGGTGACGAACCCTTCGGAGTTGGCGATCAGCACGTGCTGGCGGCCGTCGCTGTAGGCGGCGATGACCTGGGCGACCGCAGGGTCGTGGGAGCGCGCGGCGTCATCGGCCCGGCGGACCACGTCGGCCAGGCTGGTGCGCTGCACCCCGGCCGGATCGATGGTCACCGGATGGTGCAGCTCGGATGTGCGGCGGCGCAGGTCGCGGGCCTCGGCGACCGGCTCCTCTCGCAGCGCGGCGGCAGCGACTCTGGCCGCTTCGAGGAGACTATTGGTATCGAGGCGGTTGGTGTACGCGTACGCGGACGAGGTGCCGCGCACGACCCGGACCCCGGCCCCACGGTCCTGTCCGGTGATCAGCTCCTCGACCCGGCGGTCCTCGAGCCGGATGGAATGTGACAGGCGATCCTCGGCATAGACCTCGGCCCACTCCCCACCGGTGGACAGCGCGGCGCCCAGGACCTTGCGGACGATGGCGTCTTCGAGCACGACAGCGCTCCCTTGCAGGCATTCGTCATGGCATCGCGTTCGCCGGCAGCACCGGCTGCGGGCCTGCCCCGGCACGTGGATCGAACGCCGGGCCATTGTATTGGCGCCGGTCCGGCAGCGAACCCCGCCTGGCGAATCTGTGGACAACCGGCGGCGCCCCGATGGAGCCGTCCGCGGGCTCAGGTGCGGACGCGCAGGTAGGCGAGCAGGTCGTCGTAGACGCCGCCGTGGCCCGCGTAGAGGACGAAATCGCGGGCGAGGGCGAGCCATGCCGGCGGGCTCGGCTGGATGCCGACCAGCGCCCGGTCGAAGTCGTTCATGCTGACCGGCCGGTCGCGGCCGCTGGAAATGGCCCGCTCGGTGGCGATCTCGACCGCCGAGTCGGCGAGGATGATCAGGTCGGTGGCGGAGAACCCCTCGGTCCGGCCGGCCAGGGAGGGGACGTTCAGCTCGGCGACCGGGTAGTCGCCGATCGCGTCCCAGAGGATCGCCTCGCGCGCCTCGCGATCCGGCGGCAGCACCAGCAGCCGGCGGCCCATGCGCTCGCGCAGCAGCGGGTCGACGTCCCACGGGTTCTCTGACGCGGCCACGACGGTCACCTCGTCATGCTCGTCCCGGATGAGCTGGAGCTCCGCGACGAGCTGCTCGACCACCCCGCGGCTGAAGGAGCCCTGGCGCGTGCCCGGCCCATCGCCGACCGCGTCGAGCTGGTCCAGCAGCAGCACGCACGGAGCGGCGAGCCGCGTCGCCTGGAAGACCTCGTGGAGGCTGCGCCAGCCCTCGCCGGGCCGCTGCCCGAGCAGCTCGCCCAGGTCGACGGGAAGGAACCCAACCCGCAGCTCCCCGGCGATCGCCCTGGCCATGAAGGTCTTGCCGCAGCCGCCCGGGCCGTACTCCAGCAGGCCACCACGAAGGGCACGCTGGAGCCGACGGCGCGGGCTCCGCTCCGCCTGCGGCACCGGCCCGGCGCTGGCCAGCCACTGCTTCACCGAGGTCATGCCGCCGACGTCGGCGAGGGTCACCCCCGCCGGCTCGATCTCCAGCCCCAGGTCTTCGAGCAGCGTGGCGACCTGGCTGCCCCTGGCCAGCTCCTCGGTCTCCTCGGGCTCGCCTTCCTCGAACGCCACGGGCTGCTCGGCGGCCAGCGGCCGTGCGGCGGAGGCGACGCTCGCGCCGGCCCTGGCCGCTTCGCGCAGGGGCTCGCGCCGCTGCGCCTCCTCGGGCGGGCCCGGGCGCTCCCGAACCGCTTCCAGCGTGGGTCGCCCACCGGACGATGGACGAGACGGCTGGGGCGCGACCCTGCCCCGATCGGGACGATCCGTCGCCCATCGCGGAGGCTCGACCGCCATGGTCGCGCTGGCGGCCAGGTCGAGCGCGCCACGATGGTCAGGCATCCGTTGCAGCACGGCGGCGCACTGCTCGAGGGCGTCGGCGTGCCGGCCCGCCCTGAGCAGGAGCAGGCCCAGATGGAGGCGCAAGGGCACGTTGTCCGGAGAAGCAGCAACGGCGGCCTCAAGGCCTTCGAGTAACTCCGGGTCCACGACCATGACTGGACAGTATGGCAAAACCCGCACCCCGGGGAGGCCCTACCGCAGGGGGAATGCCAGGGCCGCTGGCATCATTGCTACTAACGATGTGAACAGTTTCCCTCGCAGCTCGAGGGGAGGATGCCAATGACCCGGATCCAGCTCATCGACTCCCCTGTCGCCGATACCACTCAACATCCAGATCTCGGACCGTCCGATGAGGAGGCGCTCGACGCCTACTCGACGGTCATCACCACCGTCGCCGAGCGGGTGATCCCCTCGGTGGCGAGCCTGCGCGTGAACCGTCGCCTGGCCGGCGGCTACCAGGCGCAGGGCGCCGGCTCAGCCGTCGCGATCACCCCTGACGGCTTCTTGACCACTTCCGCCCACGTCGTCGAGGGCGCCAGTCGCGGCAGCGCCTCGCTCGCCGACGGCCGCGAGCTGCCGTTCGATGTCGTCGGGCGCGACCCACTCTCGGACCTGGCGGTGATCCGCACCAGCGGAGCCGACCTGGAGGCGGTCACCCTCGGCGATGCCGACCAGCTCCGTGTCGGTCAGCTCGTGGTCGCGGTCGGCAACCCGATGGGGCTGGCCGGCTCCGTGACCGCTGGGGTGGTCAGCGCGCTCGGCCGCTCCTTCACGACCTCCAACGGGCGCGATGCCCGCATGGTCGAGAACGTCATCCAGACCGACGCCGCCCTGAACCCCGGCAATTCGGGCGGAGCGCTGGTCGACGGCCGGGGCCGCATGGTCGGCGTCAACACCGCCGTTGCCGGCGTCGGCCTCGGACTGGCCATCCCGATCAACGACACCACCCGCCGGATCGTGTCGGCGCTCATGCGCGAGGGCCGCTTCCGGCGCGCCTTCTTCGGCATCGCCGGCGGGCGCCGGCCGCTGCCGCCGCGGGTCGCCCAGGCGCTGGACCGCGCGGCCGGCCTCGAGGTTGTCGAGGTCATCCCCGGCAGCCCCGCCGCGCACGCCGGCATGCGCCGCGAGGACCTGCTGGTGGAGGTGGACGGGACCCCGGTCACCGACGCGGGCGATCTCCAGCGGCTGATGGTCGGCGAGGCGATCGGCCGTCCCGTCGGGGTGCGGGTCTTCCGTGGCGGTGAGCGGGTCGAGCTGACCCTGGTGCCCGTCGAGCTGGAGCGCTGAGCGGCGGGCGCGCTCGACCCGAGCGAGGCCCGCCGCCTGGCACCCCTGGCCGGGGCGCTGGCGCGGATGGCCGCGCCCGGGCCGCCGCGCCTCGAGGTGGTCAGCGGCAGCTTGCCGCGCGGCGCCAGCGCCGCCCTGCTCGCGGGGAGCTTCAACCCGATCACGCGGGCGCACACGGCCCTGGCGATCGCCGGCCACCGGTCGGGCCGTGATCGGGTCGTGCTGGCGATGGCGCCGGTGAGTCTGGACAAGGAGGAGGTCGAGCGGGCGCATCCCGTCGACCGGCTCGACTGGGTGCGCACCTGGGCGCGGAGGCACGCGTGGGCGGTGGTGGCCGTCTCCAGCCATCCCCTCCTGGTCGACATGGCCGAATCGCTCGCCCGGCGCACCGGCGCGGAGGTGGCGATGCTGGTCGGCACCGACAAGGCCGCCCAGCTCGTCGACCCGCGGTACTACGAGGATCTCGACGTGGCGATCCAGCGGCTCGGCCGAGCGGCGTCGCTGCTGATCGCCGAGCGCGCCGGGCACCCGGCGGCCGCGCTGCCGCTGCGCTCGGCTCCGCTGGCGACGCCCGGATGGACGCCCGGCCGGTCCTCGACCCAGGCGCGCGCGGCGGTCAGCGGCGGTGAGCCGCTCGACGAGCTGGTCCCCAGCGCGATCGCCCGCTCCATCCGACGGACGGGCGCCTACGACCCGGACGCCGGCCCCTACCTCGCGCGAGCCCGCGAGCTCGACCGCCTGCTGTCCGCTCAATGGCGGACAGATGACTAGCCCCCGGAGACGGTGTGGAGGGGCTATGGCCGATAGCCCGTGTGGGCAGGTGCCGAGGCGGAGCCCGGGTGCCGCCGGCGTTCCGGCATACCCCCAGATTCCGGGCACTGCGGCAAGTCCGGGGCTGGGGCGCTGAAAAGGCCCCCGCGCTATCCGGGGGGGCCAGGACAGCGCGCGGGGCCTTGTTGGTCATGATACTGCCATTGCGCTGCATTTGTTGGTCAACGGGGCAATCTCTCGGAGGTGCGTAGGTCGACGTAGTGCCGACTATGGAAACGTTCGCCCGGTTGACACGCAGCGCCGGGCTCCGGGCCGCGGTCGGCACGGAAGCTCACGAGTTATCCACAGGCACGCCGAACCTACTGCCGCCCACGATCGATCCGTGGCATGGTGGAGGCATGGAGCACACGACGCTCATCCACCGTCCGACCCTGAAGCGGCCGTTCCTCGTGGCCGCGTTCGAGGGTTGGAACGACGCCGGCGTGGCGGCCAGCACCGCGCTCGGCTTCGTGGCAGACGCCCTCGGGGCTGAGACCTTCGCCCACATCGACCCAGAGGAGTTCTACGACTTCCAGGTTGCACGGCCGATGGTCCAGCTGGAGAACGGCGACGGCCGCCGTATCCAGTGGCCCACGGTCGAGTTCCAGGCGGTGCGGATGGCGGGCAGCCCGCACGACCTGATCCTGCTGCGGGGGCACGAGCCGAACATGCGGTGGCGCACGTTCACACGCGAGATCCTCGAGCTCACCGAGGCGCTCGGGGTCGAGATGCTCATTACCGTGGGCGCCCTGCTCGCCGACGTGCCGCACACCCGCCCGGTCCAGGTCATGGGCTCGACCGGCGACCCCACCCTGGCCAAGGAGCTCTCGCTTCCCGCCTCGCAGTACGAGGGGCCCACCGGCATCCTCGGCGTCCTCAGCGAGGCGGCACTCGGCTCCGCGATCCCCGCGGTGAGCTTCTGGGCCGCGCTGCCCCACTACGTCCAGGCGCCGAACCCACGCGCGGCCCTGGCCCTGGTCGAGCGGCTCGGCAGCCTGCTGTCCCTGCCGATCGACACCGGCTCGCTGGCCGAGGAGACGGCGGCCTTCGACGCCACCATGGCCGACATCGTCTCGGACGACCCCGAGCTGGCCGGCTACGTCGAGCGGCTCGAGGCACAGGCCGACGAGCAGGACCCGGACGAGGCGCCATCCCTCGCCGACCTGCCTCCGGAGCAGTTCGTGGAAGAGGTTGAACAGTTCCTGCGTGACCACCCCGGGGGCAACCGGACCTGAGGCCGGGATCCGGGCCGGGAACGAACAGCGGCCCGCCGCGGGTCGCGGCGGGCCGTTCGCATCATTTGCTCGTTGGAACGCTCAGGACTGCTGGGGCAAGGCACGCACGTTGGTCGCCTGCAGGCCCTTGGGCCCCTGGGTGACGTCGAACTCCACCATCTGCCCCTCGTCCAGGGACCGGTACCCCTCCGCCTGGATGGCGGAGTAGTGGACGAACACGTCCTCGTCGCCGTCCGGGCGAGCGATGAACCCGTATCCCTTGTCAGGGTTGAACCACTTGACGACCCCAATGGTCACGAAACTCTGTCCCTCCCTTCACGTGCAAGGCCAATCGTTGCCGGGTGCGATGCCCGGCCGGCAGGGACAGCTCGAACCGCACTGCGGGGAAGCCTGCGCCGCTGCTCCCGCGCACTCTAACACCGGGTCACTCCTGTCAATACCCTCAACTGGCAATAGAACCCACAATCGCCTTGGGCATGCACGCGGAAGTCGGCATATCAGGCCGTGAGCAGGCAAGATAGAGGAACACTTGGCAACGCGAAGGAGGCAGCACGTCGATGGAGCCCGTCACGCCCTCCGTTGGATGGGGTGTCACCCACCTCTACTTCCGGGTGCGCCCGAGCCAGTCCCCCGATCCTGGCCAGACCGGCAAGGAGCTGGTGGCCGCGCTCGAGCATTTCGAGTCGGCGCCCGATCACCAGGTGCTCTGCAGCTCAGTGCTCGGCCTCAAGGCGGACCTCGGCGTCATGGCACTCGGCCCGGACCTGTCCCGGCACGAGGCGCTCGCCCGCACCCTCGGGGCCATGGCCTCGCTCCAGCCCGTGTACTCATTCTTCTCTATGACCGAGTTGTCGGAATACATGGAGACACTCGACGACGTGCGCGCCCGGCTGGCCGCGCAGGGCGTCCAGGGCGACGTCGAGGAGCGGCTGGCCAAGGCCGACGAGCGCCTCGCCAAGCTGCGTGAGGATCGGCTCCACCCGCGCCTGCCGCAGTCGACCCTGCTGGCGTTCTACCCCATGAGCAAGGCGCGGGAGCCGGGGGCGAACTGGTACAAGCTGCCGTTCCAGGAGCGCCGCGAGCTGATGGGCGGCCACGGCAAGATCGGGCGCCGCTACACGGGCCGGGTGCTCCAGCTCGTGACCGGCGCCACCGGTCTGGACGACTACGAGTGGGGGGTGACCCTGCTGGCCGACGACCTCGCCGACATCAAGGAGATCGTCTACGAGATGCGCTTCGACGAGGTGACCGCCAGCTACGGCCGCTTCGGCCCCTTCTGGATCGGGCTCACCTGCTCCCCCGCCGACCTCCCCCGCCGCATCGGCCTGGCCGGCTGAGCGCCGCCTGCGCCCCGCTGGCTACGCCTCCTCGTCGGTGTCTCGCCGATCCAGTCAGGCGAGCTGGCCGTCACGGAGGTGGCCAGGCTCGTCGACGTGCCCACCCCGCAGGTCCCTCCCCGCGGCAGCTCGGCGCCTCGGTGACCGCGGCCCTGCTCCCGATCGTCGAGGTCACTGGCGGGCGCAGCGAAGCCGGCGCCGGCAGACCTGCCAGGGAATAATGGGAAGTCATGGAGCTGCTCATGGAGCTGGACCTCGGCGACCTGCGCCTGCGCACCTTGACCACCAAGGACGCGGCCTTGCTGGTCGAGGCCACTCGAGCAGAGTCGGCCCCTGCCCTGTGGGGTCCCCGCCCCGCCGGTCCGTACTCGCTGGAGGATGCGCGGTCAGCCCTGCAGGCATGGGATCCGCACCGACGCCGGCAGATCTCGGTCGGAGCGCTGCAAGGCGCGCGGCTGGTCGCCGCGCTCGGCCTCATGCTGGACGGCCCGCACAACGCCGAGCTGGCCTACTGGGTGCGGCCGGAGTACCGCCGTCGCGGCATCGCCCTGCGGAGCGTCCGGGCCCTGACGACCTGGGCGCACACCACCGCGGGCCTTGCCCGAGTGTGGCTGGAGATCAACCCCGACAACACGCCATCGCTCCAGCTCGCACAGCGGGCCGGCTACCGCCTGGAACAACGCCTGCCCCGCCACTGCCGAGCCTGGACCAGCGACGACCCAGACCACGACAGCTGGCACGACTGCCTCATCTGGCTCCACACCAGAATCCCTGTGCTGTGAGTTCGCCCCGTCAAGAGGGGCGTCCGGTACGCGGCGTGACCTGATAGCGCCTCTGTGTGTCAACTCGGGGGTGCGTCGCGGTGTCGGTGGTCGGTGAGCAGGTGGTGGTAGACGACGTTGGAAGGTGGCGTTTGAGCGAGCGAATACACCTTGAAGCTCAGCCCGGCGCCACGGCAGTGGCGTGCCCGTCCGGACCCAACGCGTGGGAGACTTGCGGCATGGACGACGATGTCGAGGCGCTGCTGGCCGAGCAGCTCGCCTACTATCGAGCCCGCGCTCCCGAGTACGACATCGCCTACCGCGGCAAGCGGTGGGACCGCTGCCTGGACGAGCTGCCCATCACCGGCCGCGTCCTCGAGCTGGCGTGCGGCACCGGCCATTGGACCCCGCTGCTGGCCGCCCGCGCCCACTCGGTGACCGCCGTCGATGCCGCGCCGGAGGTCCTCACCCTGGCGCGGCAGCGCGTCAGGGACCTGCCGGTCGAGTTCATCCAGGCCGACGTGTTCGGCTGGCTCCCGCCGCGCCGCTACGACACGGTGTTCTTCGCGTTCTGGCTGACGCACGTGCCCCCAGCACGGTTCGGCGCCTTCTGGTCGACGGTCGGCGCGGCCCTGGCACCAGGCGGGCGCGCCTGCTTCGTTGACAGCAGCAACCGCCAGCGTGAGGGCGAACGAGCGGTGCCCGATCAGACCACCCCGAGCGTCTGGCGCCGCCTTCGCGACGGCAGCGACCACCGGGTGGTCAAGGTCTACTACTCGCCCGCGGAGCTTACGGCCAGGCTCGCCGAGCTGGGCTGGGCGGCGAGCATCCGCGAGGCCAGCGTCGGCCCCGTTGTCGGCACCGCCCGCCCGAACAGCAGCGACCCTTCCTGATCCGCCCTTGTCGCCGACGCAAGGGCAGGTCCGACACCCTCAATGCCGAAGCCGCCGCCCCTCGGCGCCGGCGGCTTGACTTATCGAGAATGAGAATCAATACTGCTCAGCCAGAGGCATCCCATACCGTCCAGGACGCTCGAAGCGTTCATCAGTCACGAGGCCCCGGACACATGAAGATCGCGTTCGTCGGCAAGGGCGGCAGCGGCAAGACCACGCTCGCGTCGCTGCTCGCCAGGCACCTGGCCGAAGCCGGCTGCCAGTGCTCGCCATCGACGCCGACATCAACCAGCACCTCGGCGTCGCCCTCGGCGTGGCCTGCTACCACGCCAAGACCGGCGCGGTCGAGCTGCTGCTCAACCACCTGGTCGACGGTCCCGGCCAGTACGTGATCGTCGACATGACCGCAGGGGCCGACTGCTTCGCCTCCGGCCTGTTCACCCGCTTCGACCGCACCTTCCTGGTGGTCGAGCCGACCCGCAAGTCGACCGCGGTCTGGCGCCAGTACCAGGGCTACGCCCGCGGCTACGACGTCAACCTCTCGGCCGTCGGCAACAAGGTGCGGACCGACGGCGACATCGCCTTCCTGCGCCAGCAGCTCGGCACCGACCTGCTGGTCCACGTCGAGCACTCCAGCCTGGTCCGCGCCGCCGAGCAGGGCCAGCCGCTGGCACTGGAGGCGCTCGAGGCCGCCAACCGCGCCGCGCTGCGGCGGCTGCGCGAGGCGGTCGACGCCACCGGCAAGGACTGGGCGCGGTTCACCCGCCAGGCGGTCCAGTTTCACCTGCGCAACGCCCGCGCCTGGGCCAACGCGCGCAGCGGCGAAGACCTCGCCACCCAGGTCGACCCCGAGTTCACCCTCGGCCCCGACACGCTGCGGCTCGCCGCCACCCCCTGAAACCGAGCAACCCCACCCGAGAGGAGCACGACCATGTCACTGGACGTCAAGCCGGCGCTGCTGGCCCAGGCCGAGCAGGGCGAGGTCGACCATGCCGAGTTCGTCGCCTGCGTGCGCGACTCGCTGCCCTACGCCTGGGACACCATCAGCGCGCTGGTGGCCGAGCTGGAGCGCGGCGGGAACCGCGAGCGGCCGTTTGCCGACAACCAGGTCCCGCCCCCCAGCGAGCAGGCCCGCGGGCAGCTGCTGCGTGCCCTGGCCAGCGACGCGATCCGCGGCGCGCTGGAGCGCCACTTCGGCGTCACCCTGGCCTTCCAGAACTGCCACCGGGTGGCGGTGTTCCCCGCCGGCGCCCGGACCGGCAGCGGCAGCGGCGCCGGCCGCTTCCGCGAGTTCACCTCGGCCAGGGCGCAACTGCTGAACCAGTCACCTGAGCTGCGCGACTGCTGACCCGTAACGGCGGGCGGCTGGCGCTCTCGTGGAGCTTGGTGTCTTCCTGCTCGCCGGGCAGTTCCCCGGCATGACGCAGGCGCATGCGTTCGGCGGCGCGGTGGACGACGCCCTGGCCGCCGAGCGCGCCGCTTGCAGGACAGAGAGCCTCGTCACCGGTGCAGCAAGCTGGGGTGACGGGCGGATCGTGACGGATGCCGAGCGTGCGTGACCAACGCCTTGTCACTGTGATGCTCGCAGCGCGACCAGCCACGGCGCAGGAGGGGAAGCCTCGTACCGCCTGGCGGTGGGGACGTAGCATGGTGGCGATCCTCGCGGAGAGCCTGTATGGCACGACGATGGCGCATGGGCGTGGCCAGCAGCCCAAGCTGCTCGGGGTAGTGACTGCCGCCGGCCGGCGCGCTGGAGGTCGGCGGCGTCTACCTGGCCCAGACCAGCCGGGGGTTCCGGGCGCGCTGCCAGCAGGTCGCCGACCGGCTTGGCTTCGCGGTCCCCTGCCCGGGGCTGCTGCCCACCGCGCCGCCCGGCTCGCCGCGGCAGCGGCTGTGCGGCGAGCC
>WNGH01000395.1_pt1 | contig 36851 bp, 34 predicted proteins | sample 5400631 | NCBI WGS metagenome assembly WNGH01 (sample SAMN13153373, study PRJNA577476) | soil metagenome | isolation source: 115 cm soil or saprolite under Garry oak tree replicate 1 | place: USA:California | collected 2016-06-15 | reverse complement strand
CTCGCCGCGATTTGGGCCGAGCAAGCGGGGGCGCGCTCGACAACAGCGCATGCGCTGACGGCAGCGGCGGTGCCGGCCGCGCTGGCGACCGGAGCGCTGGTGATCGAGGATTTGAAATCGCCGGATTTCGATGAACGCGCGCTGTTTCACCTGATGAACCTGGCGCGGGAAGACGAGGCATACGTGCTGATCACCGCACGCGTGCCACCGTCCGCGATCGAGGTCGAGCTGCGCGATCTGCGGTCACGTCTGCGTGCGGTGCCGACGGTGTCGCTGTTGCCGCCCGACGACCAGTTGTTTCGCGCCCTGATCGTCAAATTTTGCGCGGACCGCCAGATGGCCGTCGACGAGACCGTGGTGAGCTATCTCGCGACCAGGATCGAGCGGTCCTTCGCTGCCGCGCGACGGGCTGTCGAGCTTCTGGACACCGAAGCCTTGCGGCTCGGCCGGCCGGTTACCCGGGCGCTGGCCGCCGAATTGCTACGAAATGCTTGATCCGCCGGCCGCCCTATACCTTGACGGCGCCAACGGCAGGAACGTCAATGTCATTGAAACGTCATCGCGATAACACATGCTTTGAACGCATTGTTCGGAAGCGCGCAGCTCACCGCCACGGGATAGGCTGAAATTTGATGGAATTCGCACAAGCCATTGTAATTAAAGAAGAAGAAGCGGATTCTCAGCCCGGTTCAATAATGGGTGCGAGCCCCGAACGCTTCATTAACCGCGAGCTTTCCTGGCTGCACTTCAACCGCCGGGTGCTCGAGGAATCGGTCAATCCGGGCCATCCCGCGCTTGAACGGGTGCGATTTCTGTCGATTTCCGCCAATAACCTTGATGAATTCTTCATGGTCCGCGTCGCCGGCATCAAGGCGCAGGTGCGGGAGGGCATTACCGAGCGCAGTCCCGACGGTCTGACCCCCTCGGAGCAGCTTGTCCTCATCAACAAAACCGTTTCAACACTTGCCGCCGACCAACAGGCCATCTGGCGCGATCTGCGCGGCATTCTGGCCGAGGTGGGCATCGTTCTGGTCGATGGCCGCGATGTCACCAAGCCCGAGCGAGCCTGGATCGAGGACCATTTCCTCCACAATATTTTCCCGTTGCTGACGCCGCTTGCGATCGATCCGGCGCATCCTTTTCCGTTCATCCCGAGCCTCGGATTTACCGTGGCGCTGCAGCTGGCCCGGGTTTCCGACGGCAAGCCGATGAACGCGCTCATTCGCATGCCGGGCAAGATCGATCGCTTCATCCGGATGCCGACAAGCAAGGACGGTGCGGTGCGGTTGATTACGCTGGAGCAAGCCACCGGCCTGTTCATCGGCCGGCTGTTCCCCGGCTATACCGTCAAAGGCCAGGGCGCTTTCCGCATCATCCGGGATTCTGAACTCGAAATCGAGGAAGAGGCTGAAGATCTGGTGCGGCTGTTCGAAACCGCGCTGAAGCGGCGCCGGCGCGGATCGGTGATACGGCTCGAAATCGAAGCCAAGATGCCGGAAGAACTGCGCGGGTTCGTGCAGCGCGCGCTTTCCACCGCCGACGACGAGGTTCTGCTGGTCGACGGGGTGCTGGCGATGAACGAGCTGTCGCAACTGACCAGGCTCGACCGGCCCGATCTCGAATTCGTCCCCTACGTTCCGCGTCATCCCGAACGCGTGCGCGATCACGGCGGCGATATTTTCGCGGCGATCAGGCAGAAGGATCTGATCGTTCATCATCCCTATGAATCGTTCGACGTCGTGGTGCAGTTCCTGCAACAGGCAGCCCGCGACCCCGATGTCGTCGCCATCAAACAGACGCTCTATCGCACCTCGAACAACTCGCCGATCGTGCGGGCGCTGGCGGAGGCCGCGGAGGCCGGAAAGTCAGTGACGGCACTGGTCGAGCTCAAGGCGCGATTCGATGAGGAAGCCAACATCCGCTGGGCACGCGATCTCGAACGCGCCGGCGTGCAGGTCGTGTACGGATTCATCGAGTTGAAGACCCACGCCAAGCTGTCGCTGATCGTGCGTCGCGAGGGCGGCAACCTCACGACCTATGTTCATACCGGCACCGGAAACTATCATCCGGTCACCGCACGCATCTACACCGACCTGTCCTACTTCACGTCCGATCCGACCATCGGACGCGACGCGGCGCGAGTATTCAACTACATCACCGGCTATGCGGAACCGAGCGACATCGAGAAGATGGCGGTGTCGCCGCTGACCTTGCGCAAGCGCATGATCGAACATATTCACGGCGAGACCAACTACGCCCGTCACGGCAGGCCGGCGGCGATCTGGTTAAAGATGAACTCGCTGGTCGATCCCGATATCATCGACGCGCTGTATGAGGCGTCGCAGGCCGGCGTATCGATCGAGCTGGTGGTGCGCGGTATTTGCTGCTTGCGCCCCGGCATTCCCGGGCTTTCGGAGAACATCCGCGTTAAATCGATCATCGGCCGCTTTCTGGAGCATGGCCGAATCTACTGCTTCGGGATGGGACACGGCCTTCCAAGCGCAAAAGCCACTGTGTATATCTCATCGGCGGACATGATGCCGCGGAACCTCGACCGGCGTGTCGAAATCCTCTGTCCGCTGCAAAATCCCACGGTGCATCAGCAGGTTCTCGAGCAGATCATGGTCGCGAACCTCAAGGATACCGAGCAGAGCTGGCAGTTATTGCCGGACGGGTCGTCAACGCGTATGAAGGCCGCGAAGGGCGAGGAGCCCTTCAATCTGCACAATTATTTCATGACGAATCCGAGTTTGTCAGGCCGTGGAAAATCGCTCAAGGAATCATCGCCACGCCGCCTCACGCGCCGTACGGAGCGTCAGCAATCGTCATAGGGGATCTTTGACGTGAAGCGGCCGCGCAAACGCCCATCCAGCGTCGCGGTCATCGACATCGGCTCGAATTCAGTGCGTCTCGTCGTCTATGAGTCGATGACGCGAAGCCTGGTCTCCATCTTCAACGAGAAGACGCTTTGCGGACTAGGCCGAGAGGTTCAAACCACCGGCCTGCTGGCGCCCGATGCGGTCGCCAAGGCTTTGACGTCGCTGCGGCGTTTTCGCGCGCTGTGCAGAGTGATGAAAGTCGGCCGCGTGCACGCGATCGCCACCGCCGCCTGCCGCGACGCCACCAACGGCCCCGACTTCATCGCCAAGGCGGAGCGCATCTGCGGTGTCCGCATTGAAATCCTGTCGGGTCCGCGCGAAGCGAAATTATCGGCGCTGGGCGTTGTTTCCGGCATGCACAATCCGGACGGAATCGTCGGCGATCTCGGCGGCGGCTCGCTGGAACTGATCGACGTCCGCGGCAACCGCCTGCACAGCGGCGTGACGCTCCCGCTCGGAGGTCTGGCGTTACAGGATGCCGCCCAAAGATCTCTGAAGCGCGCCGAACGCATCGTCAAGACTGATCTGACCGGCATTGCCCAGCTCAAGGCCGGCCGCGGTCGCGTCTTCTATGCGGTCGGGGGGACATGGCGGGCGCTGGCGCGCATCCATATCATCCAAAGCGGGTACCCGTTGCGGGTGATGCATGGCTATTCGATTCCTGCGGCGGACGCGCTCGTTTTCGCGCTGCGCCTGCGCCGGCTCGCAGCGGCGAACACGCTGGCCAATATCGAAGTGGTGGCCGACGCTCGGCGGCCGTTGCTGGCCTATGCGGCCCTTGTTCTCGAATACATCATTCGCGTTGCGAAGCCGAAGACCATTGTGTTTTCGACCTTCGGGGTGCGCGAAGGCCTGCTGTACGATATGCTGCCGCCGGCGGAGCGCACCAAGGATGGATTGCTCTGCGCCGCGCAGACCCTGAACGAGCTACTGTCGCGATCCGCGCGTCATGCCCAGGAACTGATCGGATGGACCGATCGCCTGGTCAGGATCGTCAAGTTGCGGGAAACCGATGAAGATCGCCGCCTGCGTCATGCCGCTTGCCTGTTATCCGACATCGGGTGGCGGGTGCATCCCGACCACCGTGGCGAGGAAACGCTCAATCTCATTACCAATGGAAACTTCGGCTCCATCAGCCATCAGGGCCGGGCCTTTATCGCATTGTCCGTGTTTTATCGTTACGCCGGCCTGAGCGAACAGAACGAACCGCCGGCGCTGGTTCGCGAGCTGGTGCCGCCGTCCATGGTCGAGCGCGCGCGCCTGCTCGGCGCGGCATTTCGCGTCGCCCATCTGATATCGGCGGCGCGGCCCGGCGTGTTGCCGGCAACCCACTTTAGAAGCAGCGGCCGCGAGCTGATGCTGGTGTTCGAGCACCGAATGGTCGATCTCGTCGCCGATCGCGTCGGCAGCCGCTTCAAGCAACTGGCCCGGCTGGTCAGCCGTTCCGGATCGATCGTCAGGCGCTAGCTAGCCTATAGGTCGTCGTCCCCATTTGCGGATTCGGGCTTACGGCCGATCGATCGGTCAAGCCGCCTCGTCAGTGGCGCGCGGCGCGGCATGCTTGGTGTTCTGCAGCCTGTGCCTGCGCCAGATCGATCCCACGGCCAACACGACGACGACGCCCAGCACGGCGCAAACAGTCTCGCCGCCATGGCCGCCGTTCGCAAAATGCGGCGCCGCTCCGAACAACGCCAGCAACGCGTCGAGCTGGACACCGACCGGGCCCGCGAAAAATGCCTGCAACTTCGGATGAACCGCCGGATCGGTCGCGATCACGTCGCCGGCGATCCATCCCAGCAAGGCAGCACCGGCCCATACCAAAATCGGCAGTCGATTGAGCAGCGCCATGATCAGCGCAGCTCCCGCGACGATCAGGGGAACGCTGATCGCGAGGCCGAGGATCAGCAGCGGAACGCTGCCATTGGCCGCGGCGGCGACCGCGATCACGTTGTCGAGGCTCATCACGATGTCGGCGACCGCCACGATCTGCACCGCGGCCCACAGATGCGACGCGGATTTTATGCCCTCCTCATCCTCTTCGTCCGGCACCAGCAGTTTCGCGGCGATCACGACCAGCGCCAGTCCGCCGACCAGCTTGAGGTACGGCAGTTCCATCAACGTCACGACGATACCGGTGAAGATGATGCGCAGGATGACGGCAACGCCTGCACCCAGGATCATGCCCCAAAGCCGCTGGCGCGGCTCCAGTCCACGGCACGCCAGCGCGATCACCAGTGCGTTGTCGCCTGACAGCAGCACGTTGATCCACATGATCTTGCCGACCGCGACCCAAAAAGCCGGCTGCTGCATCTCGCTTTGAAACTGGGTAACGAACGTTCCGATGGTCGCCGGATCAAAGATTTGCGACAGCCAGTTCACGGCGTATTCCTCTCAGCCAGGCAGCCGCTTACGCGGCTATCGCTTGCCGCCACCGATGTGAACTAGCCGACGATTTCGTTGCCCGAGAAAAACTGGGCGATTTCGATCGCGGCCGTCTCAGCGGCGTCGGAACCGTGCACCGAGTTTTCACCGATCGATTTCGCATGCAGCTTGCGGATCGTTCCATCGGCCGCCTTGGAAGGATCGGTCGCACCCATGACGTCGCGATGCTTCAGGACGGCGTTTTCGCCTTCGAGAACTTGAACGACGACAGGGGCCGATATCATGAAATCCACCAGCTCGCCGAAAAACGGACGCGCCTTGTGGACGGCATAGAACGTTTCGGCCTGTTCGCGGGTCATGCGGATGCGCTTCTGGGCAACGATCCGAAGTCCGGCCTTCTCGATCAGCGCGTTGATCGCGCCCGTCAGATTGCGCTCGGTCGCGTCGGGCTTGATAATCGAGAAGGTGCGTTCAATCGCCATGATTTCGTCCTTGAGAAGCGCTGACGGGGAGTTGCGGCGCTTATATCGGCGCCGTCGCGCAACGGCAAGCGATCCCGCGAAATGCCGCGGGGCGTCCCAGCCGCGGCCCCAAATTACAACAATTTCACAAACATGAACCTTGTCTGAAACCGACAGCCCGGTTTCGTTCAGCTTGCCGGAGATAGGCTTCAATCGACCGAGCGCCCACGGGTTTAGGGGGCGCTACGGGGCAGCAGTTCACCGATGGCGCCAATGGCGCCTGAACCTGAGGAGACCACCATGTTACGCAAACTCTCGCTAGTTGCAGTAGCCGCGGCTTCGCTCGGTGTGGCCGCGTTGGCGCCGACATCCGCTTCCGCCTGGTACGGGCACGGCGGCTGGCATCACGGCGGTTGGCATCACGGCGGCTGGGGCTGGGGCGGTCCGCGCTTCTACGCCGGAGGCCCGGGTTATGGTTATGGTTACGGCGGCTGCTATGCGCGCCGATTGGTCCCGACGCCGTGGGGTCCCCGCTGGCGTGTGGTGAACCGTTGCTACTGACCTAGATCGTCAGACCTGGCCCTCAACAAGGCCCCGGCACGGCGTGCCGGGGCCTTGTTCTGTCGATCAGGGGAACCAGCAACATTTCAATCAATCTTTCACCAAAATGCACGCAATCGGCGAGCACCGCGAAACAATTCCCATCGCGATGACTTGATCCTGCGTTACCGGATTTGAAATGACCAGAAAGCGGAACCTGCGATGAACAGCCGAATCAACGACAACAGCGAACCAATCGATCGCAAGACCTGCAGATCGATCTGCGACGCCGTGGGCGAACGGCTGCGGCAGAACCTTCGTCCGGACTCCTCGCGTCTGTCGTCCCATCTCCAGCATCTGATGGATGAACTGCGCAGACGGGACAACGAGGGCCGCCCGATGTCATCGAACTAGGGTGAATATTGAGGCATAAGCCGTTGTCGAGACGCTATTTCGTTCAATAAACCGGTTGCGTTTTTGGCCGGCTCCGGTGAAAAGCCGGCATGCTTTCAATCACCGACATTTCGGTCCGGATTGCCGGACGGCTTCTTATCGATAGCAGCTCAGCACAGATCGTGCCCGGTGCACGCGTCGGCTTTGTCGGCCGCAACGGTGTCGGCAAATCAACGCTGTTCCATGCGATTCGCGGTGAGTTGCCGACCGAAACCGGTTCAATCACGATCCCGCCACGCTGGCGCGTCGGCAGTCTCGCACAAGAGGCGCCCGACGGCCCCGAAAGCCTCGTCGATGTCGTGCTGAAGGCCGATCTGGAGCGCGACGCGCTGCTGCATGAGGCCGAGACCGCGCACGATCCTGCCCGCATTGCCGACATTCAAACCCGGCTTGTGGACATCGACGCGCATTCAGCCCCTGCCCGTGCCGCTTCGATCCTCTCGGGCCTTGGATTTTCTACGGCGGATCAGGCCCGGCCGTGTTCGGAATTTTCCGGCGGCTGGCGAATGCGCGTTGCGCTCGCGGCAACGTTGTTTGCGGCGCCCGATCTTCTGTTGCTGGACGAGCCCACCAACTACCTCGATCTGGAAGGCACGCTGTGGCTTGAAGACCATCTGGCGAACTATCCGCGCACCGTGATCGTCATCAGCCACGACCGCGACCTGCTCGACACCTCGGTCGACCAGATCCTGCATCTCGATCGCGGCAAGTTGACGCTCTATAAGGGGACCTACTCGTCGTTCGAGGAACAACGCGCCACGCGCGAAATGCTGGACGCCAAGCACGCGAAACGGCAGGCCGACGAGCGCAAGCGACTGCAAGCCTTTGTCGATCGCTTCAAGGCCAAGGCCTCGAAAGCCCGCCAGGCGCAGTCCCGCGTCAAAATGCTGGAAAAGATGAAGCCCGTCACCGCGCTGGTGACGCAGGACGTGCGCGAAATTTCATTTCCGGTGCCTGACAAGATGCTGTCGCCGCCGATCATCGCGGTCGACCATGTCTCGGTCGGCTACGATCCCAAAAAACCCGTGCTCAATCGCGTTACCTTGCGCATCGACACCGACGATCGCATCGCCTTGCTCGGCTCCAACGGCAACGGCAAGTCGACGCTGGTCAAGCTGCTCGCCAACAAGTTGGCGCCGTTCTCCGGTCATGTCACCCGCGCGGAGAAGCTGTCGGTCGGATATTTCGCTCAGCACCAGGTCGATGAGCTCAATCTCGACGGTTCGCCCTATGATCACGTCCGCAAGCTGATGCCCGACGCCCCCGAAACCAGGGTGCGCGGGCGCACCGGCGCGATCGGATTCTCGGGCAAGGCCGGCGACACCCTCGTCAAGAGTTTGTCGGGTGGCGAAAAAGCGCGGCTGCTGCTTGGACTTGCGACCTTCTTCGGTCCCAACATGATCATTCTCGACGAGCCGACCAACCATCTGGACATCGACAGCCGTGCCGCACTTGCCGAGGCGATCAATGAATTTCCGGGCGCCGTCATCATGGTCTCGCACGATCGTTATCTGATCGAAGCCTGCGCCGATCAATTGTGGGTGGTGGCCGATCATACCGTCACGACCTACGACGGCGACCTCGACGATTATCGCCGCATGGTTCTGTCGGCCCGTGGCATGCGCACGAATTCGCGCGACCGCGGCGGCAATGAGCGCGGAGGCGGCCGCGACAAGCCTCAGCGCAACAAGGCCGAAAAGCGCGTCCCGCTGAAGCAGAAGATTTCAGACGCCGAGGCCGAGATCGCGCGCATCAACGGCATCATCTCCAAGATCGACACGGCACTCGCGCTGCCGGATCTGTTCAAGCGCGACCCGAAGCAGGCGGCCCAGCTCAGCAAGGCGCGCGCCGGCGCCGAAAGCGCGTTGCAGCGCGCCGAGGAGGAATGGCTGGCGGCGAGTTCGCAATATGACGAGGCTACCGGCTGAACCAATTCACAGCAGATTAAAGCCAACAGCGTGCGATTACGTCGCGGCCGGCTTCTTCTTCGCCTTGGGCTTGGCGGTCTTCGGCTGCGCCACCGGCTCGGCTCCGCGCTCGATCGATGACAGCCGTCCGGCGGTAAAGGTATAGATTCCGGCGCGCTGGCCCCGCGAATAATTGACAACCGCCACCCGATCGCCACGCCCATTGTTCGACAGATTGACGTTGTCGGGTGCGCCAATACCGCGCACGACGTCGCATTCGGTATGACCGAGCGCGACCGTTCCGGTCGTCGTAGGGGCCGGGGCGCCGGCAGCACCGTTGGTCAAGGCGTTGGCGTCAGCAGGCCCGCCGGGAGGATTCATTCCCGGGCAAGCCCCGTCCGCGCTGACCAAATCTTCTGCAGTAACCGGCTTGTTGGGAGTTAGAGGCGGCGTTTCAATCGAAACGTTTTTGATGAACAGCCTGCCGGAGCGCGAAAACCATTCCGCGTCCTTTGACAGAAGATCGGACGAGAACATATCCGACGTGCTTGAGCAGCCCGCGACGACAGGGGCGAGCAGCAGCAACATCAGCAGTCGCTTTCGATGAAGGTATTTATCTCGCACGATGAATTAGATTCCCACCCTAAGCCCCAGCGGTTGTTCCACTATCACTTTGCGGCACGACCGTGGCTTTGTGCAGGCTCACGGACAGAAACTGCAGATTATCATTAATCTCGCTGAATCGCTATTCCCGCTTCTGCCACCGGCCCTGCTCGTCGGCCTGCCAGTAAGTGACCTCGAATCCACGCGACTTGCAGGCTGTCCAGGCGCCCCGCGCCGCGGTCAGCGCATCGTCATCGTCGCCGTTAAAGACCAGAACCACCCGCTCATAGGCGTCCGCATCAGCGGGCAGAGCGGCATTATCGATCAGGAACCTGACATTGGCCCGGTTCGGATTGCCCTCCTCTACCGCCAGCACGATTGGCTGATCCTGCGCATCGCCGGCGCGCCAGGTGGCATGCGGCAGGAATGAATCGTCGCGATAGGTCCACAAATGGGCGTCGAGCGCGTCGGCGCGCTCTTGCGATGTCGACTGCACGACAACGCGCCAGCCACGCTCCAGCGATTTTTCAAGCAGCGGCGGCAAAACGTTGTCGAGCGACATGTTTTGCAGATGGTAGAACAAAACTTCCGTCATCCGGTTTTCAGCTATTTCTTGGTTTCGTAATACTCCGAGACCAACCGCTCCAGCAGACGAACGCCAAAACCCGAACCCCAACTGTGATTGATCTCGGATTTCGGCGCGCCCATCGCCGTTCCCGCAATGTCGAGATGCGCCCACGGCGTGTCGTCGACGAAGCGCTGCAGGAACTGCGCGGCGGTGATCGAACCGCCGTTGCGGCTACCGGCGTTTTTCATATCGGCAAACTGCGAATCGATCTGCTTGTCGTATTCCGGGCCGAGCGGCATGCGCCAGACCCGTTCGCCCGTCTCGAGCCCGACCCTGGTCAGCCGTTCCGCCAATTCGTCGTTGTTGGAAAACAAACCGGCATATTCGGTGCCGAGGGCGACCATGATCGCGCCGGTGAGCGTCGCCAGATCGACCATGAATTTCGGCTTGAACTTCTTCGCCACGTACCAGAGCACGTCGGCCAGCACCAAACGGCCTTCGGCGTCGGTGTTGATGATCTCGATGGTCTGGCCGGACATCGACGTCACGATATCGCCTGGGCGCTGCGCGTTGCCGTCGGGCATGTTCTCGACGACGCCGATGGCTCCGACCACATTGACCTTCGCCTTCCGCGCAGCCAACGCATGCATCAGCCCGACCACGCAGGCGGCGCCGCCCATGTCGCCCTTCATGTCCTCCATGCTGGCAGCGCCCTTGATGGATATGCCGCCGGTGTCGAAACAGACGCCTTTGCCGATAAAGGCGACCGGCTGATCGCCGCGCTTGCCGCCATTCCAGCGCATGATCACGGTCCGTCCGGACTGCGTCGAACCCTGAGCGACGCCGAGCAGCGCGCCCATTCCGAGTTTCGTCATGGCCTTGACGTCGAGTATCTCGACGTTGACGCCGAGCTTGCGGAGCTGGCTGGCGCGGCGCGCGAACTCCACGGGATAGAGTACGTTCGGCGGCTCATTCACGAGTTCGCGTGCCATAATGACGCCATCGACGATGTGCGCGCCCGGAGCAAAGGCCTTTCGCGCGGCGGCTACATCGCCGACGGCGAGCGAGATGTCCGCGCGCAATCCGGCATCCTCGCCGTCTTTCTTCTTGGTCTTGTAGCGGTCGAATTTATAGGCGCGCAGCCGTATCCCCGATGCGACCGCGGCGGCTTGATCCGGCTTCATCTCCCCCGAAGGCAATTCCGCGATGATCGTCACGGCGTCAGCGCCGGCACCCAGTTTGCCGGCTGCCGCACCGCCAAGCTTGAGAAAATCCTTGTCGTTGGTGGCCGAGAGCTTGCCTGCGCCGACCACGATCAGGCGTGAGGCCTTGAGACCCTCCGGCGCCAGGATATCGAGCGTGGACCCGCTCTTTCCCTTGAACTGATTCGTGGCCGCCGCACGCTTGACGATGTTAGCCGCATCGCCCAGCGCCTTGCTGGTCGCCGTGCCGAGTTTCAATGCGTCGTCGCAGAATATGACCAGAGTGCCGCGCGCGGCTGCGGAAAACGGAACGAAGCCGACCTTGACGGCGTCGGACATAGGCAAATCCTCCAAAAAATCAGGGCTGTCGCTGGGCCGGGGACCCGCCGGGCGGTGTTTCGGATGTTTCTTTTCGGATGCAACATACATCCGTCAAAAGCTTTGGTCCGTGACACTATTGCCTGTCAGCCGCCGCGCTGCCAAGCGTCCGCGTGGCCTGAAGGCCACATAGAGCGAATAATTAACCGTATTTCGGGGGTGCCTTGGCTCAGCCATTTTGTTGACGGATCAAAGGGATGGTAAGAGGGGGAGTGAGCCGGCTAAGCCATGGCGGCGCGACCGAAGGGGATCCCGGGTTTAGGGATTGGTCGCCAGCTGCCGTTCCGGTTTGTGGGGCGGGGATCGTGCGATAGCAAATGGGGTCAATCGACAAGTATATCTTCCGCACGACGCTTGCGTCGTTTGCGCTGGTTCTGGTCAGCCTGACAGGGGTGATTTGGATTACGCAGGCGTTGCGCGGTATCGACCTGATGACCAGCCAGGGTCAGACGATCATCACCTTTCTCGGCGTCACCAGCCTGGTCATTCCCGCGCTGGTCCTGATCATCTCACCTATCGCGCTGATGATCGCGATCTCGCATACCCTGAACAAGCTCGCCACCGACTCAGAGATCATCGTGATGAACGCGGCCGGCTTCTCGCCGTTGCGGCTGTTCCGTCCTTTTCTCTATGCCACCATCGTTGTGGCGGTCATGGTTGCTTTCATTGCCTCCTATCTCGCTCCCGACGGCATGCGTCGCCTCAAGCAGTGGGATGCCGAAATCACCGCCGATGTGCTCGCCAACATCCTCCAGCCCGGCCGCTTTGCCCAGCTCGACCAAAACCTGACCATCCGCATTCGAGAGCGGCAACCCGGTGGCGTGCTTGTCGGCATCTTTGTCGATGACCGCCGCGATCCCAAGGAACGTGTCAGCATCATCGCCGACCATGGGACAATTCTGAAGAACGAAGGCGGTTCGTTTCTGATTCTCGAGGACGGAAATCTCGAACGCTTCGAGACCGGCAAACGCGATCCGGCGATGGTGGCATTCGGCCGTTATGCATTCGACATGTCGAAGTTCTCGAATCAGGGCCGCGACATCACCCTGGGCATTCGCGAGCGCTACCTGTGGGAGTTGCTCTCGCCGCCATCAGAGGATCCGGTGTACAAGCAGTTGCCCGGACAGTTTCGCGCCGAACTGCATGACCGTTTCCTGGCGCCAATCTATCCGTTTGCATTTGCCGCCCTGACCTTTGCGTTCCTGGGCGCACCGCGCACGACGCGTCAGAGCCGCAACTTTTCGATCACCGGTTCAATCCTCGCCGTGTTCGGGGTGCGCATGGCGGGATTCGCCTGCTCGGTGATGGCGGTGAAATCGCCACTCGCGCCGCTCGTTCAATATCTGATGCTGGCGACGGCAATCGGCGTGAGCCTCTGGATCATCGTCGGGGGCATCGTCGTGGAACCGCCGGCGGCACTGATGGAGGCGATCAACAAATCCAACGCGCGTCTGTTACGGCTTTTTGGGCGGCCCGCCACAGCATGAGCATGATGACCAACACGCTTGGGCGATATTTTGCCGGCCGCTTCGTGGTCTCGGCGCTCGGCGTGTTCGCCAGTATTTTCATTCTGCTGGTGCTGGTCGATTACATCGAAATGGTCAGGAAGACGTCGGGGCTGGCTTCGGTCTCCGCCATCACGGTCGCAGAGACGTCGTTGTTCCGCGTGCCGCAACTGCTCGAAAAAATGATGCCGTTTTGCATCCTGATCGGAGCGATGACCTGTTATCTGGCGCTTTCGCGGCGACTGGAACTGGTGGTTGCGCGCGCCGCCGGCATTTCGGCGTGGCAGTTCATCGCGCCGGCGCTGGCAAGTTCGATCGTACTCGGAATCGCGGCGACAACCGCTTACAATCCGATTTCCGCCAATCTGCGCGAACTCTCGAAGCGAATGGAGGCGGAGCTGTTCGGCTCCGCTCCGGGCGGCGGCATACAGGACGCGTCCGGCTTCTGGATCAATCAAGTGAACAGTGAGGGCCAGGCCATCATCAACGCCGCCCGCAGCGAGCAGCAGGGCGTGCGGTTGACCGGGCTCACGGTGTTCCGGTTCGATCCCGACTTCCGGTTCAAGGAACGAATCGAAGCCCGCGAAGCCATGCTTGAGGAGGGACGCTGGCTGTTCAAATCCGCGCGCCGGTACTCGCTCGACGGACCTCCGGTTGACCAGGACAGTTTCTTCCTCACCACCAGCCTGACGCCGGCCCAGGTCCGCAACAGTTTCTCGACGCCAGAAACTGTGTCCTTTTGGCAACTCCCGGGCTATATCCGTTCGTCCGAAAGCTCCGGATTTGCGACCGCAGGGTACCGATTGCAGTACCATAAACTCATCGCACAGCCATTTTTGCTGGCCGCAATGGTCATGCTGGCCGCGGCTGTCAGCCTCCGGTTCTTCCGTTTTGGCGGCGTGCAAAAGATGGTTTTAAGTGGCGTGGGTGCAGGGTTTCTGCTCTATGTTCTGTCGAAAGTGACTGAAGATTTGAGCAAGGCTGAGTTGATGCATCCGATCGCTGCGGCGTGGCTGCCCGTATGTGTGGGCGGCCTCACCGGCTTTTTGGCCTTGTTGTACCAGGAGGACGGGTAGTGGCCGTCGTCGCCGCCCGCCAGATAGGCCTGCCCGCGTTCGGGCGGCGCACCACCGTGCGCCGTTACAGCGGTCGCTTGGCCGCGGCCAGCGGACCCGTTCTCGCCCTGCTTTTCGGGTTCGCCCTTGCGTTCGGCATTGGCTCGACCATCCCGGCGGCGGCGCAGAGCTTCACCTACAATCCGCTTCCGCCAAAGCCGAAACCGGTGCCGGTTGCCAACAATGGACAGATGCTGGTCCAGGCCGTCGAGGTGGATTACGACTACAACAATTCGCGCGTGTCGGCGGTCGGCAACGTGCAGATGTTTTACAACGGCACAAGCGTCGAGGCCGACAAGGTCATCTACGATCAGAAGACCAAGCGGCTTCACGCCGAGGGCAACATCCGCATGACCGATGCGGACGGCAAGGTCACGTACGCGAATATCATGGATTTGAGCGACGACTACCGTGACGGTTTCGTCGATTCGTTGCGCGTCGACACCGCCGACGCGACGCGAATGGCCGCGACGCGCGCGGACCGCTCCAGCGGCAACTACACCGTGTTCGAGAACGGTGTCTACACGGCCTGCGCGCCCTGCAAAAACGATCCGAAGAAGCCGCCGTTGTGGCAGGTCAAGGGCGCGCGCATCATTCACGACCAGACCGAAAAGATGCTGTACTTCGAGAGCGCGCAGCTGGAGTTCTTCGGCGTTCCGATGGCGTATCTGCCGTATTTTTCGACACCCGATCCGACCGTGAAGCGCAAGACCGGGTTTTTGATGCCGGGCTTCTCGCAGGCTTCGACCTTTGGGTACGCCGTTGAAACCCCGTTCTACTGGGCGATCGCCCCGGACTACGACGCGACCTTCAACCCACGCTTCACCACCCGGCAGGGCGTGCTGCTCCAGGGTGAATTCCGTCAGCGCCTGATCAACGGCTCGTATCAAATCCGCGCCTATGGCATCGACCAACTTGACCAGGGAGCCTTCGCGGGCCTGCCCGGGGATCGTCAATTCCGCGGCGGCGTCGATACCAAAGGCCAGTTCGCGCTGAACGACAAATGGGTGTGGGGCTGGGACGGCGTCCTGCTATCGGACTACTACTTCTTCTCCGATTACAGGCTTGCCCAATACAAGGATCCGCTGAACTCATTCCTGAGCCTGCCAACGGAAGCCATTTCCCAGCTTTATCTGACCGGCGTCGGCAATCGCAGCTACTTCGATGCGCGCACGATCTACTATCTCAGCTATTCCGGTAACCAGGATAAGGTGCCGGTGATTCACCCGGTCGTCGATTATTCAAACGTGATCAACAGCCCGATCCTGGGCGGAGAATTCAGCTACAAGACGAATTTCACCAGCCTGTCGCGGGAAACCGCCGCGTTCGACCCGATCACGACATTGGCAAACACCAATGGCCTGTGCCTGACGGCGTCCGCCGATCCGCTCGCGAGGTTGCCGTCGCAATGCCTGCTGCGCGGCATGCCGGGCACTTACACCCGGTTGACGGCTGAAGCGCAGTGGCGGCGATCGTTCACCGATCCGGCGGGCCAAATCTGGACGCCGTTTGCGATCCTCCGCGCCGATGCGATCGATTCGTCGATCTCGAACCAGCCCGGCGTTTCGAACTTCCTCCCCGTCGGCGACACGCAGGCGCTGCGCCTGATGCCCACGGTTGGCCTCGAATATCGCTATCCCTTCATCAACGTGCAGCCCTGGGGCTCCACGACGATCGAGCCGATCGCGCAGATCATCATTCGTCCCAATGAAACCTATGCCGGCAAGCTTCCCAACGAAGACGCGCAGAGCATGGTCTTCGACGCCAGCAACCTGTTCGCCGTCGACAAGTTCTCGGGCTATGATCGCGTGGAAGGCGGTGGCCGCGCCAATGTCGGCGTGCAAGCGACGACGCAATTCGACCGCGGCGGCTCGATCAATGTGCTGTTCGGACAGTCCTATCAGCTGTTCGGCCTGAATTCATTCGCAGTTCGTGATGTGACCAATACCGGTATCGATTCCGGCCTGCAGAACACACGGTCCGATTACGTCGCCCGCGTCAATTATTCGCCCAACAGAACCTACTCGTTCAGCGTGCGCTCGCGCATGGACGAGCAGACGCTGAACATTAACCGTTTCGAAGCTGAAGGCCGCGCAAACTTCGACCGCTGGTCGGTCAGCCTGATGTACGGCAATTATGCCCCGCAAGCGGATCTGGGATATCTGACCCGCCGCGAAGGATTGCTGGGCAGCGGTTCGATCAAGCTGGCGGCGAACTGGGTGGTATCGGGAGCCGCCCGATGGGATCTGGAAGCCAACAAGCTCAATCAGTATATCATCGGGGCCGGGTATGTGGACGACTGCTTCGTGCTGGCCGCGAACTACGTGACGTCCTACCAGTACTCCGCGGGCACCACCCCGCCTGTGCTCAGCCACGCGTTTATGCTGCAGATCGGCCTGCGGACACTTGCCAACACGTCCTCATCGGCCGGCCCGAGCAGCGGCATCCAGTAGCGCCGGCTTGACGTTGCCGGAGGATCATTCCCGCGTCTCGGATCCAGTTCGAATCGGTTGATATAGCGAATATGATCATGACGACCACTACGATCCTGAATCGCCTGTCGCCTCTCATTCTGGGGTGCGCCACGGCGCTGATCTTGATGGGGTGCGGTTCGCCGCTGCATGCGCAAACCGTCGCCGTCATGGTCAACGGCGAACCGATCACCAATTACGATGTAGATCAGCGCAGCAAGCTGAACTTCATGACGACGCACAAGGCCGCCGCCCGACAGCAAGTGGTCGACGAACTGATCGATGAAAAAGTGAAAATCAAGGAAGGCAAGAAGTTCGGCGTCGACCCGACCGCTTCGGATATCGACCAGTCGTTCGCGGCCATGAGTTCACGGATGCGCACGACGCCCGAAGCGCTCGCCAAATCTCTCGAAAGCCAGGGCGTTCGGGCCGACACGCTGAAGGCCCGCATGAAGGCCGAAATGGTTTGGACCAGTCTGGTCCGCGGGCGATTCAAGGAGAGCCTGCAGGTCGGCGAGAAGGACGTCGCCGCCGCTGTTCAGGTCAAGGGCGGCGAGGACAAAAAGGAGACCGAAAGCTTCGAGTATCAAATGCGTCCGATCGTCTTGGTCGTCCCGCGCGGATCCGCACATTCCGCCATCGAAGCCAGGGTCAAGGAAGCCGAAGCCCTGCGCAGCCGGGTACAGACCTGCGATGAGGCCAACGCTTTTTTCAAATCCATGCAAAATGCAGCGATACGCGAGACCGTGACCAAGACTTCCGCCGATATACCCGCCGTCCTTCGAGAAGTGCTCGACAAGACCACGATCGGCCATTTGACCGCGCCTGAGGTGACAAAACAGGGCGTGGAGATGGTTGCCCTGTGCGGAAGGAAGCCGACCACCGTCGACACGCCGATGAAGAAGGAAATCCGCGAGAAGATGTATGCCGAAAAATACGAAGCCAAGTCGAAATCGTATCTGCAGGAAGTCCGCAAAGCCGCGATGATCGAATATCGTTGACGATGGCTAAGCCCCTCGCGCTGACCCTAGGCGAACCCGCGGGTATCGGGCCTGATATCACCATCAAAGCGTGGCTGCGCCGCAATGAGCTGAAGCTCCCGGCGTTCTACCTGCTCGGCGATCGCGACTTCCTCAGCGGCCGGGCCAATACTCTCGGGCTGAAGATCAGGCTCGCCGAGGTTCGCCCCGAGGATGCATTCGATGCATTCGCCGATGCGTTGCCGGTCGTGGCCACCGGCCACAGGGCGACCGCACAACCAGGCCAGCCGGACCACACCAGTGCCGACGCAGCCTTGGCCTCGATCCGTCAGGCGGTTGACGACGTGATCGGCGCCCGGGCCAGCGCGGTCGTCACCAATCCGATCGCCAAAAGCGTTCTCTACCGCGCCGGCTTCCGGCATCCCGGCCACACCGAGTTTCTCGCCGAACTCGCTGCCACCGATCGCCATACGCCGCAGCCGGTGATGATGCTGTGGTCCCCTGCTGTCGCCGTCGTGCCCGTAACGATCCATATTTCGCTGCGCGAGGCGATCGCGCAGCTGTCGACTGACCTGATCGTTACCACGGTCCGCATCGTGGCCGCGGCGTTGAAAGCGCGCTTCGGCCTCGCCAACCCGCGCCTTGTGGTGTCCGGTCTCAATCCCCACGCCGGCGAAGAGGGCTCGCTCGGCACCGAGGAACGCACGATCGTTGCACCGGCCGTCGAAATGCTGCGCGCCGAAGGCATCGAGATCAGAGGACCGCTGCCGGCGGACACCATGTTTCACGACGCTGCGCGCAAGACCTATGACTGCGCGATCTGCATGTATCACGATCAAGCGCTGATCCCGGTCAAGACGCTGGCATTCGAAGACGCCGTCAACGTCACCTTGGGATTGCCGTTCATTCGCACATCGCCGGATCATGGCACGGCCTTCGACATTGCCGGCACCGGACGCGCCAATCCGTCGAGCCTGGTCGCGGCATTGCGCCTCGCCGCCCGCATGGCGGCCGCGCAACCGGCATGAGCGCGATCGATGACCTTCCGCCGCTTCGCGAGGTCATTCGCCAGCATTCCCTCTCGGCTCGAAAATCGCTTGGTCAGAATTTCCTGCTGGACCTCAACCTCACCGCACGGATCGCGCGCGCCGCGGGCCCGCTCGAGGATGCGACGATTATCGAGATCGGGCCCGGTCCCGGCGGGCTGACGCGCGCGTTGCTGGCGCTCGGCGCGCGGCGCATCATCGCGGTGGAGCGCGACCAGCGCGCACTGGCGGCGCTCGAAGAGATTTCAAGCCGATATCCGGGACGGCTGGAGATTATTTGCGCCGACGCGCAGCATTTCGACCCACGGCCGCTGCTCGGCGGCACAGTTGCGAAAATCGTCGCCAACCTGCCCTACAATATCGCGACCGCGCTGTTGATCGACTGGCTGTCGATCGAGCCATGGCCGCCCTGGTACGACATGATGGTGCTGATGTTTCAACGCGAAGTAGCCGAGCGTATCGTCGCGCGCGAGAATGACGAAGCCTATGGACGGCTGGCCGTGCTCGCGAACTGGCGCACTGAGACAAAAATCCTGTTCGACATTTCTCCCGCGGCGTTCGTACCGCAGCCCAAAGTCACTTCGTCCGTGGTGCGACTGGTGCCCCGCAGCGCGCCGGAGCCGTGCGAGCGCCGGGCGCTGGAGCTGGTGGCCGCCGCGGCATTCGGCCAGCGGCGGAAAATGCTGCGGCAAAGCCTCAAATCATTGGCCGTCGACCCGGCCCGACTGGCGACGGCAGCGCATGTCGACCTGACGCGGCGCGCCGAAACCGTTCCGGTGAGCGGCTTTGTTGCCATGGCCCGCGAATTGACCGATATACGAAACACAAAAATAAACGTCCCTTAAGGAGAAAATACCATGGCGCTGATGCGACGCCAGTCATTGGTCAAGTTCGATGCGCCGTTGTGTGAAACCATCATCGAGACGCCGAAACCGCAAGGCAAGGAAGTCCTCGTCCGGATCGAACGTTGCGGGCTGTGCCATTCCGACCTTCATATTCAGGACGGTTACGCCGACCTCGGCGGCGGCAAGAAGCTGGACACCACGCGTGGCATGACGCTGCCGTTTACGCTCGGACATGAGATCGCCGGGATCGTCGAGGAAGTCGGTCCGGATGTTTCGAAGGACCTGATCGGCGCGAAAAAAGCGGTATTCCCCTGGATCGGCTGCGGCCAATGCCGCGACTGTCTCAATGGCGACGAGAACCTGTGCGTCAAGCAGCGTTTTCTCGGTGTCGCCATCGACGGCGGCTTCGCCAGCCATGTGCTGGTGCCGGACGCAAAGTACCTGCTGGATTACGCTCCGCTGCCGGTCAATCAGGCGGCAACCCTGATGTGTTCCGGCGTGACCGCCTATGGCGCGCTGAAGCGCCTGGTCGACCGGCCGCGGCAGCGCAACCTGCTGCTGATCGGCCTCGGCGGCGTCGGCATGATGGGACTGGCGTTCGCGCAAGCCATGTTCAAGCAGAAAATCGCGGTCGCCGATTTGAGCCCCGCCGCGCGCGAGTCGGCGTTGAAAAACGGCGCGGATGTCGCTTACGATCCCTCGGAAGCAGACGTGGTCAAACGCATCGTCAAGGAAACCGAGGGCGGATTCGACGCGATCGTCGATTTTGCCGGCAACGAGAAATCGATGGCCTTTGCGGTCGCCGCGGTCGCGCGTGGCGGCAAGATCGTGGTCTCCGGACTGATGGGCGGTAATTTCAGCCTGCCAATGGTACAATGGATCTACAAGCGTATGACCATCGAAGGCTTTATGGTCGGAACGCTGGCCGAGGGAAATGAGCTGATGGCGCTCGCGCGCGCCGGCAAGATCAAGCCCACGCCGATGAAGGAAGAGCCCATGGGCGACGTCCAGAAATGGATCGACGAATTGCGGGCCGGAAAGGTCGTGGGGCGTATCGTGCTGAAGAACTGAGGCAGAGCATCTCTTAAGCCTCGCCAAAAGAGGCAGAGTGCCATGTAAGCCTCGCTTGACAGGGAGGACTTGAATGGCTTGGAGGTATCGTTCGACACCATGCGCTTGGGCGGGGCTTGCGCTGCTCCTGGCCGCGACGCCGGCCTTGGCGCAGAAACAATACGGCCCCGGCGTCACCGACACCGAAATCAAGATCGGAACCACCACGCCGTATAGCGGCCCGGCATCGGCTTATTCGGCCGGTGCGGTCTCCGCCACGGCCTATTTCACGATGATCAACGAACAGGGCGGCATCAACGGCCGCAAGATCAACTACATCAGCCTCGACGACGCATACAGCCCGCCCAAGACGGTGGAGCAGATCAGACGCCTCATCGAAAGCGACGAGGTGCTGTTTCTCGTCAATCCGGTGGGCACCGCCACCAATATGGCTGTGGTCAAATACATCAATCAGAAAAAGGTGCCGCATCTTTTCATCGGCTCGGGCGCCACGGTCTTCAATGACCCCGAGCATTATCCGTGGACGATGAGCTGGACGCCGCACTATGCGTCGGAAGGCGAGATCTACGCCAAATACATTCTCTCGGGGAAGCCCGGCGCGAAGATCGGTATCCTGTCGCAGAACGACGATCTTGGCCGCGACTATCTGCTGGGATTCAAGCGCGCGCTCGGTGACAAGGCATCGACGATGATCGTGTCGTCATTGACCTACAACACCAGCGATCCGACTATCGATTCCCAGGTGGTTTCGCTGAAGGCCTCGGGCGCGGATGTATTTTTCATTGTCACGGTGCCTAAATTCTCCGCCCAAGCCATTCGCAAAGCCTATGACATCGACTGGCACCCGCAGGAATTCGTGGTCAGCGTCGGTTCGTCGATTGCGGGCGCGATCAAGCCGGCCGGGTTCGCAGCAGCAAAAGGCATCATTTCCGCAGCCTATCAAAAGGACCCGGCCGACCCGCAGTGGCGAGGCGATCCGGCAATGCAGGCCTGGAACGTCTGGATGGACAAGTACAACCCGCGCGTCGACAGAAGCGACTACTACGCTCCCTACGGCTACAATGTCGGTTTCGCGGTGGTCCAGCTGCTGAGACAATGCGGCGACAATCTTACCCGCGAAAATATCATGAAGCAGGCTTCCCATCTGGACATGGAGCTGCCGTTGCTGCTGCCTGGGATCCGCCTGAAGACCAGCTCGACGGACCTGCGCCCGATCAAACAAATGCGGCTGGTGCGTTTTGATGGCGAGCGCTACGTGCTGTTCAGCGACGTACTCGCAAGCGAGTAACTTCGCTTGCGGACAACCACCGCGACGCGTTATCGCGGCCTTGCGCCAGCTGTTGTTTCTTGAAATATTTCCGGCCTCGCGGCGGCAGATGCGAGCCCGAATTAAGCCTTATGCTGTCCGGAATTGCGGCTCATTACGACCCAAGTTTTTGCGGAGACTTGCCACACGGAGTGTTGCGTAGCGTAAGCCGGAGATGTGTATGTCAAGCCGAACCGCGAAATTCGCGTCAGCGATTTTCGCCAGCCTCATTGTAGGTGCGCCGCTAACGACAATTTCAGACAGCGCGGCAGGGGCGAACGACGAGTGCCTTTCCAGCCCGAAGGACCCAACGCCGCAAGGCGGCCATTGGTATTATCGTATCGATCGCGTGACAAAACGTCATTGCTGGTATCTCAAGGAAGACGACGAAAAGCCGTCCCAAGCCGCGGCAAAGCCGGTTTCGCCGAAAGTAGTCGCCCCATTCCAGCGTTCGATAACGGAAGCTCGCGCCGAACTACCCACGCAGGGACGTAACGAACAGCCGAGCCAAGGCAATCGGCTGACCTCGACGGATGTGGCGGTCAGCGCAGTGGACAGGGATACAAAACCGCCAGTTGCGGAGATACCGCAAACGGTTGTCGGTTCGCGCTGGCTAGGTCAGTCGGAAGCGGATTCGGCCAACAGTGCAGCTCTCCTGACCAGTCCGACCCCCTTGGCCAATCCGATGCCAGGTAGTTCGGTATCAAATGGTCCCATGGCCAATTCAAATAGTCCCATCGCAAATAAGGTCGATTCCGACACGAATCTGGGCGCAACCCAGCCACCCTCGCCGCCCCTCGCTGCCGGCCAGTTCGCGGCAGATTTTTCATCAGGGACTTCGGCCTATCCCGTGCAGATGCTGTTGGCTGCAATGATGGGAGCGCTGGCGCTGGCGGGCCTGTTGGGACGCGTAATTTTCAAGTTCGTTGGCCCCCGACGCCCTGCAAGTCGCAGAGGTCGTGGGCGCCGAGGAGCAATCTGGAAATCGGCAGCTACCGGCGACAGGGCCGCATCGCGGGTTTATCCCGGAGCGGACGCTCTATCCCCGCGACCGGATTTCCCTCGCGACCTCGATGAAGTCAGTGACCCGGACGACCGGATTGCAGAATTGTTGCGGGATTTTTCTCGCAAAAGTAGCAAAGGTAAACAGCGCCAACCGAGCGTCGGGCTATTTCTCTAACTGCCGCTGCAATTCCCGCACGAACGTCGTCAAGCCCGTACGGCGTTCGCGTCTCAGCCGCTCAGCCTTCAGGATCGACTGCACTTCGGCAAACGCTTCATCGACATCGTGATTGATGACGATATAATCGTATTCCGCCCAGTGGCTCATTTCATGGCTGGCGCGGCTCATCCGTCCACGGATCACGTCATCGGAATCCTGCGCGCGGGAGTGCAGGCGTTTTTCCAGGTCAGCGGCTGATGGCGGCAGGATGAAAACGCTGACAACGTCCGCCCGCGCTTTTTCCCGCAACTGCTGGGTGCCCTGCCAGTCGATATCGAACAGCACGTCCCGGCCTGCCGACAAGGCTGCTTCGACTGGGGCACGTGGCGTGCCGTAGCGGTTTTCGAACACGGTGGCCCATTCGAGCAACTCGTTTCGTGTTGCCATCTGTTCGAATTTGGATTGGTCGACGAACAGATAGTCGTGGCCCTCGACCTCGCCGGGCCGCATCGACCGCGTGGTCGCGGACACCGACATCTTCAGGCCGGGCATCCGTTCGATCAGCAACCGCGACAGCGTGGTCTTCCCCGCGCCCGATGGCGATGACAGCACGAACATCAGTCCGCGCCGCTCAACCCCGTCGAAGCCATGGCTGCCAGCCGTCATGGTTCACTCCAGATTCTGCACCTGTTCGCGGAATTGCTCGACCACATTCTTCATCTCAAGACCAGCATTGGTCAGTTCGAGATCGTTCGACTTGGAGCAACAGGTATTGACCTCGCGGTTGAATTCCTGCGCCAGGAAATCGAGCCGCCGTCCCACCGGCCCGCCCTTGCCGATCATTTCGCGGGCCTGCGAAATGTGCGAGGCGATCCGATCCAGTTCTTCGCGAATATCGGCCTTTGCCGCGATCATGATCGCTTCCTGATTGAGCCGGTCGGGATCGAAGCGATCGGACGATTCGAGCAATGCCGCGATCTGCTCGGCAAGCCGTGCCCTGATCGCGTCGGGCTTGCGGCCGGGAGCGGCCTCGGCCTTCTTCGCCAGGCTCTCGATCTCGTCCATGCGCTGCGAGAGGATCTGCCCGAGCGTCACCCCCTCGCGCTGGCGCATCTCGACAAGATTCGCGAGCGCCTGTTCGAATGCTGTCGCGGCGGCAGCCTTCGCAGCCTTGTCTTCGGCCTCATCGCTTTCCGGGTCGACAACCTCGATGACACCCTTGATCCCCAAAAGCCCGTCGATGCTCGGCGCTACCGCATCGATCTTGCCGGCGAGTACGCCTGCGACCCTTACGATCGAGGCCAGCACCTCCTCGTTGATACGAATCGTCGAGACCGCGTTGGCGCGCTTGACGTTCAGATTGGCGTACACCGTACCCCGCGACAGCACCTCGCCGGCGCGCTTCTTGGCGAAGGCCTCGAGATCGTCCCATCCGGGCGGCAGCCGCATCCGCAGATCAAACCCCTTGGCGTTGACCGACTTCAATTCCCATTCAAACGCATAAGGTCCGCTGGCGCCGTTACTTCGGGCAAAACCAGTCATGCTCGACAGCGCCATCGCGTGAAGTTCTCCGAAAGGAACGGGTATGAGATTCGCAAGCCAGAAACTGCCGCAACCTTAGCGCCGATTCCGCAAAAGTGGATACCGGTTTTGCGAACGAGATACGCGCTAAGTTACTACCTGGCTGCGTTTTCGACCAATGTGGAATCCGGTTCCGGCCTGCCGCCGGCACGCTTACGCTATTGCTGGACCACTGGAGGCGACGCCGTCGACTGTGCCGCGCCCTGCCGGGGCGGGGCAGCGCTGCGGGCGGGCTTTTTCGGCGCCGCTGGCTTTGTCGTGGCCGTGGGGGCGGCGTCGACCGGCCCGCCCGCCGCAGGCGGCTGCAAATCGTCGGTAGGTTCCGCGGTGTCGTTCTGAATCTGCTTTTCCATCGTGCGAAGCTTGGCGACGTTCTTCTGGTGCTGGTCGTAGGTCTCGGTAAAGGCGTGACCGCCGGTGCCGTCCGCGACGAAGAACAGGTCGCGGGTGCGCGCCGGATTGGCCGCCGCTTCCAGCGAGGCGCGCCCGGGATTGGCGATCGGTCCTGGCGGAAGGCCCTCAACCACGTAGGTGTTATAGGGCGACGGCTGCTGAATTTCGGAGCGCTTGATCGGCCGACCCAGCGTTCCCCTGCCGCCGACCAGCCCATAGATGATGGTCGGATCGGACTGCAGCTTTATCCTTTGCCGCAGCCGATTGACGAACACCGCAGCCACCCGGCTGCGTTCGTCCGCCTTGCCGGTTTCCTTCTCGACGATCGAGGCCAGCGTTACCAGCTGCTCCGGCGTCTTGACTGGAATGTCCGGATTGCGGCGTTCCCATATTTCGGCCAGCACCCGCTTCTGCGTCTGCTGCATGCGCTGAAGCACCTGATCGCGCGTGGTGCCGCGCGGAAATTTGTAGGTCTCCGGCAGCAATGTACCCTCGCGCGGCATTTCGCGGACGGCGCCGGCAAAAATGTCGTTCTCCGAAAGCCGGGTAACGATCTGCTCGGAGGTCAGGCCTTCCGGTATCGTGACGGAATGCTGGACCACCTTGCCTTCGACGATGGTGCCAATGACATCGCGCAGGCTGGCGTTCTTCTGAAACGAGTATTCGCCGGGCTTGAGCTCAGAGCGCGCCTTCAGCGCAAAAACGCTGCCGATGAACGCCCAGCGATTGTTATCGATTACGCCTTCGCGCTGCAAGATATCGGCAATGTCGGTCATTCCCGCGCGCGCCGGAATGTTGACGACCTTGTCGTCCTGCAACGGCCCCGGGGCCTCGAGCTTCTGTTTGCCGTAGACGTATACACCGCCCGCGCCGATCATTAAGACCAGCACGATGGTGATAATGGCATTGCCGACGACGACGAACGGATTGCGGGCGCGTTCGGAGCGCTTCGGCGGCGGCGGGACCCGCTCGGGCTCCAGCGCGGCGCGCGGACTCCTTGGCGAAATGGGCGGCCTCTCACTCATCGATGCAACCTAAATCCTGTCGGTTCAATCGCAGCCTCGCGAAACTTCCGCGTCGGCCGATAGTCTACGCCCAATTCTTAGGATTCATCACCGAATGCGGCGAATCGGTGGACTCTACTTCATATGAAGCGTTAGTTGGCGACGCGCTGCATGATTACGGATGCGTTGGTGCCCCCGAAACCGAACGAATTCGACAGCACGATATTGATCTCGCGCCTGCGCGGCGTTTGCGGCACGAGGTCGATGGCCGTTTCGATCGACGGGTTGTCCAGATTGATGGTTGGCGGCGCGATGTTATCGCGAATCGCAAGAACGCTGAAGATACACTCGATCGCTCCCGCCGCACCCAGCAGATGTCCCGTTGACGATTTGGTTGACGACATCGACACCCTGGAGGCGGCGTTGCCCAAAAGGCGTTCCACCGCACCGAGCTCGATTTCGTCACCGACCTGCGTCGAGGTTCCATGCGCGTTGATGTAGTCGATATCGGAAGAAGCGATCCCTGCGCGCTTCATGGCGGCGCTCATGCTGCGAAACGCGCCATCACCGTCCGGCGTCGGAGATGTGATGTGGTAGGCGTCACCGGATAGGCCGTAACCGATCACCTCCGCATACATCCTCGCGCCGCGCTTTTTGGCGTGCTCGTATTCCTCAAGCACCACGATGCCGGCACCTTCCCCCATCACAAAACCGTCGCGATCCCTGTCGTAGGGGCGCGACGCTTTTTCCGGGGTTTCGTTGAAGCCGGTCGATAGCGCGCGAGACGCGCAAAATCCGGCCATCGATAGCCGGCAAATCGGGGATTCCGTTCCGCCAGCCACCATCACGTCTGCATCGCCGAGCGCGATCAGCCGGCCCGCATCGCCGATCGCGTGAGCGCCGGTCGAACAAGCGGTGACCACCGCATGGTTGGGGCCCTTGAGGCCGTGCTCGATCGACACATAACCCGAGGCAAGGTTGATCAGACGCCCCGGAATGAAGAATGGCGATATCTTGCGCGGGCCGCGCTCCTTGAGAAGCAGCGCCGTATCGGCAATGCCGGACAGGCCGCCGATCCCCGAGCCGATCATCGTGCCGGTGGCGCAACGATCCTCTTCGGTGGAAGGATGCCAATTGGCGTCGTCGAGCGCCTGACGCGCCGCACACATTGCGAAGATGATGAAATCGTCGACCTTGCGCTGATCCTTCGGCTCCATCCACTGGTCGGGGTTGAATGTGCCGCCGGTGCCATCGCCGCGCGGAATCACGCAGGCGATCCGGCTGGTCAGATCGGAGACGTCAAAGGTGTCGATCTTCCTGGCACCGCTCTCGCTGTTGAGGATTCGCTTCCAGGTCGGCTCCACGCCACAGCCGAGTGGCGAAACCATGCCGAGGCCCGTGACGACAACCCGCCTCATATCCAGCACTCCAGCCCACCATTCGCCGCCCACAACAAGAAACCGGTGGACCGCGCAAACACGGACCGTCCGGCTTCGTCGGCACCGCGCGGGGGCGTCAGCTTTTCGCGTTCTTTTCCAGGAATTTTGTGGCGTCGCCGACGGTCAGGATCGTCTCGGCGGCATCGTCGGGAATTTCACAACCAAATTCTTCTTCAAACGCCATCACGAGCTCGACGGTATCAAGGCTGTCGGCGCCGAGGTCGTCAATGAAGCTCGCGTTGTCGACCACTTTTTCGGGTTCAACACCAAGGTGTTCGACCACAATCTTCTTAACTCGCTCGCCAATCTCACTCATCGTTCAACCTCGTGCTTGTTCCATTGGACCCGACCCCAAGACGATACGAGCCATCGTGGTCGTTAAACTCTCTTCGCAATCGCGCATAGTCTTGATTTGGCCCCGTCATAGCCGACAAAAGGCCACGGCGAACGACGGGCAGGCTCCGCACCGCCAATATACAGGGTTTCAAATTCCTGCAATGGCGTTCTTTGCTTGTCCGTTAGTGGTTCGGTTATCATACTTCCCAAGCCTTGACTATAAGCCTCAATCGGTCCTCGGAAACGGCCCTTCGCCCCGCCACGGGGCGGTCGCGGCCGGCTCAAATCATGGCCATTCCACCATTGACGTGAATTGTCTGCCCGGTGACATAGGCTGCTTCGTTCGAGCTGAGATAGACCGCTGCTGCAGCGATATCCTCGGGCGTTCCGAGCCGCGCCGCAGGAACTTTTGAAAGAATCGCTTCGCGCTGCTTGTCGTTAAGTGCGTCCGTCATCGGCGTCGCAATAAATCCCGGGGCGATGCAATTGGCGGTGACGTTGCGTTTGGCGTACTCGGCCCCCAACGTCTTGATCATGCCGATCAGTCCAGCCTTCGACGCCGCATAATTGCCCTGCCCCGGATTGCCGGTGACGCCGACGACCGACGTGATCGCGATGATGCGGCCGAAGCGCTTGCGCATCATCAGCCTGGTCGCGGCCCGTGCCAGGCGGAAGGTCGCCGTCAAATTGACCTTGATGACCTCGTCCCAGTCCTCGTCGCGCAATTGCACGAACAGATTGTCGCGGGTGATGCCCGCGTTGGCGACGAGAATGTCGACCTTGCCCATGGCCTGTTCTGCAGACGGAACCAGCGCCTCGACCTCAGCGGAGTCAGAAAGATTGCAAGGCAGCACATGAACCCGCTCGCCCAGCTTGCCCGCGAGCGTGTCCAGCACCCCGCGCCGCGTTCCCGAAATGGCCACCGTCGCGCCTTGCGCGTGCAGCGCTTGCGCGATCGCGCCGCCGATGCCGCCGGTCGCGCCGGTGACGAGCGCCGTCCTGCCAGTCAGATCGAACATCTTTGTCTTCCTCCTCGCTCAGGCTGTCTGCGCGGCAGCGAGCGCCAGTTTTGCCGAGGCAATATCATTTGGCCCGCCGACCGAAATCCCAATCGCGCCATCGGCAATGCGCTTGACCAGCCCGCTGAGCACCTTGCCGGCGCCGATTTCGAAAAACCGTGTGACACCCTGGCTCGCCATGTAGGCCACCGACTCACGCCAGCGCACGGTTCCTGTAACCTGTTCGATCAGGCGGCGGCGGATCTCGTCAGGATCGGCAATCGACGCGGCCAGCACGTTCGACACCAATGGCGAAACCGGTTGCCTGATGATGACGTCAGCCAGCGCTTTGGCCATCGCATCGGCCGCCGGCTGCATCAGCCGGCAATGAAACGGCGCCGACACTGGCAACAACATCGCGCGCTTGGCGCCCCTGGTCTTGGCGATTTCCAACGCACGTTCGACCGCGGCCCTGTCGCCGGAGACCACGACCTGCCCGCCACCATTGTCATTGGCGGCCTGGCAGACCTGGCCCTGCGCGGCCTCGTTCGCAACCGCGACCGCGGCCTCATAATCCAGACCGAGTAACGCAGCCATCGCGCCGACACCCACCGGCACCGCCTTCTGCATCGCAAGGCCACGGATGCGCAGCAGCCGCGCGGTATCACTGATGCTGAGGCTGCCGGCGGCAGCGAGCGCGGAATATTCGCCGAGCGAATGTCCCGCAACGAACGCGGCGTCCCGTCCCACCGAGAAGCCGGCCTCGGTCTCCAGCACACGCAGGGTTGCGATCGATACCGCCATCAATGCCGGCTGGGCGTTCTCGGTGAGCTGCAGGGTCTCGGCCGGGCCGTCCCAGATCACGGCGGTGAGCTTTTCGCCGAGCGCGGCATCGACCTCATCAAATACCGCACGGGCGGCCGGGAAGGCCTCCGCCAACGCCTTGCCCATGCCGACCGCCTGGGAGCCCTGCCCCGGAAAAGTGAATGCTGCCGTCATCGGCGTTCCCTGAACGTCCCTGAAATCCCTGGAGTTGGGCCGAAAGACACCGCAGGAGCGGGTTGTGTCAAGCCACCGCCGGTTCCCAGCCACCGGGCGCCGCCGCCGGGCCGCTCGCTTTCCCTTGCCATCGCGGTCAAAATCCTTATAAACCGCGCTATCCGTGGATCCCGGCCGGGAGCTGAACGGACGGTCTCAGCAATTTCACCTTATCGGCGATGTTGATGTGGCAGGGCCAGTCGGTCCGTCGTCCCGTGCTTCCGCCTTCTGAGCATATCGAGTCCTTTCCGAAGGGTTCGAAGGGCTTGCCGCCGGGAACCGCGCCAACATTGGAAAGGACACCCATGCCTCTTTATGAGCATGTTTTTCTCGCGCGTCAGGATGCGAGCACCCAACAGGTCGAAGAACTGACCACCCAGATGACCGGCATCGTCGAGCAGCTCGGCGGCAAGGTCGTGAAGATGGAAAACTGGGGCGTACGCTCCCTCACCTATCGGATGAACAAGAATCGCAAGGCACATTTCGTGCTGCTGAACATCGATGGCCCCTCAGCGGCGGTCGCCGAAGTTGAGCGTCAGGAGCGGATCAGCGAAGACGTGATCCGCTATCTCACCGTTCGCGTCGAGGAGCATGAGGAAGGTCCCTCGGCGATGATGCGCAAGGCCGATCGCGACCGCGATCGCGACGACCGTGGCGGCGGTTTCCGTGGCGACCGCGAGGGCGGTTTCCGAGGCGACCGTGATGGTGGCGGCTACCGCGGCGATCGTGGTCCACGCCGTCCGCGCGAAGACGCTGACGCAGTGGTTGAGGAGTAAGAATCATGGCCGAAGCTGGTGCACGCCGTCCGTTTTTCCGCCGTCGCAAGACCTGCCCGTTCACGGGTCCGAATGCGCCGAAGATCGACTACAAGGATTCCAAGCTTTTGATGCGTTACGTGTCCGAGCGCGGCAAGATCGTGCCGAGCCGCATCACCGCCGTCTCCGCCAAGAAGCAGCGTGAACTCGCGCGTGCCATCAAGCGCTCGCGTTTCCTCGGTCTGCTGCCTTACGTCATTCGCTAAAAACCTTTCAATCCGCGGCGTTCACGCCCGCGGATTGAAATCTTCATAAGGCTCCCGGGTCGTCCGGTTGCCGATGGTTGGGGTTCTGGAAACCTCTAACCGCTCAAGGAGCGGGACAGCTGATGATCGCGATCGTTCTCATTGCCATGGCGGCCGGCTGCGCGTCGGCGCTGATGTTCGCCTCGATCGTCTCGGGCGCGCTGATTTCGTTGCTGCTGTTTTATCTGGCGCCTTTGCCACTGATGATGGCGGCGCTCGGATGGGGACCGCTCAGCGCCACCATCGGCGGCATCAGTGCGGCCACCGGTCTCGGCGCGATCTTCGGCCTTCCCTACTGCATTGCGTTTGTCCTCACGGTCGCGCTGCCCGCCTGGTGGCTTGGGCATCTTGCCCTGCTCGGGCGGCCCGCGGCCAATGGCGCCTCATCAGGCAACGGCGCATCGCCGGTTGCGCCTGATCTGGAGTGGTACCCGGTCGGCCGCATCCTGATTTGGGTCACCGGCTTTGCCGCACTGACCACGATGGCAGCTCTGCTCACGCTTGGCTCTGACGCAGCCACCATCACCGGCTCACTGCGGCGGGGCTTGCTGCGGATCATCGGTCAGAGCGACCCGGCTTCGTCAGCCGAAATCGAGCAAGGGATCGATGCGCTGGTGAGCATCGCGCCGGCTGCCGCGGCACTCGTCGCCATGCTGACACTAACGCTCAATCTCTGGCTCGCCGCGAAAATCACGGCGACATCGGCACGATTGCACCGGCCCTGGCCCGACCTGAAAAGCGCGGCGTTGCCGCCGATGACGCTCGCCGCATTGTGCGTTGCCATCGCCTTCTGTTTTGCCGGCGGGCTGCTTGCGATCCTGGGGCAGATTGTCACTGCAGCCTTGATGATGGCCTACGCGTTCACCGGCTTCGCGGTGCTGCATACACTGACGCTGGCGTCGAAAAACCGCGCGATCTGGCTGTGCTGCACCTACGTCCTCGTGATGGTGATCGGCTGGCCCGTGCTGGCGATGGTGGCTCTCGGTCTTGCCGACGCCATTTTCGGATTTCGTCAGCGCTACCTGCAGCGGAGGCCGCCGCCGATCCCCGCGTCCTGAACTCTCACTTTAGCTCAACCCTGTAACTTCATCACCTCAAAGGAGAACGAATATGGAAGTCATTTTGCTGGAGCGCGTCGCCAAACTCGGCCAGATGGGCGAAGTCGTCCGCGTCAAGGACGGGTTTGCCCGCAATTTTCTGTTGAAGCGCGGCAAGGCGCTGCGTGCCACCTCGGACAATCGCGCCAAGTTCGACGGCATGAAGGCCGAGCTGGAGGCCCGCAACCTGCAGGCCAAGGGCGAGGCAACCAAGGTCGCGGAGAAAATCGACGGCCGCAACGTGATGGTGCTGCGTCAGGCTTCCGAAACCGGCCAGTTGTTCGGATCGGTGACCGTTCGCGACATCATCGCCTCGTTCGAGAGCGATGGCGTCGCCATCGCCCGCAGCCAGATCATGCTGGACGCCCCGATCAAGACCATCGGCAGGCACAAGATCGCCATCGCCGTGCATCCGGAAGTCGAGGTCGGCGTCACCGTGACGGTTGCGCGAAGTGCCGACGAGGCCGAACGCATCAACCGCGGCGAGGACATCTCTACCCGTCGGGAAGACCAGGACGCGGCCGCCGAAGCGCTCGCCGCCGCCGGCGAATTCTTCGACCCGGAAGCCCAACGCGACGACGCGGAGCCGCAGGAAGAGACAGCTACCGACAAGTAACGCCGCTTGCGTCGCGTTGAACGCCCAAGTCCGGCCCTCTCAGGCCGGGCTTGGGATTTTGGCTGATACTTCGGCCGTGAGCATCGCAATCGACGCCAATGCGGTTGCGGTGTGTTTCTCTACCCCGTCCATCAGACAAAAAACATCTGCGGCGACCACCGCGACCTGCCGTCCCGGCTTGATCACGCGCGCGCGGCAGATCAGGCGATCGCCGGCCGCGGGCGACAACAAATTCAATTTGTATTCTGCCGTCAGCGCCGGCTGGCCGCGCGACGTCGCCGCGGCAATGGTCGTCGCATTGTCCACCAGAAAGGCGGTGACGCCGCCGTGGAACAAGCCATGCTGCTGCAAAAGCTCCGGCCGCCGATCGACTGCCAGCGTGCATGACCCGCGCGCCAGTTCTGACAGCTCCGCGCCGACATGGGTCATGAAGCCTTGCCGGCCGACGCTCTCGCGGATTCGCTTTGCGATCGGCGCGAAGTCCAAATCGAGATCCAGGTCGAGATTCGTGTCGAGATTCACGTCGAGATCAGCAGTCATGATATGGCTCCGGTTTTCTGGGCGGCGTCCGGCGCAACCAGCGCGCGGATGGCGCAGGCGATCAGAATGTCGGCCTGATGCCTGGGATCGGCAGGGTCGCGGCCCGACAGCCACGCGCGACAGAATATCTGCGCCGGACCAATGATCTGGCTGAAGAACAGCGTCGGCGTCATCGGTAATAGTTCGCCGCGCGCGATCAGCGGCGCGCACCACGCCTCGATGCCTTCGGCGAGACGCGAATTCTGCGCCCGCTGCGCGTCCCGCAGATCTTCGGTCCATTCGCTGCGCGAAATCTCGAACAGATAGCGCGCTTCGCGCCGGTTGTTCACCACCCAGTCAAGATGCGCGCCGATCAAACAACCGATGCCTTCCGGCGCGCTCAAGGAAGTGTCGATCGCCGCGAGCATTGCGGCGTGATAGCGCTGCAGCACTTCCAGAAACAGGGTGCCTGCCAGTTCCTTCTTCGATCCGAAGAAATGGAAGAAGCTGCCGTTCGAAGCCCGGGCCTGGGTGCGAATCGCCGCGACGGTCGCGCCTTCAAAGCCGTCACGATCAAACACCGCCAGCCCGGCGGCCAGCAAATCCCGGCGGGCGCGAGCGACCATGTTCATCTCCCGGATCGTGCTATAGATCACTACTCTAGAGCAACACTCCAGAAAGGGTCAAGCCGAGCCATGGGTTGAGACGCGTCTTTGCCAAAACCTATTGGGAGATCGGCGGTACTGGCGGTCCCGCTGGGGCAACCGGTGGCGGGGGCGGAACCAGGGCCGTCACCGCCGGGGGCGGCGCAGGCTGCGTCGAGGGTCCCGACGCACCCGCCATGGGCTCTGGCGTCCCGCTGGAGACCGCTGTGGGCGCCGCTGGGGAAGCCTGCGGCGCTGGTGTGACCGGCGGGACCGGATCGGACCGCAGTGCTGGGATGTCGCCGCCGCCGGTCTGCTTTGGCGCCTCGGTCTTGGCGCCCTCCGACTTGGCGGCCTCGGACTTGACGGCCTCGGACTTGCCCTCGCCGGGGGCATTCGCGCCCTCCGGTCTGCCCTCGTATTTGGTGTCGTTCTGGGGCCTGTCTTCCTGCACAGGCTCGCGCTTTGGGGGTTCATCCCTGGCAGCGTCGGCCTTGCCGGTATCGGTTTTAGGCAGCTCTTCGCCGCCCGGCTTGCCCCTCTTGCTCAGCCTCTGCTTGGCAGCCGATTTGCGGCCTTCGGGGCCGCGCTCGCTCGCTGCGTGAGCAGGAGCCCGACCTTCCACAGCAGGTTTGGCGGCGTCGGGCGCCTCTGACGGCCGCGCCAGCCGCCTGGCGTTGCGGCCCTGACGCCGGGGCTCGGCTTGCGGGGAAAGCTCGTCGCCGTCATCCGGCCTCTCGGCCTGTTGCGGCTGCGTTTCAGGCTTGGGTATGTCTTGCGGCGGCACGGGGGGACGCAGCCTGCGGCCGTACCGGTCGAGCTGCTCGGCCGGACCGGTCGGCTTGGCCTCCGGCTTCGCATCCTTGTCCTGCTTGGGCTGAGTGCCGACATAGCGCGTATCGGCCGCCCCATTGGATGTCAGAAAGGCGCTGAGCAGCGAGGCCATGTCGCTGCTGGTGGTGTAGTGCTGGCGCAGGAAGCCCGGCAGGGATCCGGCCGGAACGGTCTTTAAAAGACCCCGGGGACTCTTGTGGCAGGCCGAGCAAGTGCCTGCGAAAATCTGGGACGGGCTCTTGCCGGCTTCTAGATTTTGCGCCTGCACCGGGATCGCCGCGAAACAGCCGATCAGAAGCGTCACCGTCGCTAAACTGAGCGCTCGGCTCAACATTCATAATTCTCCAGATGCCGAAATCACTTCCAGCGCCTCAAGATTCGGCACTGGCGGCGGCGGCGGTCCACCTTTTAGCCGATTGTGCCGCGAATGGAAGCGAACATATGATGCAAAGGCGTGAAGGCGATGTTTTAAAATATCCGCTGTGTGAACAGTGCACTAGCGCACAAACACTTGCACTCATATGTTCTTTATGAGGCGCTCGGGAACTAACTTCGGGAACTAACTATTGTCCCGCGTCCTCGAGGGGTGACACCGTTACGTCAGCCTTCACGGGATCGCTCAATTTGGTGATTTCGATGGACCGTTTGTTGCGTTATTTCCTGCAGCAGTTCATCCGCCGCGGCGCGATGACGTTTACGACCGCGAGCGGGGCGAAGTTCAGCTGCGGCGACGGGACCGGCGAGCCGGTCTGCGTGCGATTCCTGACCACCGAGGCCGAACGCCGGGTTCTTCTCAACCCCGAACTTGCGCTGGGCGAAGTGTATATGGAGGGCACTTTCGTCGTCGAAAATGGCTCAATCGCCGACGCGCTGGCGATCCTGCTGGATCAGCCCGAAATATTGCCGCGTTGGGCCAAGCTGCAGTGGTGGCTGCGTTATCTGGCCAGGCACGCCAAGCAGTTCAATCCGCGCCGCCGCTCCAAAAACAATGTCGCGCATCATTACGATCTCGACGGGCGGCTCTATTCCCTCTTCCTCGATGCCGACAAGCAATATAGCTGCGCCTATTTCGAGACGCCGGACCTGACCCTTGACGATGCCCAACTCGCCAAGAAGCGCCATCTCGCCGCGAAGCTGTTGGTCGGGCGTGGCGACCGCGTGCTCGACATCGGGTCCGGCTGGGGCGGACTTGGCCTGTACCTGGCCGAAATGACCGGCGCCAATATTACCGGCATAACGCTATCGACCGAGCAATTGCAGGTATCAAACGACCGCGCGGCCGAGAAAAATCTGGCGGCGTCGGCGAAGTTTTTCCTTGAGGACTATCGCGACATTTCCGGCCCGTTCGACCGCATCGTGTCGGTGGGCATGTTCGAACATGTCGGCGTCGACTTCTACGAGACCTATTTCAAGCGATGTGCCGAGCTTCTGACCGACGACGGCGTCATGTTGCTGCATTCGATCGGCCGATTCGGCGGACCCGACGTCACCAACCCCTGGATTACGAAGTACATCTTCCCCGGCGGCTACATCCCCGCGCTTTCCGAGGTGGTCCCCGCGATCGAGCGCGCCGGGCTGGTGGTGTGCGACGTCGAAATCCTGCGGTTGCACTACGCGGAAACGCTGAAAGCGTGGCGCGAGCGCTTCATGGCGCGGCGAGAAGAAGCGGTGCGGCTCTATGACGAGCGATTCGCGCGGATGTGGGAATTTTACCTGGCGGCGTCGGAAATGTCGTTCCGCAAGCAGGGTTTGATGAATTTCCAGATCCAGCTCGCCAAGCACCAGGGCGTGGTGCCAATGACGCGCGATTACATCACCCAAGAGGAGGCGAAACTGCGCGGGCTCGAGCTGGGCAAGCGACCTCGGCTGCAAATCGCAGGCGAATAGCTGCTAATTCGAAATCTAGTGTCGCAGGCCGAATCGGGGGGCACAGTGAGCGTAGGGCGACGCCGGAAGCGCAAGCTGCGCGCGTACGGCAGCCAGCACCGATCGATCGCAAGGCACCGCGCGGTATTCCGGGCGGGAGACCTTTTCCATGGCGTCGATCAGCCTCGACAGCCATAGGTTTTGGCCGTTTCCCGATCGCCATGACTGAAGTTGCTGGCCCATCGCCCGTCCTTGCCAATTCGTCGCGCTGACAACTTCGACGTCACTAACCCGTTCCCGGCCAACATGCCGTTAAGAAAATCCGTCAGATGTGACCTACTTCACAAATGGCGCTGCCGGGCTGTCCTAAACCACCCAAATGGCCCAGAAGACGTACCCATCATCGTTCGATCCGCATCGCGACATCGGCACCGACTATGCCTTGATCGCCACTGGCGTCGGGGCAGCCCTGATCGCCTTGATCTATCTCATCCTGATTTGATTCAGCGCTGAGATCGCGGCTCGCAGGATTCGTTGGCCCATGGGATGGGT
>WNGH01001378.1_pt1 | contig 36859 bp, 31 predicted proteins | sample 5400631 | NCBI WGS metagenome assembly WNGH01 (sample SAMN13153373, study PRJNA577476) | soil metagenome | isolation source: 115 cm soil or saprolite under Garry oak tree replicate 1 | place: USA:California | collected 2016-06-15 | reverse complement strand
TCCGGGCGGCCCAAAACGGGCGCGGCAACCAGAACTTGATTCGCTTTCGCATGAGCATCCGCCAAAGTTCGAATCGCAGCCACTCCGTATGTCCCCATCGCCAGATGGATTGATCCCGGCGGAAACGAGTCCCTTATCCCGCCGGGACCAAGAGCCACGTTGATCACGCTTTCATCTTCAACCAGCATCGTGATCACCACGTCACATCCTTTGGACACATCTGAAACCGATGACGCCATTCTCGCGCCTGCCGCGCCGAGCTCCGTGGTCGCTTCGCGCACAATGTCGTAAACGGCCAGATCGTGGCCTCCGCCGAGAATGCGGCGCGCCATTCCTTTGCCCATGCGGCCTAAGCCAATGAAACCGACTTTCATAAGGAAGATTCGACTCCCAGGGGGGACAATTCGGGGACAGACACCTCAATCACCGATGTGTCTGTCCCCGAATTGGCTAAAAATCTGTGGGCGCGGGCGCGTTATTGCCGTCCCAGTCGACGACCTTGCCGTCCTTGTGTTTCAGGAATCCCAAAAGACAGCCGTTAGATCCATCCTTGAGGCGATGGCATCGTGCCTTGACGGTGTCGCCGGGCTTGACGGTATCGGCTGTCACGCCCGCTCTTTGAAGGCCGGCGCGGCCGGTTGCTTCCAAAGCCCAGATTTGCGGTTCGCCGCTGGCATCCTTGACTTCTAAGTAGACCCAGGAATGGGGGACGATCAGGTGTACTTCCTTGACGATACCCTCAATGTCCATGAACGTGTCGACGTAATTGCCGTGGGAATGGTGTGACCACGCCGGCAAAATGAACACAACGGCACAAGTCGCCGCAAGACCAAAAGCTAATTTTAATCGCATGTTCGCCCTCCTTCAATTCCCCTCCTCGCAGAGGAGGGGAATGCCTACTGGCATCGGGTTGCTCCGCTCCCTTCCGCACCCCCCTTGTCCCGATAAACCTTGTGGCAGTTTGCACACGCGTCGTTCAATTTTTCGCTGATGTCCAGGAACGCGTCGTAGTCTCTCTTTTGTGACAACTGATGAGCGAGCTTCCCCACCTCTACCAAGGCCGCAACGTACTGTTTCCAGTCGGCGCGATCGACGGGTACGGGCCGGCCATTTTGACATTTGCGTCCGGGAGTCAAGAGAAGAGGCGCGCTCTCGCTAAGCGCAACGGCGGCCTGATCAATGGCCAGCCATCCGGGGTAAACGGTGGCTCCCCACTCAACGTAGTCAAAAGGTGATTTCGCCAGTTCCTTTTTCGCTTGGGCTCCCGGATCTTTGAGCTGGGTATTAAAAATGATGTTCGCATTGGGAAAGGCAATGGCCCGCATCAACTCCGCCAGATTTCCCTCAGGCGGGGGAAGAGAACCGCCGGAGGACGTCACAGTAGGCGCGGCAGACGGCTGCGCCGCCGGAAACGCAATCTGAGCCAGCGCGGCCTCATTGAGTTCTGTTTGCCCGGCAGGAAATTTTCCGCTCCGGAGAATGTACGCAGCGAGATCGATGGATTGAGGCCGCGAAAGACTTCCGGGCGACGTGAACGGCATCGTCTTCTGAATCTTGTCCACAAGATTCGTCAAGGGCCGCGCACTCCAGTTCGCAAGAAAATCGCCGCCGACGAGCGGCGGCCCGCTCACTCCTTCCATTGCATTGCCGTGACATTCGGCGCATTGCGATTTGTAAATGTCCTGCCCACGCGATGCCTGCGCATCGGAGTACACACGGTCCGAGATCGAGCGGACCTGCCCGGCCTCCACCCCCAGTGAGGCAACTGCGATAAGCACAAAAGGAACAAATGGAATCAGACGCATCATTTATACCTTCCTATTCAGCAATCGTAGCCGAGAGGATAGATGAAAATGAGAAGTAGGTGCAATGTTTAAGGGCGAGTGGTACGGGCCCGCCACAAATGTTAGCTGTAAAATGGCTTGTTGTGCGATGTCGAATGCACTTGGTGCGATTACCAAACCGCCAAATGGCAACCTGGTCAATGGGTCATTCGGTAATCTGGTAGTTGAAACAAGTACATTCGACATCGCACAACAAGCCATTTAACAGTTGACATGTGGGGCTGGCAATCACCCTAGTTGGATTCAGTCTCACCGGTAGCGAAGCGAATACCCCTGAGGTAAGCCTCGATCTCAGTTTTCTCGACGTTTTTACGCATGACTGTGGAAAGCGCAGACGCCGGATCGTCGATCAGCTTGAGGACTTCAGCGAGCCTGACTTCGCTGCGAGCCACCTCCTCCAGTATCTTCGAGGAATCAGTCGTCAAGCCGGAACCCAAACCCGGTGCTGTAATTTCCTGCCAAGGAGCAGCCGCGGCGGACGCCGCTTTGGCCGCTCGCAATTCTGCTTCAAGCTTTTGGACCTCTTGTTCGAAAAAGAAACAGCGATCGCGGTCGACCCTTAACTGCGCCTCGAGTTGCGACCGCGCCGCCTCAGTCTGATTTGACCGTTCTTCAAGTTCCGCGCGGCTCTTTGTAACTTCTTTTAGCTTGGCTTCGAGTTCTGTGCGTCCTGCGTTTGCCCGGTTTGTTTCCTCTCGCAACGACGAGATCGATTCTTCGGCCAGGGCAAAGCGTTCGGCTGCCTCCCGCAGGCGGATTTCGGCATCACTTCGATGTGCCGCGGCATCGCCCAGCTTGCTTTCCAGCCGCTGGTTTTCACCTTGAAGCTGATTGAAATCCATACGGAGCTTGCCCAAAGCGAGCTCGGTTTCGAAAAGACTGGCAGACGTTTCCTTCAGCCGGGTTTCAAATTCACCCTTTGCCGCTGAAGCTTCAGCCTCTGTAAGCTTCAACTCTGCCTGCAATTTGATAAGGGCTTCCTCTACCTCCGAGCGCCGCCTTTGGGCTTCCTTGAGCTGAGTTTCCAGCTCTTTCCTTCCCGTTTCCGCTTGACCCGTGTCTGCCAGCAGCCGTTTAACCGATTGCTGCGCTTCGCTACGCTTGTCCTCGGACTGTTGGAGTCTTGTTTCAATCTCGATCTTTTCCGCGCTGAGCTGACGGGCCTGAGCCTGCGCTTCGGCAAGACTCTGCTCGCTTGCGGACAGCTTCTCGGCGGCCTGTTGCAGCTTATCCTGGAGTTCCCGTAGTTCATCGGCCATTTGGCGGTAATCGGCTTGAGATTTGCTGAGAGCCTGTTCGGTTTCCTCAAGCTTCGCCGCCGTATTGCGCTTTTGCTCTTCGAACTGTTTGTTCGCAATCTGAAGCCGGCGCTCCATCAACGCCGTTTCAGCCATAGCCATCTCGAACTCTTTGCCGTACTTTGTACGGAGTTCCAGCTGCGTTTGCGTCCGCGCTACGTGTTCGGCCGCACGTACAGCCTGCTTAATCTGGTCCTCAACAGCGACAGCAACGGTCGATATCGACCGCTCAAAGTTCTGTTTGAGGCCTGCTCCGAGCGCCTCGAGCTCCGTCAACAGTCGCGCGATCTCAGCATGCAGAGCCGCGAATGTTTCCGGCGGTATCGCCGCTTGTTCTTTCTCGTCTTAACGATGGTATCTCAGGAGCCTGCTTGATCCGCAACGGACTTTTCGACTAGTCTGGTCCAATTCGGAAGGAGAAGCAAAACCATTATGGCTATTGCAAGCATTAATCCAGCGACGGGACAGGTTCTGAAAACGTTCGAACCGCTCTCGGATGCCCAAATCGAGAAAAAGCTGCAGCTTGCCGCGGATACCTTTTCAAAATTCCGAAAACTTTCATTCAGTGAACGTGCCCGAACGATGGCCCGAGCCGGCGAAATTCTGGAAGCTGAAAAAGAGGCGCTCGGCCGCCTGATGACGACAGAAATGGGCAAAACATTGAAGTCGGCTGTCGCTGAAGCGGCCAAATGCGCATGGGTCTGCCGGTACTACGCCGAGAACGCCGAACGGTTTCTAGCCGATGAAGTTGTCGAAACGCCTGCAAAGAAAAGCTTTATTCGGTATCAACCGCTCGGAGTCGTCTTGGCGGTGATGCCGTGGAATTTCCCGTTCTGGCAAGTTTTCCGCTTCGTTGCTCCGGGATTGATGGCAGGAAACGTCGGACTGCTGAAACATGCGTCCAATGTGCCGCAATGCGCGCTCAAGATCGAAGAGATTTTGTCACACGCCGGTTTTCCCCAGGGGGCTTTCCAAACCCTGCTGATCGGCGCACAGCAGGTCGATGCGGTTTTGTCGGATGATCGCGTCGTTGCCGCCACATTGACCGGTAGTGAAGGTGCCGGCATTCAGGTGGGTGTGTCTGCGGCGAAACGCATAAAGAAGGTCGTACTGGAGCTGGGCGGCAGCGATCCATTCATCGTTACGCGTAATGCAAGTCTGGATCAAGCCATCGCGACTGCCGTGGAAGCCCGGATTATCAACAACGGGCAGTCGTGCATTGCTGCGAAGCGGTTTATCGTCCTGGACGAAATCGCCGAAAAATTCGAAAGCGGCTTCGTGTCCAGAATGAAGTCCCTCAAAGTCGGCGATCCGATGGATCCGCAAACCGAGCTCGGCCCGCTTTCCACGGCCGATGCGGTGAAATCGCTTCACGCCGACGTTCAGAAGACAATCCAGGCGGGCGCGCGTGTCTTAACCGGCGGCAGGCCCATCGAGCGTCCTGGAAATTATTACGAGCCGACCGTCCTGACGAACATCCCGAAGGATTCGCCCGCCTATCGTGAGGAATTCTTCGGTCCTGTGGCTTCCGTGTTTCGCGTGAAGAATATTGATGACGCCATCCGGCTCGCCAACGATTCCAGATTTGGACTGGGGGCCAGCGCCTGGACCAACGATCCCCAGGAACGCGAACAGTTCGAAAACGAGATCCAGGCCGGAATGGTTTTCATCAACAAGATGGTGGTTTCCGATCCTCGAATGCCTTTTGGCGGTGTAAAATCCTCCGGCCACGGCCGCGAGCTTGGAGTCCACGGGATACGGGAGTTTACGAATATCAAGACGGTTTGGGTGGAGTAAATGGCAAATATCGGATATGTCGGTTTGGGGACGATGGGCGGCCAGATGGTGAATCGTTTCGTCGAAAAAGGCCACTCCGTCACGGGCTACAACCGAACGCGTTCCAAAGCCCAGTGGCTCATTGATAAAGGGCTGAAGTTCGCCGATTCTCCGCGTGCCGTCGCCGCCTCCACGGATTTCGTTCTTTCAATGGTGACGAACTCCGAAGCGCTCTCCCGAATTGCTGAAGGTCCGAACGGCATCATCGAGGGACTCGGTCCGGGTAAAGTGTGGATCGACATGAGCACCGCCAGTCCCGCCGTCTCCCGCGCTCTTGCGGCTAGAGTTCGCGAAACGGGCGCTGACATGGTTGACGCGCCTGTGTCGGGAAGCGTCCTCACGATCCAACAGGGAAAGCTCTCCGTCATGGTCGGTGGCCGGCCGGAGACGTTTGAGCGCGTCAAGCCGCTGCTGCTCGATCTTGGACCGAAGGTCACGTACGTCGGCGAAAATGGACTGGCCCTCGTGATGAAGATTGCGACCAACCTCGCTTTGCCCGTACAGCTATTGGCCTTCACTGAAGGCGTTTTACTTGCCGAAAAGAGCGGAATCCCGCGGGAAGTTGCGCTGGAGGTGCTCTTGAACAGCGTCGCAGCGTCGCCGATGCTTCAATATCGCGGACCGTTCGTGTTGAAGATGCCCGATGAGGCATGGTTCAACGTGAACATGATGCAGAAGGACATGCAGCTCGCTCTGGAGCTGGGCCGGCAAGTCCAGGTGCCGCTGCCGACAACTTCCGTCGCGAATGAATTCCTCACGGCTGCGCGCGCCATGGGCCTTGCCGAGCAAGACTTCGCGATCATCTTCAAGGTATTGGAAAAGATATCTGGAGTTTCAAAATGACAACCGCTGTCGATCGGCCAAAAACTCAGTCCGAAATTGAGGCCCAACAGTGGCTTCACATGTACCGGCGGATGGTCATGATCCGGCTCTTCGAAGAGCAGGTCAATGACCTCTATACTCGCGCTCTGATGCCCGGTCTCGCCCACCTTTATATAGGCGAAGAAGCGGTTGCCGTTGGCGTCTGTGCGGCGCTCGAGCCGGCCGATTACATCACGAGCACCCATCGGGGCCACGGACACTGTCTCGCCAAAGGTGCTGCACTCGACAGAATGTTTGCCGAATTGCTCGGCAAAGAAGCCGGCTACTGTAAAGGAAAGGGCGGCTCCATGCACATTGCGGACCCGGATACGGGAAACCTCGGAGCCAATGCCATCGTCGGCGGCAGCGCAGGAATCGCGACGGGCGCGGCCCTTTCCGCGAAACGTTTGAAGACCGGGCAAGTCGCGGTGTGCTTCTTCGGCGACGGCGCGCTCGGACAAGGCTTGTTATATGAAGTGATGAACATGGCGTCACTTTGGAAACTTCCCGTCATCTACGTCTGCGAAAACAACCTCTATAACGAATACACCCATAATTCAGAAACGGCCGCAGGTGATATGTTGACGCGTGCCATAGCTTTCGGTCTGCCCGCCCTAACGGTGGATGGACAGGACGTGCGCGCCGTTTACCAAATGGCCAAGACGATCGTGGACCGAACTCGCTTGGGCGCCGGCCCAACGTTTTTACTGTGCAACACATATCGGTTCATGGGACACCACGTCGGCGACATCAATCGTGAATACTATCGGTCGAAGCAGGAAGAGCAGATGTGGAAGACCGAGCGGGACCCGATCCATTTACTCAGTGATTGGATGATCTCTCAGAATCTTGCCGATCGCGCTCGCTTCGATCAGATTCGATCGGAAGTGAAGTCGGAAGTGGAGAAGGCGGTCCAATTTGCGATCGCCGCTCCCTATCCGGCTCCGGACAAAGCGGACCAGGACGTTTATGCCTGAAACTCGAGAACTCACAATGGCCGAAGCAGTCCGCGAAGCCATGGCGGAAGAAATGCGCCGCGATCCTCGCGTTTTCATTTGCGGTGAAGACATAGCGGAAGCGGGCACCGTGTTCAAGGTCCTTACAGGTTTGGTCGACGAATTCGGCACAGAACGCGTCTTGGATACGCCGATATCCGAAGCCGGATTTACAGGTATTGCCGTCGGCGCCGCAATGACGGGCATGCGTCCCATCGTCGATATCATGTTCGGCGACTTCTCCACCCTAGTCATGGACCAGATGGTGAACCAGGCCGCAAAAGTCCATTACATGTCCGGCGGCAAGTGGAAGGTGCCAATGGTCATGCGCGCCACGCTCGGCGCGACCCGCCGGTCGGCTGCGCAACACTCGCAGTCGCTGCACGCATGGTTTTGCCACATTCCCGGATTGAAGGTCGCATTGCCATCGACACCGTACGACGCGAAAGGTCTTCTGAAGAGCGCGATTCGCGACGACAATCCGGTGGTCTTCTTCGAAGACAAGATGATGTACAAGCTGAAGGGCTCCGTGCCTGCAGAGGACTACACGATTCCGTTTGGCGTCGCTGACGTGAAGCGCGAGGGCACGGACATCACTATCGTGGCGACGAGCAGCATGGTGCAGGTTGCGTTAGGCGCGGCCCAAATGCTGGAGGAGCACGACATCAGCGCGGAAGTCATCGATCCTCGCACCGTCTGGCCGCTGGACGAAAAGGCACTGATCGCATCCGCGAAGAAAACCTCGCGCGTGATCGTCGTCGATGAAGGATATGGACGATATGGAGTGACGGCGGAAATCGCATCCGTGATTGCCGAAGGGGCATTCTTCGATCTGGAAGCGCCGGTAAAGCGTATCGGAGCAATGCACGTTCCCATTCCATTTTCACCGCCGCTCGAAGACGCGACTGTTCCCAACGAACAGACGGTATTCGAAGCGGCAAAAGCACTTTGCGGCCGATAATGGCTACCAGCATCGTGATGCCTGCGCTCGAAATGGCGCAAGAAACCGGAAAGATTGTCTCCTGGCTGAAAAAAGAAGGCGATACCGTCAGCAAAGGCGAGATCCTTCTTGAAGTGGAGACGGATAAGGCGGTCGTCGAAGTCGAGGCCACCGCGGACGGCGTCCTTGCTGGCGTGAAATCGCGCGAAGGTGATGTGGTTCCCGTGGGCCAGACCATCGCCTGGCTCGTCTCGCCCGGCGAACAACCTCCGGCAGATTTGACAGCCGCAACGCCTACGGCCCGTTCGACTGTAGGGGCGCTCTATGAGCGCCCTGGGCGGTCGCAGACCGCCCCTACAGAACAGAGCGAGGGTTCCAATTCTCCACAAATCTCTCCCAAGGCGCGCCGCCTCGCCAAAGAGAAAGGTGTCGACATAACGAAAATCGTTGGCCGAGGGCCCGATGGCGTCATCACGAGCGAAGATGTTCTCAAAGCCGCCGAAGCCCCGCCCGCCGCAACGCCCGTCGCCGCTCCCTCCACGCTCAGCGCCGTTGCCCGGTTAATGGCCGAGCGCACAACTCAAAGCTGGACTCAAGTTCCGCACTTCTTCCTCGTTCGGGACGTGGATGCCGGCGCCTTGATCGACCTCCGCGAAACGTTGGGGTCTAAAACCGTCACCCACACCGATCTCCTGGTTGCGCTCGTCGCGAGAGTGCTCACAAAACATCCGAAGCTGAATGCAACATGGGACAGCGGCGCCATCCGTCTGAATTCCAGCATCAATATTAGTGTTGCCATGGCAGTTCAGGATGGTGTAGTTGGAGCAGTAATTCCGAATGCCGACAAAACAGGGATCACTGAGATTGCATCTCAGCGGAAGGAACTGACCGATCGCGCCCGTAACGGACGGCTAAGACCGGGCGACGTAGCCGGCGGCACATTCACGATCACCAATCTCGGCATGTATAACGTCGATGCGTTCAACGCCATCATCGCGCCGCCTCAGGCCGCGATTCTCGCTGTGGGGCGCATCGCGGATCGCGTTGTTGCGCTCAATGGTCAACCCGCCGTCCGCCCGATGATGACACTGACGCTTTCCGCTGATCATCGCGTCGTCGACGGCGCCCAAGCAGCACTTTTTCTCAACGATCTGGCCGACGCGCTGCGCACGCCGGGACAATGGATCAATGGATCTAACTCCCGCTCCGGATGATGTTGACTCTACGTTTGAGGCTTCGCGCTATCGCGCTTGCGCTGCGCGGGGACGGTTCCGTGGAGTCGACATTACCCATGGCGGGACTTAAAAAGAGGAATCATGGCAAAGAAACTCAACAGGCCCGAATTCCTGCCCGTCAACGAAGACGATCTCAAACCGGGGCACCGGTGGCACCGGCCGCTTCAGGCTCCCGGAACGACGCAAGTGGATTTCGAAGAGCGCGTCGACTTCCGGCGTTTGCACCGGTATCGGCTCGCCCGCACGCGCGAGGCGCTGGCAAAGTCCGGCATGGGCGCGATGCTCTCTTTTGATCAATACAATATCCGTTACATCTCGAGCACTGTTATCGGCGAATGGGCTCGTGACAAGCTGATCCGGTATTGCCTGCTGACGGGAACCGGCGATCCTTGGGTTTGGGACTTCGGATCGGCGGCGCGTCATCATCGCATTTATTGTCCATGGCTGCACGAGGATCATATTCGCGCCGGGAATCCCGGAATGCGGGGAGCGATCGGACCCGAGGTCGGCTTATTCAAACAAGCCGCAAAGGAAATCAAAGACCTTCTCAAGCAGGAGGGCGTCGAGGATATGCCGCTGGGCCTCGACGTATGCGAACCCCCGATGCTGTTCGCCCTGCAGGAACAAGGCATCGAGGTCCGCGACGGCCAGCAGATGATGCTCGCTGCGCGTGAGATCAAAAGCCACGACGAGATCACGCTGCTGAACATCGCATCGAGCATGGTGGACGGAGTGTACCAGGATATTGCGGCCGAACTGAAGCCCGGTGTGAAGGAAAGCCAGATCGTCGCGCTCGCAACGAAACGTTTGTATGAAATGGGATCCGATTGTGTCGAAGCGATCAATTCGATTTCGGGCGAGCGCTGCAGCCCGCATCCGCACAACTTCACCGACCGGCTGATCCGTCCGGGCGATCAGGCGTATTTCGACATCATCCATTCCTTCATCGGCTATCGCACGTGCTATTACCGCACATTCACCGTCGGCAGCGCGACGCAATCGCAGCGCGATGCCTATAAGCGCGCGCGCCAATGGATGGACGACGCGATCGCCATGCTCAAGCCGGGCCTCGGCACCGACAAGGCCGCCGAACAGTTGCCCAAAGCCTCCGATATCGGTTTCGAAAGTGAGATGGCGGCATTCGGTCTCAACTTCTGCCATGGGCTCGGACTTGGCCTCCACGAGCGGCCGCTCATTTCCCGGCTGAACTCATTCATCGAACCTTACGAGTTGAAAGCAGGCATGGTCTTTGCAGTTGAAACCTTCTGCCCAGCTACCGACGGAATTTCTGCTGCGCGCATTGAAGAGATGGTGGTTCTGACACCCGAAGGAGCGAAGATCATTTCGCTTTATCCAGCGAAGGAACTGCCTATCGCCAACCGCTACTGACCCCATATTCCCCTCCTCGCAGAGCTCGCAGAGGAGGGGGATGGAGGGCGCCGCTATCTTCCCGGAGGAGTCGTCAATCCCAGCGTGCGCCCACTGAAGCCCGCTGCATCGAAATATTTCGTGTCGCCCAGAATTTGGTAATTAAGGATTGTCGCCAGGCCGTTGTGGCCCGGTTCTGAGACGAGCGTCCGGGCTGCAAAACGCGGTGTTGTGCCCCCGGGCATGGCTTCGCGGATGACGCGGCCAACCAACCTGCCGCGTGGCTTTATTCGGAGTCCAAGAATTTTGCCGAGCGTTTGGCCGACGTCCGCATTGCTAACCGGCGCTGGATCCACGAAGCCATGCTTGAAGTCGGGCCCAACTGCGGCCATGAAGTTGAACGTATCGGCGCGGCCAAAACTGCCGTGCTGGCCTTGGCCCTGCTGATAAAACGTATCGGCAACGACGACACCACAGTTGGACGGCTTGCCGCAACCACTATCGAAGGTCCGGAAGTTCACCACAAGCGCGGGTACCGGTGTGAGACTGCGGCCTTTCAGCTTGATCGCGGATAGCGGTAGAGTGCCGGGAATCCGGTCCAAGCCGTCGTTCACGAAAACGCCGCTCACGTAGTCCTGCTCGAAAAGAATGCGTACGATCCGTTTCGCAAGGTCACGGTCCATCGAAGGCAGATAGATCAGATCCGAGCCTCCATTCGCTGCGACAACGACGTCGGGCCGGGTGGAATCTTCGCCGATCAGGCCATTGCCGCGAACGGAATGTGATCCTGGAAGAATTCGGGAGTTCTTGTCGTCCGGATCGAACACGGGTAGACCCAATGCCTTCCCCAGATCCAATGCCAGAAATCCCGCGGGCAGATGGCCGGGAAGAACGTCCTTGTAAGAGACGCGCGCGGCGGGGCTGGTTTCGCTTTCCGTCGAGATGGTAGAGAAACCGTGGTCCGCTGTGGCGAAAATATTCGTGGAGGCGGCCATTCCGAGTTCGGACAACGCCGTTTGAATCTTTCCAAGGACGTCGTCCGCATTCTTAATCGCTGCGAGCGATGTGGGGCCGTTGATTCCCGGCTTGAATTGATTCAGGCTGTCGCCCTGGTTATGCTGCGTGCCATCAGGATCACGGGACCAGAAAACAAGAAAGAACGGTTTGCCGCGTTTCTTGAACATCGGCAGGAGTACCTTTGTCACCAAATCGGCAAAATAACTCTGCTGCTGGATGTTCGCCGATTTGGTTCCCGGTACGGTAAAAGTACCGGCCTGTCCGTTAGGGCCGCGAGAAGGAGAAACGAGAGGCAAGCCGGCCTCCTTGATCGCTTCGACGATATCCGCCGGCAATGGTATTCCGTTCGGGCTTCCCGTTGAATCATCAATGATGGTCGTGCGCATGGCCACACGATCGGTGTGATCCCACAGGAGCGCCGGACCAAGCTTTCCCACAGCCGCTGTGCTGAATCCCTTATCATTCGCGGCTTTCAAAAGCGTTGTCTCGTTGAGGTAGTCCCCCCCAAAATGTTCGTCCAGCGCGCCAAGAACAGCATCATTTTCCAAAAACGGCGTCACATTGCCCGCAGCAGCGGGCACCGGAAAGGCGACATAGATCGTATTGCTAAAAACACCTGTGTCGCCCGGATAGTGCCCGGTTGCCATGGCGGAAGCATTGGCCATCGTGAAGGTCGGCATCACCGAATGGCTGTTCGGGAACGAGACTCCTCGTTCACCGAGAGCCGCCAGATGAGGCGCGCTATGAGCATCGACCATTCCACCGCGGAGCCCGTCTGCAACGAACAACACGACATTGTTCTGGCGCCCCCCTGCGGATCGAACCGCGGCTGCGGTCCAGACCAACGTCAAAGCGAGTGCTGTCGAAGAAACAATTGTTTTCAAGAGGCGTCTCTACTTCTGCCGGGAGGTCGAAAAAACGAAGGGTTGAGACCAGAGATCGCCAAGAGTGATGCTCACGGTATAGTTTTTTCGCGGCGGCTTTTCAAAATAGATCAGGCCCTCCTTAACACCACTTGGCAGGATTTGCGAAGACTGCAAACTATACCGCTGGAGGTCCGCCCTCAACTGATCCTCGGATGGCTTACCGCCGACGCGTCCCAGCGACAGGCTGCGGAGCGTCTTTGTGCCGAGCGAGCCGCTGTCTTCCGCAAGGATTCGATTTGTCGCTTCCTCCGGTGTTAGAGCTGAACACGTTCGGCCCTCCTCGTCCTTGCAGGTGAACTCGGCGGTACTCAGCTCCATAGGTCGCGGTGAGAGGCTTTGAACTCTCAACCAAAGTACGATGAGCGGGGCTTCCGTATCCGGGCGAAACCTGCCGTCCGACGGATAGCCCAACGTGAGCTTGTGCTGAAAAGCTTTCTCGACAACAAAGGAGGAGCGGTCGGTCGTCAGGACAATGGGAAACCCTTTGGTGGTGGTCACCGGGTACAACCGGTCCTGACCGAGCCCGGGCAAGGCTGCAATAACCAGCCAAACGGGGAAAAGAAACTTGTGCGTCATAGATCAGAGCGCATTCCGTGACGTATGTTACACCAGTAACGTACATTCATGTAACTTGCTGCATATCTGATCCCGGGACTACAATGCTTCCACGTACCCAGCCCGACGAAGGAGTTTTGACATGTATCGAAGAGCGAAGTGGTTCGCCGCCGCAGTTTTTATCTCGATCATAACGGCGTACGGCTCAGTCGCGGCTCTGGCGCAGAGAAGCGGTCCGGTCCAATGGCAGAATGATCTTACACCGATCGCTCCATCCGATTGGAATTACGATTTTGCAGCGCATCTTTTGGAACGGGCCGGCTTTGGCGGAACTCCGGAAGAGATCGAGGCGTTGGCCCGATTGACGCCCAGTGAAGCCGTCCGGCGCCTGGTGTACTTTCAAAATATCGAGAACAATCTTCCGCCATTCGACCATTCGGGAGTCCACGATCCCGGACTCGAGCCTTTTCCCGAAAGTCGCCCGGCCGTGACGAAATTGGCCAAGGAAAAAGGTGAGGCGCTCGGCATCAAAGTCAAACCGGGCGGGGATCGTCCGATACAACCGATCGTGAATAAATTCTTCTACTGGCTGCGCGCGAGTGTTTTGGAAACCCAGCGTGTTGCTTACTGGTGGGCGAATCGCATGCTTCAGACCCGCCACCCGCTGGAGGAAAAGATGGCGTTGTTCTGGCACGGCCACTTTGCGGTGAACGAAGCAAAGATCCGCGATTACCGGAAAACTCTCGGTCAGCTCGAGCTGTTCCAGAAAAAGGGAACCGGAAATTTTCACGATCTGCTCGTGGCTGTTGCGCAAGACCCCGCAATGTTGTCGTTCCTCGACGCCGGCGTGAACGTGAAGGGCGCGCCCAATGAGAACTTTGCCCGCGAGATCATGGAATTGTTCACGATGGGCGTCGGCAACTATTCGGAAAAGGATGTGCGCGAGGCGGCGCGCGCTTTCACTGGCTGGAATTACGTCGATCTGCAGTTCGTCGTTCATAAAGAGCAGCACGACGAGGATCCGAAGACGTTTCTCGGAAACACGGGCAACTTCGATGGGGTGGATGTGATCGACATCATCCTGAAACAGCCGGTCACGGCGCGTTTTATCGCAGGAAAGATCTATCGATTTTTCGTTCGCCAGGAGATGACTCCCGAAATTCAGGAAAAGCTCGGTGCAGTTCTGCGGAATAATAGCTACCAAATTGCGCCGCTGCTTGAAACGATCTTTCTTTCGCGCGATTTCTACAGCCCTGCCTCGGTGGGGACGCAAATCAAGAGCCCGGTTCAACTCGCGCTCTCGACTTTCAAGAAATTGGGCCTCACGGAGGTTCCGGGTGTTCCGGATTTCAACGTCGCAACCGGCGTGCTTGGCCAGCGGCTGTTTTCGCCCCCAACGGTGGCGGGGTGGCCGGAGGGACGGAGTTGGATGACGCCAGGCCTCTTGCTCGAACGCGGCAACTTTATCCGCGATGTGCTGTTTCCCGATATCAACTTCATTCCACCCGATCGTGCAAACCCTTCGGCCGACATTCGCATTGTCGCCGATAAAATCAGGGCCGGCTTGGATATCTCGACGGCAACCATGCCGGATCGGGGCAGCGAAGGAGGATTAGCCGAAGCGAACATGCTCGCGGATCGCGATGAGGACTTCAATACGCGCTACGGCAGCTTCCGCGGCTGGCAGATGGCAATTGAACGAGTAAAGGCTATTCCGCGGAATACCGCAAACATTGAGCTGACGCGTATGGTCGGGAACGCCGGTTTGAAGAACACCACCGAGATCGTGGATTACTTCATTCGCAGATTCATGCGCGTGCCTCCGGTGGAAGAGAAGAGGAAAGAATTGATCGCCTTTTTGAATAAGCAATTGGGCACATCCGACGCGGAGGTAGCGAAGACATTTATGGAAGACCCGCTGCGGCTCTTCTTACACCTGTTAATGAGCGAGCCCGAATTTCAGTTGAGCTGACGAAGGAACAACTATGAAAACAACACGCAGAGAACTCTTGAAAGCCGGCCTGTACGGAATTGGAATCGGCGCGAGCGGCCTGCTGCCCGTACCGCCTTTGTTTGCGCGTGCTGCGCAAGCGTTAGGTTCCCAAACGTCGGGCGATGGCCGAATCCTTGTCGTCCTGGAGCTATCCGGGGGCAACGACGGGCTCAACACGGTGGTGCCTTATGGAGACGATGCCTACTATCGCCATCGTCCGAAAATCGGATTACGTCCGGCCCGCGTTCGTAAGATCGACGAACACTTTGGATTCAATTCCGGTATGGCCGGTTTCGAACGCTTATATAAGGAGGGCAAGCTTGCGATCGTTCACGGCTGCGGGTATGCGAACCCGTCATTTTCGCACTTTACGTCGATGGCCTACTGGCACACCGCCGCGCCCAACCGTGGAGACGAATACGGATGGGTCGGCCGGCTGGCGGACGCCATGGCGCCGCAGGCGCCCACGAACTTCCTTGTCAATATTGATGCCCGCCAATCGCTGGCCGTTCGAAGCAAGCTGCATACGCCGCTCGTCTTCGATGATCCGAACAAATTTTCTCGAGAGGGCTTTTACGAAGAGCGCGACGTTTTCGCTCGCGTGGCGGATACAGGTACGGTGGATAATCCGTCGCGAAGGTTTCTGCTCGATATTGCCAGAAGCGCGAAAAGCGCATCTGCGCTGGTGAAAGAAGCCTGGACGAATTACAAATCACCGGTCGATTACGGCATCACCGGCGGATTGGATCTTCCGAAAGTGGCGGCGCTGATCAATGCCGGGATGCCGACGCGGCTCTACTACGTTTCGTACCGCAACAATGCGTTTGACACTCACGTCTTCCAGGGCGATCTGCATCAACGGCTACTGACGTACACATCCGACGCAGTCTCGGCATTCATGGCCGATGTCGAGCGCATCGGCAGGAGCAACGACGTTGTTGTGATGATGTTCTCTGAATTCGGCCGCCGAGTGCCGGAGAATTCAAATCTCGGAACGGATCATGGGGCGGCCAACCTGATGTTCGTCGCAGGCAAGAAGGTGAAAGGCGGTCACCACGGCAAGATTCCAAGTCTCACGCAGCTCGACGAAGGTGACAATCTTATCTACACGACCGATTTTCGCCGCGTCTACGCCACAATGATTTCCGGTTGGCTCGGGTTCAAGGGAACCCCTGCGATCCTGAACGGCGAGTTCGAAGCCTTCGACATGTTTAGCTGACGCAACATTCCCCTCCTCTGCGAGGAGGGGAATAACTTCTCCCTTACCTCATTTCGGACGATACGCGGTCCGCGCAACCTCAGAGATCGGTGCAGGAGCGACTGTCGCGCGGATTTCTGCCTGCACGTGGCGTTCGACGGTCGGCTTCGACGAGCCGCGCCCGTCTTCCCCCCAAACGACGGTAACCTGAGTGCCGGGCTCACTTTGCTCGTTGTCGAGCACGGCTAGCGAGACCATTGCCCGTTCGTTATAGGTGTATCCGGTGTACGTGGACAAGCCGACGATCTTCCCCGACTTTAGAACCTTATCAAACGGCAATGTCGCGTAGTTCGCCAGAGGTAAGTCGATATATTTGGCGATGTCCCCAGGATGAACGAGCGAGCTCCACACCCGAGAGACGTCGTCGCCATTCCAGACCAGCGTCACCTTCTTCCGATTGGGCCCGCCCGCAATTTTTTCGAGCGCCCCTCTTCCGACGAAATCATGGTCAAACTTGACGAAGGGACCATAGCCGAGGTCATACGGAGTCAGGTAGTAGTCTGTGATCTTTTCCGAATAAAAGCTGCCCCCAAGTGAAGCCATCGCCTCGTAGCTCTTCGCGGTTAACCATTGACGGTAAGGCTTCATCTGTTCGTCCGTATAAATCGCGGGAAGTGGTGATGGAATCCATCCCGATTCGAGGCATGTCGTCGGATACGTTCGTGCGCCGACTTGCCGGAGCCCATACTCTCGACCGGCTTCTGCAATCGCGTTTCGGACTTCTTCGCCGTATTCCCAAGGGCCAAAGAGTTCCCATCCCGTCTGTCCGACCATCCCATGACGCAATGCGCGAACATCGCAACCCGCAATTCGGAATACATCCATATTGAAGAACTTGATATCCGGCGCAGGTTTTCCTGTCACTTTTTCCATGACCTTCAGCGCGTTGGGACCTTGAACCTGATATCGGAACGACTTTCTTCGTCCCTGATTGACCGCGGACCTTTCGTCCCTTTCCGCCGATGCGTTATACCGGCCAGTCTCTATGTTGTATTGCACCCAATTGCCTGCGGGCGGCCGGCCGACCAGATTGAATTTGTTCTCCGCGAGATAAAAGAGAATCGCGTCACCGATCACATATCCTTCGTGATTGCACGCGACGAAGTGCTTGGCTTGATTGATTTTGAAATTCTTGAAGCTGTTGATGCCAAGATCCGAAAAGACCTTGAGCGCATCAGACCCCTCGACATAAACGTCCGTCATATGATGCGACTGATCGAAGAGTGCACAGGTCTGGCGCCAGGAACGCTGCTCATCCCTCCAGTTCGTGAACTCGTGCCGCACGACGGGAAACGCGTACGGACCGATTTGAGAATTCCGCAGCAATTCAACCGGATTTCCGGCGGTTTCTAGGATTTCTTCCAAGCTCTTAGGTTTCGAAACTTGGGAATTCATGCTGGTATTACTCCTTCATTACAAGCAAAAGCGGGTTAGTTTAACATTGGTCGGCTTGTTGCTAAACTAAACCACCAAAGTGAAAAGGCCGAACCGCTTGGGCACATTTTACGTTCGCTGTAGGGTCGAGAATCATGTGGATCGCTCGAAAGCGGTTTTCGTGCCCAAGCCGCTCGTGGATACGGGCAGCGACTACACATGGATTCCATCGAATTTACTCGAAAAGATTGGCATTGAACGAGAGAAGAAGGATCTTCCGTTCATCATGGCGTATGGGCAAAGCATCACTCGCAGCGTAGGGTTCGCCATCATCCGTTTGCATAAATACTTCACGACCGATGAAGTCGTGTTTGCGGAAAGAGGCGATATACCCCTACTGGGAGCGCACACACTCGAGGGTTTGAACCTCACGGTTGATCCTAAACGTAAAAAGCTCATTGCGGCCGGCCCCTTGCTCGCCGCGCGCTCAGGAAAATAGCGATTGGCACTCGAAGCGGGAACACGCATTGGTTCGTTTGTCGTTGGGGCACCTCTTGGTGAAGGAGGGATGGGGGTCGTGTTTCGCGCGCGCGACACCAAGCTGCAACGCAATGTCGCCCTGAAGCTCCTGCCGGAACATTTCGCGGACGATCCCGACAGCCTCTCCCGGTTCCGGCGCGAGGCGCAGGTTCTCGCGGCTTTGAACCATCCCAACATTGCCCAAATTTACGGTCTCGAAGACTCCGGCAATACCTGTTGCATCATCATGGAGCTGGTCGATGGCGAGACGCTCCAGGAACGTTTAGCGCGCGGGCCGATGACGGTGGAAGATGCGCTCCCGATAGCACGGCAGATTGCGGAAGCATTGGAGGCGGCCCACGAGCGCGGGATCATGCATCGGGATTTGAAGCCGGCGAACATCAAGCTGACATCCGATGAAAAAGTGAAGGTGCTGGATTTCGGCCTGGCGAAAGTCTACGAGGCGACGAATATTCCGCAGAACCCTTCCAACTCACCGACGTTGAGTGCGGCTCAGACCATGGGCGGTGTGATTCTCGGAACTGCCGCATACATGAGTCCCGAACAGGCGCGCGGACGAACTGTGGACAAACGCACCGACATTTGGGCGTTCGGCTGCGTGCTGTACGAAATGTTGACCGGCCAGCAGGCCTTTCGCGGAGAAGATACTACCGAGATTCTGGCCTCTGTCGTCAAATCCGAACCCGACTGGCAAATGCTGCCCGCGAACATTCCACCTAACATCCACATGCTACTGTTGCGCTGCGTGCAAAAAGACATCAAAAAGCGGACGCGGGATGCGGGCGATATTGTCATCGAGCTTGAACAAGCTCCGCTGGCGCCCATCAGACCACTGGCCGCTTCGTCGCCGATGGCTGCCATCGTTTCACGGCGTTCACTGCTGGCCGGCCTCGCTGCTCTGGTGATCGGCGGCGCTGCCGCGGGCGTAGCTGTGTGGCGTCTGAAGCCCGTACCTGCCGCACCAGTCCGCCGCTTGACGATGACGTTATCGCGAAGCCAGCGGCTGGCCGGATTGGATCTGACGCCAATGACTTTTTCTCGAGACGGGAAACGTCTGGCCTATGTCGCCACGGCGGGTGGTCGTGAACAGCTTTACATTCGGGATATGGATAGCTTCGAAGCCAAAGCCCTAAACGGCACGGAAGGGGCCAGGAGCCCTTTCTTCTCCCCGGATGGACAATGGGTCGGATTTTTTACGACTGACAGGCTGAAGAAGGTTTCCGTCTCCGGCGGTCCTCCGGTCACGTTATCTCGCGTCGAAGACGGCGGCCGCGGAGGAAGCTGGGGGACTGACGGAAACATTGTGTTCGCTTCCGGATATGTTTCAGGTCTCTTCCTCGTTTCCGCCGCAGGAGGTTCGGTGCAACCGCTCACGACGCTGGATCGGCAGAAGGCGGAAGGTAGCCATCGGTTTCCGCATTATTTGTCGGGCAGTGGTGCTCTCCTATTCACAGTGGGAACGGGTGGCAGTTGGGACGATGCCCGCATTGAAGTTCTAAAACTGGGAACTGGCGAAAAGAAGGTACTGATCGAGGGTGGTAGCGACGGCCGCTACGTACCGACCGGCCACCTTGTGTTTCTCCGTGGAGGAAACTTGATGGCCGTTCCCTTCGATCTGCAACGACTGGAAGTCACAGGTCCTCCGGCGGTCCTGGTGGAAACTATTCTTCTCTCGAGAAACAACACGGGCGCTGCCCACGCTTCCATTGCCGATACGGGGTCACTTGTCTACCTTCCAGGGGGCAGCGCGGTTTCGGACCGAACGCTCGTTTGGGTGGATCGCAGCGGCTCCGAGCAGCCGCTGCCGCTACCTCAGCGTGCTTACCGGCGTCCCCGGCTTTCTCCGGACGAAAAACGCTTGGCGCTCGATATTGATGAAGGAAACAATGGCGATGTGTGGATGTGTGATCTTTTTCGAGGAACCCTCAGTCGGCTTACCTTTAACGGGTTCGGTCTAAATCCAGAATGGACCTCAGACGGAAAGAAGGTGACATTTACTGCCAATTCCGCGGGGGCTGCGAACCTCTTCTGGAAAGCTGCCGACGGTACAGGAAATGAGGAGCGCCTCACGACCAGTGAACACTTCCAATATCCAAATTCCTGGAGCCCAGATGGGGAGACGCTGGCTTTGACTGAAAGTGACCCGGCGACGCTGATGGACATTTGGATACTCTCCGTCAAAGACCGGCAGAAGTCACCATTCCTGCGAACCCCTTTCAACGAAGCAAACCTTGTTTTCTCGCCAGATCGACGCTGGGCTGCCTACCAGTCCGACGAATCCGGCCGCTATGAAATTTACGTGCAGCCGTTCCCCGGACCTGGAAGTAAGGAACTCATATCGACCGAGGGCGGAACGCAACCGCTCTGGTCACGCGACGGGCGCCAACTCTTCTACCGCAATGGCGACAAGATGATGTCCGTAGCAACAACATTCCGGCCCACATTTCATTCCTCGAAACCGGAAGTCCTCTTTGAACGGCCTTACTTTCTCCTGCCGTATTACCCAAACTATGATGTCGGTTCAGACGGGCGGTTTGTGATGATCAAAGAGAACGAACAGATCACATCCGCAAATGTCATGAACGTGGTGCTGAACTGGTTCGAAGAATTGAAGCAGAAACTGCCTCCCAGGCACTGATTTCCCTTGAAATTCGAAACCTGGCTTTTCTTTGTCATCACAGAAGCAGTGCTCAGCGTGACGCCGGGACCCGCCGTATTGTTCGTCTTGTCTCAGGCAATCCGGCGGGGGGCAGCGAAATCCGTTTGGGCGAGCTTGGGAATTCTTTCGACGAACGCAATGTACTTCGCGCTTTCGGCAACGAGTCTGGGCGCCATCATCATGGCTTCCTATGATCTGTTCTTTCTCATCAAGTGGGCCGGTGCGGCCTATCTGATCTACCTCGGCCTCCAATCCTTCTTTTCGAAATCTCCCCTCCTGGTGGTGCCTGAAAACAAATCTGCCGGCAGTTCTAACTGGCGGATCTGGACAGATGGCTTTCTGCTGCAAGGGGCCAATCCAAAGGCGCTCCTTTTTTTCACGGCGATCCTGCCGCAGTTTATCGATACGAACTATTCGATTGCCGCACAGATCGTGATTCTCGGCCTCAGTTCGATCGTCGTTGAATTCTTCATATTGTTCGGGTACGGACAACTGGCCGGCCGAACACTGTCGGCCGTCAAGAACCCGCGTTTCGAGAAAATTTCGAATCGCATTGCGGGGTCGCTGTTAATCGGAGCGGGATTGGGATTGGCCAGGTTGAGCCGGACGTAAAAAACTCGACGAAGAATTGGAAGACGTGCTGTAGCCGGGTCGCGCCCGCACCCCGTATCTTCCGCCGCGCACGTCGACGCGCAGCTGGTGGTACTCGTTGTCATTGACAGAAACAGGCGGATAAAAGGCCAACGTGTATTGGGTCCGGAGATCGTGCGCAATTTTCCGGACCGCCTCCGCAAGTTCCTTGTCGGATCGGGGGAAAAAAGCCTCGGCTCCGGAATCGGTCGCAAGCCGCCGGAGGACATATCGCGGGTTGTCGACCTCGCGGCCATCGATCAAGGTCAACTTTTGGCCGGACCGGCGGAAAAACGGTTCCTCGTCCTTGCCGAAATACCCGATTGTGTAAACCTGTAGCTTTGCGTCCCGAACCTTCCGGATGACCTCTGCGAGTGGGTGGATGCTGTGCTGATCGGCGCCGTCGGAGATGATGACAAGCACTTGCCGGGGCTGGTGGGCCGTCGCGGACCGGCTCAAACCTTCGAGAACGGCGTCATACAGAGCGGTTCCACCGCCCAATGTTGTACCGGCGATCGCGGTTTCGATTTGGTGCGGATCCGACGTCAGGTCCGCTTGAAGCTTCACATGATCGTCGAATGGTAAGTAGAAGTACTCGCTGCCGTCCCGCGCGGATCTGACCAGAGCCACGGCCGCTTCCTTCGCCCGATCGAGCTTTGCGTTGTACGACATGCTGTCGCTTCGGTCGAGGAGAATGCCGAGCGTAATCGGCTGTTCTTCGTCCGAGAAAGATTCAATCTTCTGCGGAACGCCGTTGTCGAAGATTGAAAAATTCTCCACTTTCAAACCGCGAACATCGCGGCCGAGCCAATCGGTAACCTGTACGCCCACCGTCACCAGCGACACGTTCACCCGCAACGTTTCTTGCGCCGCCAGGAGAAGAAGCAACGCAACCACGGTCCGATTGATAGCCGAGCTGATCATGCCACGTTGCTGTATAATGCCAGCACTGAACAAGCTTGTCACTTTAATCAAAAGCACGTCGCTCGGCCTCCTGCGGTCCAGCGTGCTTCGGTTTCATGATGTTGTGCGATTCTCACATGCCTGTTAAGCTCCCGAAGCCAGGGAGGAAAACATGAAAGCTTCGATACTCAGCCTGATGGTCGTGGTGCTTCTGCTCGGCTTTTACAGCGTCACTTCGGCCGCAGCTCAAACAGCGGCGGAACCGCTCAGCAAAACCTATCGAGTCACCCGCGCCAATGATGTGGAGTTCCAGAAGATCGAACCCTTCAAGGTGTTCGACAACCTTTATTATATTGGACCGGGCTATGTCTCTGTGTGGCTGCTGACGACGCCGGAAGGGAACATCCTGTTCGACACAGCTCAGGAACCCTATGTCGACTGGGTCATTAGCAACATCCGCAAAGTCAGTGTCGATCCGAAGACGATCAAATACATCATTTTGAGCCACGGGCATCTCGATCATTTCGGCGGGGCTGCAAAGATCCAAGAAGCGTCGGGCGCGCGGGTGGTTGCAGTCGAACAAGATTGGAAGATGATCGAACAGGTCGGCAGCCGTCCGGACGCAAAGGGCGGGCCGGCACCGCGTGTGCCCAAGCGCGACATGGTGGTGAAGGAAGGCGACACGCTAAGTCTGGGTGGTCAGTCGCTCAAATTCCACCAGACTCCGGGGCACACACCGGGCGTGCTCACGACCGAGGGTATCACCGTCTATGATGGCCGCACTCCGTACAAAGCCATCGTATGGGGCGGAGCAGGTTATCGAGGCGGGCTCGCAGACGCGGAAGAGTCGTTCCAGAGCGCCAATAAAGTTGCGCAAATTCAGGGTGTCCAGGTGAACCTGCAGATCCATAGCTGGGCTGGCGACGACGGCTATCCCGGCGGCGGTGTATTGGAGCGCGGCATGATGCTGAAGTCGCGCAAGCCTGGCGATCCTCACCCCTTTGTCGATCCGGCGACATTTGCAAAATGGGTCAAGCGCGCGCAAGACGAGGCGGCAAAGGCTGTTGAAGTGGAAAAGAAAAAAGCGGCGGCAAGGTGATCTCGCTGCCATGGCTCGTCGACGACCATATTTCGCCGTATAGTTACTATCATGATCTCCATTCGGCATCGAAACGAACGCGGCCATGCAAACCACGGCTGGCTGGACACGTATCACACGTTTTCGTTCGATACGTACTATGACCCAAACTACATGGGATTCCGCTCATTGCGGGTTATCAATGAAGATCGGGTGGCACCAGGAAGCGGGTTCCCTACGCATGGCCACCGCGATATGGAGATCCTCACCTACATTCTCGACGGGGCGCTACAGCACAAAGACAGCATCGGAACCGGCTCGGTCATCCGTGTGGGCGAGATTCAGCGCATGAGCGCAGGCACGGGTGTGAGGCACAGTGAGTTCAACGCTTCACAAACCGAACCGGTGCACCTGCTTCAGATCTGGATAATGCCGGACGTGCTGCACATACAGCCCAGTTATGAGCAGAAGAAAATCGACCGCGATAACATGCGCGGCAAGTGGCTTCTCATCGCCTCGCGGAATCCGTCCGAGTCGGCTGTCCAGATTCAGCAGGACGCGAAGTTGTGTGCCGCTGTTCTAGATGATCATCAGATTCTGGAATACGAGATCAAAACCGGCAGGCACGCATGGCTGCAGATTGCCCGCGGGAATGTGCAGGCCAACGGCGTGTCGTTGCAGGCCGGCGACGGCGCTGCGTACAGCGCCGAGCCGGCCGTGCAGTTGGCCGGCAAAGGCGAAGTCCTTCTTTTTGACCTTGCCTGAGGAGTGGATTACGTCATCCACAATGACGTGGTGCCGGGTCACGGGAACGTCACGACGAAGCGAGAGATGCCGAAATTTCGCGACAGCACGCTCACGCTGCGGAACCGTATTCATGAAATGATCGTCGCGAAGAAATCCAGAGATGAGATCGCTCAGATGTTGCGAAAAGAGTTCCATTAGGAGCAATTGCACATGGATCGCGGTCTTGATGGGGCTCTGGCCGAGTTGAGATAAGGAGGACAAATGCCGAACTTCAAACTCCGGGTTAATGGCCGCGCTGTGACAGTGGAGTCGTGGGATCCAGCGCAGCCGCTGCTCTATGTTCTTCGGAATTCGATGGGCCTGCACGGTCCGAAATTCGGATGCGGGCTCGGACAATGTGGAGCGTGTACGGTACTGATCGATGGGAAAGCGACGCGTTCCTGCATCACCTCCGTCAAGCAGGCAGAAGGACACGCGATCACAACGATAGAAGGATCGGGTTCTCCTGAGAAACCCGATCCGGTGCAGGCCGCGTTCATCCGAGAGCAAGCGGCCCAGTGCGGGTACTGCACCAACGGAATGATCATGACGGCAAAATCATTGCTCCGCCAGACTCCGCATCCGACAGCCGAACAGGTCAAGCAGGGCCTCGGACGGAATCTTTGCCGGTGCGCAACCTACACTCGAATTCTAGCCGCCGTACTCCGCGCGGCGAAGGCATAGGAGGCGGCAATGAAAAGACGCGATTTCCTCCGAACAAGCGGTGCCATTATCGTGAGTTTCGCTTTTGACGGCACCCTCCCAAACACGAGTTCGGCTCAAATTTCGGATGTGGGAAAACCTGTCGATCCGCGCGAAGTCGACAGCTTCCTTGCGATTCACGCAGACGGCTCCGTGACCATTTACACAAGCAAGGTCGATGTCGGCACAGGCTTACGGATCGCGATGAGCCAGATGGTTGCCGAAGAACTCGACATCCCTGTGGATCGAGTTACGGTTGTCGAAGGCGACACCGCAATCACGCCCAACCACGGCGGAACCGGAGGCAGCACCGGTATCCCGCAAGGAGGTGTCGAGCTCCGGCGGGCGGCCGCTACAGCGCGCCAGGCGCTGATGAAACTGGGCGCGCAGCCTGGAACGAATATTGGCGCGCTCGCCGGCGGAAAGCGGCTCAATCTGAAGGTCGATCCCAATGCTCCGCTCAAAGATCCGAAGACCTACACGATCGTCGGCAGGCCGATCTTGCGCCCGGATGTTCCGGATAAATGCACCGGCCGCAACGTCTATGTACAGGACTTTTCGCTTCCCGGCATGCTGCATGGACGCGTGATCCATCCGCCATCGATTGGTGCGAAGCTGATGTCGCTCGACGAGTCTTCGATTCGAACGATCCCCGGCGCCCGCGTTGTCCGGATTCAGAATTTTCTCGGTATCGTTGCTCCCGATGAATGGGCCGCAATTCGGGCTGCGAAGGAGCTCAAAGTCACCTGGACCGAAGAACAAGGGCTGCCCGGCAGTGACAACCTGGACCGGCACGTCCGCGAAAGCGTTCCGGATCATGATGAAACCATCGTGAACAAAGGCGATCCGGCGGCCGCTTTGCCTGGCACCGCCAAACAGCTGTCGGCCTTGTACGTATGGCCCATTCAGAGCCACGCGTCGCTCGGTCCGTCGTGCGCGGTCGCCGATGTTCGCTCCGAAGGAACCACGATCTGGACAGCGTCCCAAGGGCCGCACGGCATGCGGGCGAACTTCTCACGAATATTCGGAATTCCCGAGGACAAACTGCGGGTCATTTTCCTCGATGGGTCTGGTTCCTACGGCGGTAACGGCAACGACGATGCGGCTGCCGATGCGCTGCTGCTATCCCGGGCAATCGGAAAACCTGTACGCGTGCAGTGGATGCGCGAAGACGAACACGCGTGGGATCCCAAAGGACCGCCGCAGGTCCTGGAAATACGCGGCGGCCTCGATAACGACAATCGGATCGCGGCATGGGAAACGCACATATCGCGGCATGGGAAACGCACATGTGGCTGCCTATGAATATTCAAGGGAACCGCCCCCTTGTCTCTGTGGATGGGGCGGGCATCACGCAGCCGCACGGCCAGGGCGCGGGCTTGATGTCTCAGAACGGTGATCCGCCATACGCCGCTTCAAACGTCCGCGTGGTCGTGCATTATTTGAAGGGCACGCCCTTGCGCCCCTCGAATCTTCGCGCACCCGGCAAGGTAGCCAACGTTTTCGCCGTCGAGAGTTTCACCGACGAACTTGCGGCGGCCGCAGGAGTCGACGCTGTCGAATTCCGGCTGCGGGGCTTGACCGATCCGCGCGCACTCGATGTGATCAAGCGCGCTGCGGAAATGATCGGATGGGAAGGACGGCCGTCGCCGAATCGCCGTCCCATCAATGGCAACGTACTCACCGGGCGCGGATTCGCCTATGCCCGTTATAAGCAGGCAGAGAACTATGTTGCGATCGCCATGGAAGTCGCGGTCGATCGCAATACAGGCAAAATCAACGTACGCCGCATCGCCTGCGCCCACGACGGCGGACTGATCGTGAATCCCGATGGATTGCGCAACCAAATCGAAGGCTCGATTCTGCAAACGCTCGGACGAGCGCTGCACGAAGAAGTGAAATTCGATCGATCACGCGTGACGAGCGTCGATTGGGCCAGCTATCCGATCCTGAGTTTCCCGGACGTGCCATCCCTCGATGTCGCGCTCATCGACAGGCCATCGCTTCCGCCGCTGGGCGCCGGAGAAGCTTCGACTGCGCCTGTGGCCGCCGCCGTGGCGAATGCAGTCTTCGACGCGACTGGCATCAGGCTGCGGCGGGTCCCGCTCCGGCTCGAGGTGCCGTTGAGAGGCTAAAAGACAGGAAGAAGTAGCCACCAAAAAGGCACAAAATTCACGAGAGTTTCACTTTCTTGTGAATTTTGTGCCTTTTTGTGGCCAGATACCTGACGAGAGATGGGAACCGAAATCCGGATGGTCATTGGTTGACGCTGGTCGGACCGAAATAAGTCTTTTATGTCTTTACGTTTTGATGAACTATTGCGAGCGATACTGACCAGCCGCGTGTATGAAGTCGCGCGGGAAACATCGCTCGATGTTGCCCCAAGACTTTCCCAACGCGTCGATAACACGGTCTGGCTGAAACGCGAGGATCAGCAGCCCGTTTTCAGTTTCAAGATCCGGGGAGCCTACAACCGTATCGCGCGACTGTCAGACGCTGAGCGGACAGCCGGCGTGATCACCGCAAGCGCCGGCAATCACGCGCAAGGTGTAGCTCTGTCCGCGAAGCATCTCGGGATACACGCCGTCATCGTGATGCCGAAAACCACGCCCGATATCAAAGTGGAAGCGGTCGAGGCGCTCGATGCGGAGGTTGTGCTCGTGGGCGATCACTATTCGGAGGCTCAACTTCATTGCGACCGGCTTGCCAAAGAACGTGGACTTATCTTCGTCCATCCTTTCGACGATCCGCTGGTCATCGCCGGTCAAGGCACGATCGCCGACGAAATCGTGCGCCAGCATCCTAGTGACCTGGCAGCGATCTTCGTGCCGGTGGGAGGGGGCGGGCTTATCGCCGGCATTGGCGCCTACGTGAAGTCCGTCATGCCGGAGGTCCGCGTGATCGGGGTCGAGCCTGTCGATTCCGATGCAATGAATCGCGCCCTGAGGGCCGGGCATCCGGTAAGCCTCGAAACCCCGGGCTTGTTTGCCGATGGTGTTGCCGTGAGGCAGGTGGGAAGCTGCACGTTTCCCATCGTTCAAGCGACGGTCGAGCGAATCGTCACTGTGAACAACGATGAGATTTGCGGCGCAATCAAAGATATCTTCGATGATACCCGCACCATTGTCGAGCCGGCGGGGGCACTCGCCGTCGCGGGACTCAAAGCTTATGTAGAACGTACAGGCGAACGAGGGAAACACTTTGTCGCACTGTTAAGTGGCGCCAACATGAACTTCGACCGCCTTCGGTTCGTTGCCGAGCGAGCGGAATTGGGCGAGTCGCGAGAAGCGTTATTCGCCGTAACCATTCCGGAACGGCCCGGCTCGTTCCGCCAATTTTGCGCGGCGCTCGGCAGGCGCGTAATTACGGAATTCAACTACCGTCTTAACGACCGGCAGCGCGCCGATGTTTTCGTCGGTGTCAGCGTCGGCAGCCGTGAAGACGCTGCGCAGGTCAGGGCCGGACTTCTGCGGCAAGGCTATGAGGCAACAGACCTGTCGGACAACGAGCTGGCAAAACTTCACGTGCGGTATATGGTGGGCGGGCACGCCCGTGATGTGAAACGCGAGCGTCTTTGCCGGTTTGAATTTCCCGAGCGACCGGGCGCCCTGCTCCAGTTTCTGGATACGCTTGGCGGCCGCTGGAATATTTCACTCTTCCACTACAGGAATCACGGTTCCGATTTCGGCCGGGTCCTGGCGGCGTTAGAGGTGCCGCCTGAGGAAGATCAGGCGTTTGAAGGTTTTCTGAAGGATCTAGGCTACCGGTTCCAGATCGAAGATGGAAATGATGCCTACAATCGATTCCTGCAACCGACGAGGGAGAGCTAACGCCCTCTCCCTCTGGGGAAGGGCGGCGCAAAGCGCCGGGTGAGGGGCGCAAGTCTAGTCAAAATTTGAGACTCTTTATTTCGTCGGTTGCGGTTCCTCTTTTTTCTCTTCTTTTGTCTCTTCTGTCTTTTTCTCGTCTTTTGACGAGTCCTCGCTTATCGCCCCTTTGAAATCCCGGATCGCTTTTCCGAGGCCGGCTCCAAGATCCGGCAATTTTTTCGGGCCGAAAATGAGCAACGCGATAATGGCGATGATAATTAGCTCAGGAAGCCCTAGTTGGCCCATGCGGTCTCCTTGAAGACCTACACTATCACATATTGTGGCGTGGCGGATGCTTCGGCTTCTCCAGGTGCTGCAGCGGTATTGGGTTTGGATCGGGAGGTTCTTTCGGAATGGCACCCTGTGCTTCCGCATCGGTTTGAGCGTCGAAACCATAAGAGGGAGAATCGACGCAAAATTTATAAATCTCTTGTGATCTTTTGTGCCTTTTTATGGCTAGTTCCGTCTGCAAACTCCGGGATGATGTCGCGGCCGTAGATTTCGAGAGTCTCTTCCTCGTCACCGCACATTAAATAGATGTTGAATTGCGTTACGCCCAGGGAACGCAATTGTTCGAGCTTTCGGATGTGGTCTGTAATATTCCCCACCATACAGAATCGGTCGACGACCTCGTCGGTTACAAATTCGGCGTTGCTGCTGCCGACCTCGGCGTGATGAAGATAGTTGTAACCCTTTCGATCGCCTATATAAGAGGTCAATTCGGGAGGTAGTTCTTCCGGCTTGTAACGCGATACGAGATCGACGACGTGATTCGAAACGAGCGCTGGAAACCATCGTACACGTTCGCGAGCCGTCTTCTTGTCTTCGGAGACCCAGACGGCAGTTGCGCTCATCACTTTGATCTTCGAGAAGTCCCGGCCCGCTTCTTCCGATCCTTGTTTGACGAAACCAAGACACCACTTGATCAGATGAGGATCGGAGAATTGGAGAATGACTCCGTCACCGATACGTCCGGCGCAACGTAAGGCTTTGGGTCCGTAGGCCGCGACCCACACCGGAGGAACGCCGCTATCCGCCCAAGGCATTTGTATCGGATGGCCTTCGTACGTGATTTGCTTTCCACTGTTCAGAGCTCGAATGATCTGGACGGTTTGCTCGAGATTTTCCAAAGTCGTCGGCCGTTTCCCCATGACGCGGCGCGAACTGTCGCCGCGACCGATTCCACAGTCCATTCTGCCGCCGGAGATACGATTCAGCGTCGCAAGCAAGCTGGCGGTGACTGTGGGATCCCGTACGACGGGGTTCGTGACACACGTACCGAAACGCATTCGCCGGGTATTGGCGGCCATAAGCGTCAGCAGCGGATATGGATCCTGCCATAAAACGTGAGAGTCGAATATCCAACCGCAAGCGAAACCCGCGTTCTCGGCCTGTCGCGTCAGCGCGATGACTCTTTCCGGATTCATGTCCGGCTTCAACGTAAAAGCAAATTCCAACATCACATCTCCTTAAGGTTCACGCACCTTACTCCTTCACCAGGTCGCCATAGGACTCCGGCCGGCGATCGCGGAAGAATTGCCACACATTACGCACTTCTTGAATCTCGTCGAGGTTGAGATCGGCCACGACAACTTCTTCCTTGTCCCGCGATCCCTCGGCGATGATTTTCCCGCGCGGCGTACAGAAATAACTTTGTCCGTAGAATTCTCCGATATCCCACGGGTACTCGTGACCGACACGATTAATAGCGCCGAGGAAATACCCGTTTGCCACGGCATGCGCGGGCTGCTCGAGCTTCCACAAGTATTCGCTCAAACCGGCAACAGTTGCCGACGGATTGAATACGATCTCCGCCCCGTTCAGCCCTAAAGCCCGCGCTCCTTCCGGAAAGTGACGATCGTAGCAGATGTAGACTCCAATATCTGCGAATTGCGTCTTGAACACGGGATAGCCGAGATTGCCGGGCTTGAAGTAGAACTTCTCCCAAAAGCCTGGGGCACAGTGTGGAATGTGGTGCTTTCGATATTTTCCAAGATACTTGCCGTCGGCATCGACAACCGCGGCAGTGTTGTAATAAACACCCTTGATGTCTTCCTCGTAAATCGGAACGATCATCGCCATGGCATGCTTCTGGGCCATTTCCCGCATCAGATGAACGGTGGGGCCGTCCGGAATTTTTTCCACCATTCCATACCAGCGCGGCGACTGTTCGGCGCAGAAGTAAGGACCGGTGAAAATTTCCTGCATGCACAAAATCTTTGCGCTCTTTCGCGCGGCCTCGTCAATCAGTTTGAGATGCTTTTCGATCGCTTCACGCTTGATCTTTTCCAGCGGTTCTTCTGTCGGCGTGGAGCAGGTGGCCTGAATCAACGCACACCTAACGATGCGTGCCATAAATTCTCCTAGACATCGATTGAGAGATGAGAATTGATCAATGAATAATGATTAATGTACCGTCCCTCTACGAACGAATTGGCCGTATCCGGGCTTCCCTTTGAATTCCCCATTCTCCACGACAATGTTTCCGCGAGACAGCACCGTCTCGACTACGCCGCGAACCCTCCGGCCTTCATACGCACTGTAGTCTACACGCATGTGGTGGGTCTTCACGCTGATGGTCTGCTCTCGGTTCGGATCGAAGATCACGATGTCCGCATCAGACCCAACGGCGATGGTGCCCTTCTTAGGAAAGAGCCCAAAAATCTTCGCCGCTGCGGTCGATGTCAGCTCGACGAAGCGGTTCAGATTGATCCGTCCCTGAACCACTCCTCCATCGTAAATTAGGCTCATGCGATGCTCGACGCCAGGACCCCCGTTTGGAATTTTGCTGAAGTCATTGCGCCCAAGTTCCTTTTGCTCTTTGAAACAAAACGGACAGTGGTCGGTGGAAAGCACCTGGAGATCGTTTCCGCGGAGCCCCTTCCAGAGCTGTTCCTGATTGGATTTATCCCGCAAGGGTGGGGTCATGACGTACTTCGCGCCCTCGAAGCCGTCTTGTTCGTAATAGGCGTAATCGAGGAACAGGTACTGAGGGCACGTTTCGGCATACGCGGGCAGACCGAGGTCACGCGCAGCCTGGACTTCCTTCAGCGCGTCGTAGCAACTCAGATGGACGATATAGACGGGAGAATTTGCCATCTCGGCGATGGCGATCGCCCGGTGGACGCCCTCGGCTTCAGCGCGCGTCGGACGAGTCAAGGCATGGAATTTTGGGGCGGTTTTTCCTTCCGCGATCGCCCTTCTGACCAGCACATCGATGACGACGCCATTTTCCGCGTGCATGCAGATCAAACCGCCGGCTTCAGCGGCGGCTGCCATCGCCTTGAAAATTATCCCGTCATCGACGAGAAAAATTCCCGGGTACGCCATGAATAGCTTGAAACTGGAGACCCCCTGCTGGATGAGGCTTTTTATTTCCGGCAGGCGTTGGTCGGGCAAGTCGGTTAGGATCATGTGGAATCCGTAGTCGATCGCCGCTTTTCCCTGCGCTTTCGAAAACCAAACATCCAAGGCTTGATTCAACGATTGGCCACGATATTGCACTGCGAAGTCGATGATCGTCGTGGTGCCACCGAAAGCGGCTGCACGGGTTCCGGTTTCAAAATCGTCGGATGACGACGTGCCGCCGAAAGGCAGATCCATGTGTGTGTGGGGGTCGATTCCGCCGGGAATAACAAGTTTGCCGGTAGCATCGACGGTTTTATCGAGAGCACCGGAAATCTTCTGCAGGTCCTGCCCTATAAGCACGACTGCAGAGCCATCGACGAGAATATCGGCCGTGTAGGAATCGACGGCAGTCACGACATGTCCGTTGCGGATGAGGATTTTCATCGCCGGCCAATATATCAGGAAATTTGGGGTCAGACGGCGAATTCCCTGTTGTGAACTTTGAGGGTTTTTGTTGGCAAAATACGAAACCTACTGTGGCGACCCCGCGAATTTCCGATTTGGCGCTCAGTGTGCAAGCATGTAAGACAGACCGCGACAGGGGAGTAGGAGTGAAATGAAGACCGGACAAGACGTCATCGAACCAGGACTATATGCTTCAGAATGTTGCGGGGAAGAAGTCGCGCTGGACAAAGACGCAAGCTTCCCCCGATGCCACAAATGCAAAGGTCTTTCGGAATGGGAGTTAGTGGATCTGCCCGAGCAGTCAGCCGCCTGATGAAGCCGCAAGGACACTCAATGCACTGCCCGCCGCAGTCACACATAAACTTTTGTCAATGAACGAATTTCATCCATACGCGCACTTTTTCATTTGTCCGGCGCAGCTTCTTACTTACGATAGGTTTTCGAGAGAAGCTTTAAGGTCGGCGAATAGGAATGGCGCACACTATCTTTATTTTGGGGACGGATCCCCAGCAATGTAAGGAGCTACGGGAAATTCTTCAGGAACGCGTCAGCGACGATATTGTCACAGCCCACACCGAAAATAATCTTTCGAACATCAAGGAGTCGGACACCGTCATTATCACCTCGGAGGAGAAGAATCCCGGAATACTTTTACTTTACCGGCGTCTGCTGCACAAGCTCGAGGAACAAGTCCATCGGGCTGAACTACTTAGTGACTTGATTCGGCTCTTTTCGTCATCGGTTCAGATGGACGAATTGCTGGATCGCGTCGTTTCGAAATCCACTGATGTATTGGGCGACACGGCGTTCATTGTTTTATCGGGTGATGAGGGCCAGATTCGGCTGGAGTCCACTTTTTCAAAGGACCCCGGCCGGCTCGTGAAGATGTTGGTATCGCTTGTCAACCTTCGAAGCCAGGGAGTAGGCGGCGACCTGCTCTCGGAGCTTTTCACGCGCCGGCAGCCGTTGGTCATTTCCAATCTTCAGCAGGCCAATATTCCTGCTGAACTGAGAAGCTTCGTCGACAAGCATTCGCTCGCGTCGCTGCTTGCCGTGCCGATCCAGACGAAAGATATTGTGCTTGGCGCCTTCGTTTCACTGGGAGCCGAAACGAGGATTTTCAACGACGACGATGTTGCAACAGCTTCCGCACTGGCGGACTTTACAGCGATTGCCTTGGAAAATGCGGGATTATTTGCTGAGCTTCAGCGAACGGCTATTACCGATCCACTCACAGGCGCTTACAATACGCGCTTTTTTCATGAGGTCCTGGGACGAGAAACCGCCCGTGCGGAGCGGTATACAACGCCGCTGTCGCTGCTCATGATCGATATCGACAGCTTCAAGGTGGTGAATGACACCTTCGGCCATGTCGTCGGAAACAAAGTCCTGTCCCAAATTGCGGTCTTACTCAAGCAATCTGTTCGAAACACAGACTTCGTGTTCCGCTGCGGCGGTGATGAATTTGGAGTGGCGTTACCTGGTACGAACCTGGAGGGCGCAATGCATGTGGCGGAGAAAATTCTGCATAAAGTTGAAAGTGCAGATATCCTCACCTCGCTTGGATATACTGCAGCTCCGGTGACGGTGAGCATTGGACTCTCCGAGTACCATCGAGGGAGCCATTTCGAAACCCTGGTCGCTGAAGCCGATCAAGCACTCTACGCCTCCAAACGCTCGTCTAAAAACTGCGCCCGGGCTTTTCAAAGCCTAAACCACAGCGCTTAGATTTCAAATCTCGGATTTCAATCTGCAGTTTCTAGGGTTCCTCTCCTTCAACACGGATCAAGATGGGATCTTCCGTAATGCACGATAGCGACTTTATTTCGACGAGCGCCTTTTGAATATCTCGCTCGAGGGCCTTATGCGTCATGATCACGAGCGGCACAGAGCCGCCTTGCTTGCGCCCCCGCTGGATCATTTGGGCAATGCTGATCCTGTGGCGCCCCAGGATGCCGGAAATCTGAGCTAACACTCCAGGCTGGTCGAGCGCCATAAATCGGAAGTAATACAAACTGACAATCGACTCCATCGGTTGAAGGGCGAGGGCCGCATCGGATGTTGCGTTGCCGGCGGGTAATTCGAGGAGGGGTGGCTGCGCCCGTCGGGACGGCTCGATCAGTATTTGACGCCGCGCAATATCCATAACATCGGCAACCACTGCGCTGCCGGTCGGCATTGAACCGGCCCCGCGTCCATAGAGCATGATGTCGTCGCATGCATTCCCGACGATTTGGATGGCGTTGTAGACGCCGGCGACTTTCGCGATCGGATAATCATCCGGAACCATGGTTGGGTGAACGCGCGCCTCGGCTTGTCCACCTTCATGCATTTTTGCGATCGCCAGCAGCTTCAGTTTGTACCCGAGCACCTTGCCGAAGTCGATATCCAGGGGACTGATCGAGGTGATGCCTTCGGTATAAATATCTTTCAAATTCACGTGCGCGCCAAAGGCCAGATTGACGAGGATCGCCAGCTTGTGGGCAGTGTCGATACCGCCTACATCGAACGTGGGGTCCGCTTCAGCATAGCCGGCACGCTGAGCTTCAGCCAGAACATCGGCGAACGAACGCTCCTCCTCGGTCATCTTTGTCAGAATGTAATTGGATGTTCCGTTGATGATTCCATAAATCGACAGGATTCGATTTGCAGCCAGAGCCTCTTTCAGAGCCTTAATGACCGGAATGCCGCCGCCGACGCTCGCCTCGTAACCGATGCTGACTCCGGCCCGCCGCGCTGCCTCATGGATCTCGGCTCCGTCAGCCGCCAGCAGAGCCTTGTTCGCTGTAACGACGTGTTTGCCCCGGGCGATTGCGGCGAGTATGAGTTCTCTAGCGGGCTCATAGCCACCGATTAACTCGATCACGATGTCGATGTTCGGGTCGTCGATGACCTGCGACGGATTGGTCGTCAGCACTCCTGCGGGAATGGCGACTCCGCGGTCGCGTGTAGCATCACGGACTGCGATTTTGGTCACCTCCACAGGGACGCCGACTCGATGGCGGATCAATTCCGCGTTGTCCCGCAAGATGCGAAACGCACCGCTGCCAACCGTCCCCAAACCGATGATTCCAACATTGATCTTTTGCTTCATTCGCTACAGTCGCCTCCAACACAGAATCTGGCAGTATAGCGCTAGCAAAAGGCGGAAAACCCTAAAGATTCAGGACGGTTCTGCCGATTTATAGTCCCATGAACCCAACGCAGCAGGTTAATGCGCAGTCGGAACGATCGGTGTTCCGGCTGTCGATGATTGCCGACGAACCGGCTTATCTGCTTCTGACTAAAATTGAGCGCCGGATGATTCAGCAGAGTTCAAAAACGGCTTCGCGCCACCGGCCCCGTTGACTTGTTCCCGTTTTTCGAGCCGCTGAATCGCCCAACGCGCGTGTGAGCGGACGTGCTCGTCCTCGTGTTTCAGAAAGCGCCGCAACTTTGGCAATAAATTTGGCAAGCCGGAATTTCCGGCGACGACCATCAGATTTCGAAGCAGGCCTTTGATCTTGGCGCGCTTCATTGCCGTACCTCGCCTCATGCTCCGCCACTCGTCCTCGTCTAGTTCGAGGAGGCCATCGATGGTTGGCCAAAAGAGGCCGGATTTTGGTTCAAAGGCAGGATCAGCAGAATAGGGTGCCTTCCGATTCCAAGGACACACATCCTGACAGATATCGCACCCGAAGAGATGGTGCCCGATCCCCGCTCGATCCTGTTCCGGAATCTCACCCCGCAATTCGATTGTTGTGTACGCAATGCACTTCCGGCTGTCGAGAACGTACGGTTCGAGAATGGCGCCGGTGGGACAGGCATCAATGCAGCGCGTGCAGGTTCCACAGCGGTCCGCCACAGGAGTGTCGTAAGGCAATTCAAGATCGGTAACGATGCAACCAAGAAAAAGCCAGGAGCCGGTTTTCTGGTTGATGATGCACGTATTCTTTCCGAACCAACCCACGCCGGCGTATTTCGCAAATACGCGTTCGAGCAGTGGGCCTGTGTCGACATAGGCCTTCGTTCGCTGCGGCGAATTCTGCTCGATCCAGGTTGCCAGGTCCTGCAGCTTCCTTTTGACCGTGTCGTGATAGTCCTCACCCCATGCGTATCGTGAGACCCAGGCCCTTCCCGGTTCGTACTGCGTATAGGGCTGCGCGCTGTTGTAGTTCATCGCGCAGACAATGATGGAGCGGGCTCCCGGCAGGATCGATGCCGACTCCATTTTCATCCCTTTCTGCCGTTCAAGGTATCGCATCTCGCCGGCATATCCCCTTTCAAGCCATTCCGGATAAAACGCAGCTTCAGGGAAGGGGCCGAGCGGAGATACTCCCGCAAGATCAAAACCGAGAGAGTGCGCCTTATTTTTAATTTCGACGGCGTTCATGGACGTA
>WNGH01001670.1_pt1 | contig 36936 bp, 37 predicted proteins | sample 5400631 | NCBI WGS metagenome assembly WNGH01 (sample SAMN13153373, study PRJNA577476) | soil metagenome | isolation source: 115 cm soil or saprolite under Garry oak tree replicate 1 | place: USA:California | collected 2016-06-15 | reverse complement strand
TATTCGATGCCCAGCCGCTCCAGCAGCTCGTCGACGTCGGGCAGCGTCATCAGCACCTCGCGCGACTTCGACCCCTGGTACCCGCCGATCACGCGGTGCTCCGCCAGCTGGTCGACGATCCGGCCCGCGCGTGAGTAGCCGACGTTGAACTTGCGCTGCACGAGCGAGACGGAGGCGCCGCCTTCCGCCGCGACCGCGCGCGCCGCGCGCGCGAACAGCGGGTCGAGCTTGCGCTCCTCGCGGTGATCGCCGTCCCAGTCCGAGACCGTGCTTTCCTCGAGGATCTCCTCCATGTAGCGCGGACCGCCCTGCGACTTCCAGAAGTTGACGACGCCCTCCACCTCCTGGTCGCTCACGAACGCGCCCTGGATGCGGGTCGGCTTGCCGGCGTCGACGGGCTGGTAGAGCATGTCGCCGCGGCCGAGCAGCTTTTCCGCGCCGCCGGAGTCGAGGATGACGCGGCTGTCCACCTGCGAGCCCACCGCGAACGCGATGCGCGAGGGAATGTTGGCCTTGATCAGGCCGGTGATGATGTCTGTAGACGGGCGCTGCGTGGCGATGATGAGGTGGATGCCGACCGCGCGCGCGAGCTGCGCGATGCGGCAGATGAGCTCCTCGATCTCCCCCGCCGCGACCATCATCAGGTCGGCCAGCTCGTCGATGACGATGACGACGTAGGGCAGCGGCCGGGCGAGCTTTTGCGTCGCCTTGTCGTTGTACGCGGCGATGTTCCGCACGCCTTCGGCCGAGAAGAGCTTGTAGCGACGGTCCATCTCCGCCACCGCCCAGCGCAGCGCGGCCGCGGCCTGGTGCGCCTCGACGAGCACCGGCAGCGCGAGATGTGGCAGGCCGTTGTAGCCGGTGAGCTCGACGCGCTTGGGGTCGATGAGAAGCATGCGCATGTGGTCGGGCGTCACCTGAAACAGCAGGCTCGTGATCAGCGCGTTGATGCACACGCTCTTGCCCTGTCCGGTGGCCCCGGCGATGAGGAGGTGCGGCATGCGCGTGAGGTCGGCGACGATCGACTGGCCGGACACGTCGTTGCCCAGGCCGAGCGCGAGCACGTTGGTTCCCGCGCGGAACGCGGCGGTTTCGATGACCTCGCGGATCGTGACCAGGCTCGCGGACTTGTTGGGCACCTCGATGCCCACCGCCGACTTGCCAGGGATCGGCGCCTCGATGCGCAGCGGGGCGGCGGCCAGTTGCAGCGAGAGGTCGTTCTGCAAGGAGGTGATGCGTTTGACCTGCACCCCGGCGCCTGGCTGGACTTCGTACTGCGTCACCGCGGGGCCGGGGTTGACGCCGATGACCTTGGCCTCGACGCCGAACTGCTGCAGCGTGCTCTCGATGACCCTGACGTTGCGCTTGATCTCGTCGGCCATCCGCTCCCGGCGCGCCGTGACTGTGTCGAGCAGCGTGATCCCAGGGAGCTTCCATTCGATCTCGGGCAGGTCGTCCTCAGGCTCGGCGACCACGCGCATCACGGGTGCCGGATGCGGGCGTTCTTCGACTGGCTCAGCTTGCGGTTGGGGCTTCCTCTCCTCGACCGGCTCCGGCTCGTCGATCTCCCAAAGGCTGGGCTGCTCCTTGGGTGCAGGCGCGGTCGCGAAGCTCGCCGCCGAGCGGGTGAGCTGGTCGGACGAGCTGGCGCCTGCTTTGGCAGGCTTTGTCTTTTCCGCGGTTGGCGCCGCGATCAGGTTGCGCATCCGCGCGCCCTCCGCGCGCGCGGCGCTCGCTGCACCGAACGCGGACGCGATCACGGCGCCCGGGCTGAAGTGCACCGTGACGATCAGGCCGATGACCAGGCCGGCCATCAGCAGCGCCCAGGCGCCAGGGATCGTGAACGGGCCCGCGAGCGCGGCGTCGATGTTGCGGCCCACCGCTCCACCCGCGTGCGCCGCGAGGCTGAAGAGGCCGACCAGGGAAGCGACCGCGACCACGCCCGCGACGACGTCGATGGTCCGCGGCCGCGGGGCTTTCGGCCACAGCAGGTAGGCGCCGAGTGCGATTGCCGCGACGACCGGGACGACCCAGGCGACCCCGAAAGCGGTGAGCATGCCGTCGCGAATCGCGCCGAGGATGGAATCGGCGTGGCTGAGGATGCCCAGGAGACCAAGCAACGCGGCGAGGATGAAGAGGACGCCGAGGATCTCCCGGACTTGAAGCGAGCTCAGACGTGGACGCGCGGCGCGCTTGCTCCGTTTGGAGCGCGATGACGAACCGCGGCGTGAGCCGGATCTACTCGAGCTTCGGGATGTGGTGCGACGCATGCTGCGGGCCCTAGAGCCGAATGGATTCTAGCAAGCGAGAGTCGAGCAGACCGCTGCGCGAAGCGGCGAGAGCTGCGGCGCCCAGGCGGCCGAGGCCCGGGAAGCGACGAGCACCGGAGCGAGCCCACTCGCCGTGCGTGAGCGAGGAGCCCAAGAGCTGACAACGGCATTCGGCCGCAATGGGCGACGCAGATCCGCCGAGTCGCGGCAGCGGTCTGCGCAATACTCTCCGGCGTGGCTGTGGATCCCTTCGCGGAAGCCGAGAGCCGCTACAAGTCCCTGGTCGAGGAGCGGCGCACCGGGAGCCTGCAGCCGCGGGCCTTCAGGGTCGCGGTCCGAGACCTCGCCGTGCTCGACAACGAAGGCAGGAGGTGGACGCTCGGCCCAGAGGACGGGATCTGGTACCGGCGCGAGAACGAGCGGTGGCTGCAGGCGGATCCGCCGCGGCGGCTCGTTTGTCCTTCCTGCGGCCACCACAACCTCGGAAGGCACAGCTTCTGCGTGGAGTGCGGCCATCGCCTGAACCGGCCGCAGTAGGTCACGCTAGCGGTGGACCTGCGCCTGCGCGATTCCGTACGCGAGACCGAGGATCACTGGCAGCAGCGCGGCCAGGAACCACAGCCTCCACCACAGCGGCCGGCGTTCTCCCTGCACCATCTCGTACCCGCAGAACCCGCAGTAGCGGTCGAACGGCCCCGCCACGCCGCGGCACCTCGCGCACTGGTGCAGCTGCAGGCCGCAGTGCGCGCAGCGCATCTCCTCTCCGGAATGATTCATGACCATCGCCGGCTGGTCGCAGCGCGGGCACAGGCTCGGCGCGACGAGCGCCAGAGGGGGGAGCTTCATGCACTCAAATCTCCGTGATCACCGGGATCACCATAGGACGGCGGCGCGTCTGCTTGTAGACGGTCTGCGAGACCGCGTCGTGCACCGCCTCCTGCACCAGGCTCAGCTCGGGGTGCGAATCTGCGAGCTCCTTGATGCTCTCGAGCACAGCCTTGCGCGCGTCGGCCATCAGCCGGGTCGAAAGCTCTGGCTCGATCACGCCGCGGGACACGAGGTCGGGCCCTGCCCGCACTGATCCGGTGTCGCGGTCAAGGGCCAGGGTGACGACCAGGATCCCGTCCTCGGCGAGGTGGCGGCGGTCGCGCAGCACGACCTGCTCGACGTCACCCACGCCGATGCCGTCCACGTAGACCAGGCCCGTGCCGACCTTCTCGCCGCGGACCATGGAGCTGTGATCCAGCTCGACGGTCTCGCCATCCTCGACCACGGCGATCCGGTCCGCTGCGATGCCGGTCTCCTTTGCGAGCTCGGAGTGGAGCAGCAGCTGCCTGTACTCGCCATGCACCGGGATGAAGAACTTCGGCCGGACCGCCTCGAGCATCTCCCGCAGCTCGTCGCGATGCGCGTGGCCGGTGACGTGGACGTTGCCTACCTCGGAGTAGAAGACCCGCGCGCCGTGCCGGTAGAGGTTGTTGACGGTCTGGTGGACCATCCTCTCGTTGCCAGGAATCGGGCGCGCCGAGATGACCACCCAGTCGTCCTTGTGCACGTTGAGGAAGGGGTGGCGCTGGGCGGCAAAGCGCGTGAGCGCTGACATCGGCTCGCCCTGGCTTCCGGCCGTCAATAAGAGCAATCGCGACGCCGGCACCTTCTCGACGTCGGCCAGCGGAATGACGACTCCATCCGGCACGGTCAGGAAGCCGAGCTCGCGCGCGGTTTTGAAATTCTGCTGCAGGCTCCGGCCGACGATCGCGATCCGGCGCTCGAACTGCGCAGCCATCCGGACCAGGTGCTGCATGCGGTGGATGTTGGAGGCGAAGTTGGCGACGACGATCCGCCCCGGAGCGTCGGTGAAGATCTTCTCAAACGGGCCGTGCAGGTCTCGCTCTGAGCCCGAGTGGCCCGCTCGCTCGGCGTTGGTCGAGTCGCTGAGCAGCAGGAGCACGCCGGCGTCGCCCAGGCGGCGAAAGCGCTCGATGTCGGTCGGGTTGCCGTCAGGAGGCGCGGGGTCGAGCTTGAAGTCGCTCGTGTAGACGACACATCCGGCCGGCGTGTCGATGGCCAGCGCCACCCCGTCCGGGATCGAGTGGCACACCGCGACCGTCTCGACGCGGAACGGGCCGAGCTGCACGGAGTCCCCCACCCTCACCTCGCGCAGGTCCGACTCGCGCAGGATGCGGTGCTCCCTCAGCTTCGGCTTGAGCAGGCCGAGGGTCAGGCGCGTGCCGTAGACCGGGACGTTCAGCTTCTTCAAGGCGAAGGGCAGGCCGCCGATGTGATCCTCGTGGCCGTGGGTGAGAAAGATGCCCACGACCTCCCTGTCGCGTTGAAGGAGGTACGAGATGTCCGGCAGGACCAGGTCGATGCCGGGCGTGTCTTCCTGGGGGAACATCAGGCCCGCGTCGACGACCAGGACCTGGTTCTCCCACTCCAGCGCCCACATGTTCATGCCGACCTCGCCGAGGCCGCCGAGCGGGAGGTAGCGAAGACGACCGGCCCCAGCGCGGGGCCTCCGCGAACTCACGCCGAAGGCTCTGAGTTCGTGGGGATTCTCACAAAAGGCGCAGCTGCTCAGACTCCGGCGTCGGCACGGGCACCGGGACAGGCGGCGGAGGCGGGGCAAGCAGTCGATCCAGGTATCGCTTGAGAGAGTCGAAGTCGCGCTCGAGGTCGGCGACGAGCGACCCGTTGTGGAGGGCCGCGGCCGGGTGATACAGCGGCACGTAGGCGATGTCGCCGCGCTTGATCAGGCTGCCGTGAATTCGCGAGATCGAACCCTGGCCGGGCATCAGGCGCTCGAGCGCGTGACGGCCCAGGATCAGCACGACCTTCGGCTGGACGAGCTCCAGCTGCTGTTTCAGATAGGGCGAGCACGATTCGACCTCGTTGGGCATCGGGTCGCGGTTCATCGGCGGCCTGCACTTGAGCACGTTGGTGATGTAGACGTCGGCGCGGCTCAGCGAGATCCGCGCGAGCAAGGTGTCGAGCAGCTTGCCCGCCGCGCCGACGAACGGCTCGCCCTGGCGGTCTTCGTTGAAGCCAGGGGCCTCGCCGACGATCATGACGTCGGACGGGCACGGCCCGATACCCGGCACCGCCTGCGTGCGCGTGGCGTGCAGGCCGCAGTTCTTGCACGACCGGATGGTCTCGTGGAGCTTGAGCAGCTCCGTCGGTGCGCTAAGCGACTTTGACTCCAGGCTTGGTGAACGTGATGTACTCGCCCGCGTCCGCGATCGTCTTCGTCACCGACTTGAGCTGCTCGTCGGTGAGGGGCACCAGCGGCAGCCGGAACGGCCCCGCGTTGAAGCCCATCGCGTTGAGCACGGACTTCACCGGCACCGGGTTGGCGGCCGTCGTCATAAGGGTCTTGATCACCGGCAGGAGCGCGCCATGGATCTCCGCCGCCAGCTGGTTGTCGCCTTTGCGATACGCCTCGATCAGCCGCGCCATCGAGCGCCCTGCGATGTGCGAGACGACGCAGATCACGCCGTAGCCGCCGACCGCGAGGATTGGCAGGGTCCAGCTGTCGTCGCCGCTCCACACCTTGAAGCGCTCGGGCTTGCCGGCGCAGACGAGGCCGATCTGGTCGAGGTCGCCGCTGGCCTCTTTGACCCCGATGATCCCGGGGAGCTTGGCGCAGCGGAGCGTCGTCGCGCCGGTCATGTTGACCGACGTGCGGCCCTGGATGTTGTACATGATCGTCGGGCCGACCTCCGAGATCGCCTTGAAGTGCTGGTACATGCCCTCCTGCGGCGGCTTGTTGTAGTAGGGAACCACCGCGAGCAGGGCGTCGGCGCCCGCCTTCATCGCGAGCTCCGACAGCTCCACCGAGTGGTGCGTGTTGTTGCTGCCGGTGCCCGCGACCACCGTCTTGCCGGGGATGGCTTCCTTGACCGCGCGGATGAGCTCGATCTTCTCCGCGTCGCTCAGCGTCGGCGACTCGCCGGTGGTGCCCGAGACGACGATGCCATCGGACCCGTCGGCGACGAGCATCGCCGCGAGGTTGCCCGTCGCGTCGTAGTCGACGGCTCCGTTGGCTTGGAACGGCGTGACCATCGCGGTCAGCAGTCTTCCGATTTCCTTCGTCATGCTTTAACTGCTCCCAGTGCCCCCAATTCGATTGCCTGCTCCGCGATCTGCACGGCGTTGAGAGCGGCGCCCTTGCGCAGGTTGTCGGAGACGATCCACAACAGAAGTCCGCGCTTCGTCGATCCGTCCTCGCGGATGCGGCCGACGTAAACCTCGTCCTTGCCCGCGACGTCGTGCGGTGTCGGATAGAGCCTGGCGTGCGGGTCGTCCTGGACGATCACGCCGGGCGCTTTGCCCAGCAATGCGCGAGCGTCGTCGGCGCTGATCTTGTCCTTCGTTTCGAGAAACACGGACTCCCCATGCCCGACCGGCACCGGCACGCGCACGCACGTGGCGGCGATCGCCAGCTCGGGCTCGTGGAGGATCTTGCGCGTCTCGTTGACGATCTTGACCTCTTCCTCGTTGTAGCCACCGGCCTCAGGGTGCCAGCCGCCCGGTACGACGTTGTTCGCGAGCTGGTACGGATACGCGTCGACCGACGGCTCTTCGCCCGCGGCGATCGCCCTGGTCTGCTCCTCCAGCTCGGTGACCAGCGCACGTCCCGCGCCGGACGCGGACTGGTACGTGGATACGAGCACGCGTTCCAGACCGACCTGCTTGCGCAGGGGGTTCAGGACGAGGGCCAAGGGGATGGCACAGCAGTTCGGGTTGGCGATGATGCCTTCGTTCAGCGGGATGTCGTCAGGGTTCACCTCGGGCACGACGAGCGGCACGTTCTGTTTCATGCGCCACGCCGAGCTGTTGTCGATGACGAGAGCCCCCGATTCAGCCGCCAGGGGTCCGTACATGAGGGCGATGTCGCCGCTGGCCGCGAACAACGCCAGGTCGATGCCCTTGAAGGCCGACTCGCTGAATTCATCGACGGTGAGTGAGCTTCCGTTGTAGGGAATCGTGAGTCCCTTCGATCGCTCGGACGCCATGGCGACGATGCGCTCGACTGGAAAGTTGCGCTGCGAAAGCACGCGCAGCATCTCGTGGCCGACCATGCCGGTCGCGCCGACGACAGCAACGTTTAATCGCTTGGAGGTGAGCACGGGGTCAGTTTACTTCGAACCTGTCCGGTTCGCCAGTTCCGCACGTCTCCGCGAAATCGTGCCGAATTCGATCTCGGATTCCGCCACTTTTCGCAAATCTGCTGTTCAAGGCTCAGTACGAGAATTCGCCTGGCGCAAATGGCGACGGAGCAGGCGGTGACGCCACTTGCGCAGACTCGAGCTGATCGGCACGTGCCTGCTGGAGCAGCCTCACCGCAACGACAAACTTCGGATGTACTCGCCGCAGCTCGACCAGTTCGTCGCGGTATCCGCGCGGCGCCGGCATCACGACTCCGCTTGGGCCGAATCGAGGGGCAATGTACAGAATGCCAATTGCGCCCACAAGAGGCGCCGACAGGCCTAGAGCGACCAGAATCCCGCTGATCGCTCCGGATTGAACACCAAACGAATTGACGATCATCGCCACGATCACGGTCAGGACTGCCAGCGGTATGAGACTCAAGAATCCCCAATTGACCAAGCGAAGCCTTCGGTTGCTGGCCTTCGTCAGCGGTAGACGTCCTTTGGCACGGCGCATGGTCGCCTCCTCGACTAGAGGGCCAATAAGGTGGAGCCCGGCCAGGCCAAGCGCGCCTGCCAACTGCGCCCGGGCTGGGACGGTCTTGAATCGAAACGTCCGCCACGTCTCTGCAGGCTCGCCGGTCATGGCGCATACAGGCGGAAAGTCGCCGGCCCGCAGCTGCGCTGACCAGACGAGAACTCGATCTGGCGGGTCGCTCACGACGAGAACTTGCCCTGCGGTGGCGGCGGCTCCGGTGGTGGCGGAGGTATTGAAGGCGGTGCCGCCTGGTGCTGCGCCGCGCGCGCCTGCTGATGCTGCTGCACCGCCGCGACGAACGCGGGGTGTAACCGGCTGAGCTGGACGATGTTGTCGTTGTGGCCGGGCTGGGTCGCCATGACCCTGCCGCCAGGCCCAAACCTGGGTTTCACCAACAACCAGACGGTGACACCCGCCAGGCCCGACAGCAGGCCGAGGAAGAACGCGAGGCCGGCGATCGTGTTGGCGGTCGGGTTGTCTGACCCTGCGACCGACGGGACGAAGATGCCCACCGCCCAAAAGACGAGCATCAGCAGAAAGAGGGCCACCGCGATGGACGTGACGGTCCTGAGCTTCTGCGCACTCGCGTTGGTCAGCGGCAGGTGCCCGCTGGCGGTGCGCGAGACGATACGCATGACGATGAAGATCGGCAGCAGGCCGATCCCGGTACAGATGAGCACCAGCAAGGCATACGCCCACGCGGGCGCGGTGACAAACCTGAATTTTCGCCACGTTTGCGCCGTCGCGCCCGTCATGGCACAGACCGGCGGGAAGTCGTTCGCGACAAGCTGCGACCGCCAGACGAGGACCCGATCCGGCCGCTCGCTCAATACGAGAACTTGCCCGGCGGGAACGGCGACTCCGGTGGTGGCGGAGGTGTTGGAGGCTGTGCCGCACGGAGCTGCGCGGCGCGCGCTTGCTGGTGCTGCTGCACCGCAGCGACGAACGCGGGATGCACGCGTCGCAGCTCGACCAGCGGCTCCGGCTGCCCGCGCCGCTCGATGATCCGCGCGCCAGGTCCAAAGTAATTTCGCCCTATCAGGATCCCGATTATGCCGACGAGAATCGCGGTGAATCCAAGCAGGAACAGCACGCCGGCGATGGCGGCTCGTGTGTTGTCGTCGCCCGCCGGCACGACGATCCCGCCCGCGACCCAGAACACGATGGCGAGTGGGATCAAGCCGGCGAACAGCCAGCGCACGCGTGTGATGCGCTTGGAGGCCTGCCGCGTCAGCGGAAGGTAGCCGCTCACCCGGCTCGAGAACGCCGCCGCGCCGATCGCGCCGAACATGAACGCCCACGCGGGCGTGTTGGTGAAGGTGAACTTTCGCCACATCTCCGCCTGCGCGCCTGTCATCGCGCAGACCGGCGGGAAGTCGTTCGCGATCAGCTGCGACTGCCAGACCTGGACCTTAGCCAACGCTCAGCCCCAGCAGCTCGTCGAGTCCGCGGTAGAACCGCGGCTCCGCCGTCACCTTTCGGATCGCCAGCACCACGCCCGGGACGTAGGCCTCCCGGCTCGTCGTGCGGTGCGCGATGGTCAGCGTCTGCCCATGCAAGCCGAAGATCACCTCCTGGTCGGCGACGAACCCGGGCAGGCGCACGCTGTGCACGGCGACGTTGCCCTCCTCCCCACCTCGTGTCCCGGCGAGTGTCTCCTTCTCGGCCTTCCGGTGCGCGAACGGCTTGCCGCCGCGTCGGGCGCCCAGGCGGCGCGCGGTCGAGAGTGCGGTGCCCGAAGGCGCGTCCAGCTTGCCCGCGTGATGGAGCTCGATGATCTCGGCCGCGTCGAAGTGCGGGGCGGCGATTTCGGCGAGGTGCATCATCAGCACCGCTCCGACCGCGAAATTCGGCGCCACGATCCCGCCGATCTTCTTTTCATGGCATGCCGTCTCGATCTTGTCGACGTCGGATGCCGAAAGCCCGGTCGTCCCGATCACCGGTGAGGCGCCGGCCGCGACCGCGGCAAGCGCGTTGTGCACCGCTTCGGTAGGGCGCGTGAAGTCGACCAGCGCGCGCGGCCTGTTCTGGTGCAGAAAGTCCGCGAGGTTGTCGCCCCGCGTAACACCGCCGACGTACTCGATGCCCGGCTCGGCCTGGAGCGCCGCCGCGAGCACGGAGCCGACCTTGCCCCGATAGCCCGCGACGGCGACTTTCACTAGTCCCTCCGCGGGCGCCTGTCTCTGCCACCGCCGTTGCGACCACCGCGGTCGCGGCCTCCGAACCCGCCCTCGCGCACGGGCGCGGGCGAGGCGAGAGCGGCCGCCATGACCTCGGGGTTGATGCTCTCCTCGATCGGCTCGCCCTTCGCGGTCAGCTCCTCGATCGCGGCCTGGCGGCTCAAGTTGAGCCTGCCCTGGGTGTCGATCTCGACCGCCTTGACCACGATCTCGTCGCCGATGTTGGCCACCTCCTCGACCCTCTCGACCCGGTGGTCGGTGAGCTTGGAGATGTGGACGAGCCCGTCCTGGCCAGGCAGCACCTCGACGAACGCGCCGAACGGCATGATGCGCACGACCTTGCCCTGGTAGATCCTGCCGACCTCGACCTCGTCGGTGAGGCTCTTGATCCAGTCGATCGCCTTCTGGCCGGCTTCCTGGTCGACCGCGGCGATGAACACTCGTCCGTCGTCCTCGACGTCGATCTGAGCGCCCGTCTCCTCGGTGATCTTGCGGATCATCGAGCCTCCCTTGCCGATGACGTCGCGGATCTTGTCCGGGTTGATCAGGATCGTCGTGATGCGCGGCGCGAAGCTGCTCATCTCGCTGCGCGGTCGCGGCAGCACGGCGAGCATCTTGTCCAGGACGAACAGGCGCGCTTCACGGGCCTGCTCGAGGGCCTGGGCCATGATCTCGTGCGTCAGGCCCTTGATCTTGATGTCCATCTGCAGGCCAGTGATGCCGTCGCGCGTGCCGGCGACCTTGAAGTCCATGTCGCCAAGCGCGTCCTCGACGCCCTGGATGTCGGTCAGGACGGCGAACTTGCCCTCGCGGGTGACCAGGCCCATCGCGATGCCCGCGACCGGAGCCTTGATGGGCACGCCGGCGTCCATCAACGCCAGGGACGATCCGCAGACCGACGCCATCGACGTCGAGCCGTTCGAGCTCAGGATCTCGGAGACCACCCGGATCGTGTACGGCCAGTCCTCGATCGACGGGATGACCGCCAGAAGCGCCCGCTCGGCGAGCGCTCCGTGCCCGATCTCGCGCCGGCCCGGGCCGCGCAGCGGCCGAGCCTCACCGACCGAGAACGGCGGGAAGTTGTAGTGGTGCATGTAGCGCTTGAACTCTTCGGCGGTGAGGCCGTCGAGCTTCTGCTGGTCTGACATCGAGCCGAGGGTCGCGATCGTCAGCGCCTGTGTCTGGCCGCGGGTGAAGAGCCCGGAGCCGTGCGTTCGCGGCAGCACACCGACCTCGACCGTGATCGGCCGCACGTCCTTGAGGCCGCGGCCGTCGATGCGAACGCCTTCCTCGACGACGCGTTCCCGGACGCGGTCCTTGACCGCCTTGTCGAACAGCTTGCCGATGATGTCGGCGTGCTCGGGGAAGCGCTCGCCGAGCTCGATGATCGTCTTGATGCGCAGGTCGTCCAGCGCGCTCTCGCGGCCCGCCTTGTCCGCGCTGTAGAGCTCCTGGTCCAGGCGCAGGGCGAGGTACTCGCCGACGATCTCGACCATCTGCTCGGGGTAGCTCGGGGAGATCCACTCGCGCTTCTCCAGTCCGACCTGCTCCCGCAGCTCGAGCTGCGCGGCGCAGATGCGCTTGATCTCCTCGTGCGCGGTCGCGAGCGCGTCGATCACGACCTGCTCGCTCACACCCCTGGCGCCGGCCTCGACCATGAGGATCGCGTCCGCGGTCCCCGCGACCACGAGGTCAAGCTCGGACTCGCCCATCCGCGACAGCGCCGGGTTCACGACGACCTGCCCGTCGATGTAGCCCATCCGCACCGCGCCGACCGGGCCCTGGAACGGGATGTCGGAGATCACGAGCGCTGTCGACGCGCCGTTGATGCTCAGGATGGTGGGGTCGTTCTCCTGGTCGACCGAGAGCACGGTCGAGATGACCTGCACGTCGAGCCGGAAGCCCTCCGGGAAGAGGGGTCGCAGCGGCCGGTCGGTCAGTCGCGAGGCGATGATCGCCTGCTCGCTCGGCCGTCCCTCGCGGCGCATGAAGGCGCCAGGGATCTTGCCCGCCGCGTACAGCTTCTCCTCGTAGTCGCAGGTCAGCGGGAAGAAGTCGATGCCCTCCCGCGGGTCCTTGGACATCACCGCTGTGCTGAGCACCACGGTGTCGCCCTGGCGGATGATCACCGCCCCATTGGCTTGCTCGGCCACTCGGCCGGTCTCGATCGAAAGTCGCTTTCCGGCGACGTCTACGTTTTTCGTGACTACTGCCACGCCAAATACCTCCAAGTTATGTGGGAGGAACCCGGCGGTGCGTTTTTGAGGGTCAGATTCCTAGCAGCTGCCTCTTAGCGACTGTGCGCTGGGAGAGAGCTTCTAAGAGCTGACCCGCGCGACCGTGCTGGGTCCTCCCGGTTGACGAAAACGGCTATCTCCTGATCCCGAGCTTGGCGACAAGGGCGCGGTAGCGCTCCACGTCGGTGTCCCTCAGGTAGTTCAGCAGACGCCGTTGCTTGCCGACCAGGAGAAGGAGGCCGCGGCGCGAGTGGTGGTCTTTGGCGTGCGTCTTCAGGTGCTCGGTGAGCTCCCTGATACGCGCGGTCGAAAGGGCAACCTGGACTTCGGGGGAACCCGTGTCCTTGTCTGCGCGTCTGTGCTCCGCGATCAGCTTGCCCTTGACTTCGTTCTCTGCTGCCAAACTCAACGGGCCAGTATACGGGGCGGTGGCTACCGGCGGTTTTTCCCCCCCACCTCCGCGGATAGTCCGGACTATCCGCCATTGGAGCGCCCCGCATACGCGGATAGTCGCGACTATCGGCCTATTTCACGTATTCGACCGAGCCGTCCGACCTCGGATCGGCGCCTGCGCGCCACCGCGACGGCCCGTCGATCACGATCGCGTGCGCGTGCCCGAGCTGGTGATACCGGGGCGGCACCAGCCTGACCCGGCGGTCGCTCCGGGACATCTCCGCCGCGCCCGGGTAATCCGCCTCGACGATCATCGTCTCGCCGTCGGACAGGATCGCCTTGCGCGGTCGCGCCACGGCCTCGGCGGGGTCCAGCCCCTGGTTCACCAGGTTCCGCAGCAGCTGAGCCTGGATCTGGGGCTGCCGGTCGCCGCCCATGGTCCCGAACGCCGCCCAGGGCCTTCCGTCGCGCGCGGCCATCGCCGGGATCAGGGTGTGCATGGTCCGCTTCTTCGGCTCGAGCCGGTTGACGTGCGCCGGGTCGAGCTGGAAGTAGGCGCCGCGGTTCTGGAGGAGCATCCCGGTCCCCTCGGCGACGATCCCCGAGCCGAAGTCGTACGCGACGCTCTGGATGAGCGAGACCACGTTGCCGTGCTCGTCCGCCACGCAGAGATAGATGGTGTCGCCGGCGCGCGGCGTGGCGTCGACCGGAGAGCCAACCTCTGACGCCGGGTCGAGAAACGCTTCCACCGGCGCGGGCGCGAAGTCCGGGTCACTGATGTAGCGGTCGCGGAGGGCGTAGCTCGCCGCACGCGCGGCGCGAAAGTCCTGGCCCGACTCCAACCGAAGCGCCATCGACGCCGCCACCAGTCCCACCGTCGGCGGCGGCAGCTCGTAGATCAGCAGGTCGCGATAAGGGAATGCGATCGGTTCGACCCACTGCGAGCGGTGCGTCGCCAGGTCCTGCCGGGTCACGAAACCATCTCTACGCTTGATCGCGGCGGAGATCGCGGAAGCGATCTCGCCCCTGTAGAAGACGTTGATGCCCGCACGCCCCATGTCCATCAGCGCGGACGCGAGGTCGGGGTTGCGCAGCAGCATCCCCGGCTCCATCGGCGGGTAAAGCGCGTAGGCACGCTGCTCGCGCAGCAGCAGCTCGGCAGCCCGCATCAGGTGCTCGGAGAGGTCCTTCGTGATCAGGTATCCGTCCTGCGCCAGTCCCCGCGCCGCCTCGAGCACCGCGCCCAGGCCGACGCTGCCGAAACGCTCGAGCAGCCTCCCCCACGCCTCGACGGTGCCCGGCACCGTCACCGACAGAGCGCCCCGAGCTGGCATCTCGTCGAAGCCGCGCGCTCGGACCGCTTCGATCGTCGCCTTCTCGCCCGAGCGGCCGGCGCCGATCAGCCCGATCGGCGACTTCTCCCCCGCAGGCCAGACGATCGCCATCAGGTCGCCGGCGACCGATGTCATGTGCGGGTAGACGACGCACAGCACGGCGTCGGCCGCGATCGCGGCGTCGATCGCGTTGCCGCCGTCGCGCAAGATCTGCGCTCCGACCTCGCTCGCGACGTGATGCGGCGTAGCGATTACGCCGCTTGTCACCTCGGGGTTATGAACTCGATCGCGCCCGGCTGGATCTCGAACAGCGCGGGCAGAAACCCGACCGCCTCGCCATCGACGTCGATGCGGACCTTCTCTGGCGAGGCGACCGACACCCGCTTGCCGTACATGAGCTCCATTTTGGGATTGTTCTGGTCGAGGTGCTTGCCGCCCATGATGTCGTTCATCCCGCGCAGCGTCTCGACCTTGCCCGCATCCTTGATCAGGATCACGTCGAAGACGCCGTCGGTCGGCGACGCAGCGGGTGCCATCTGCATACCTCCGCCGAAGAACTGGCAGTTGGCGATCACGACCTGCTGAGCCTTCTTCAGGTCGTAGACCGAGCCGTCGACGTCGACCTTCATCGGCTTGTTCTTGAACCCGACCAGCGCACGAAGGCCGCCAATCCTGTAAGCGATGCTGCCAAAACGCTTGGTTCCGTTGCCGACCGTGTTCACCACTTCGCCGCCCAGGCCCGCGTCCGCGATGTTGATGAAGTGGCGCACGCCGGTGCCGCCGTCGGGAGTCGTGTAAGTGACGCACCCGGCGTCGAGCCTCCTGACCACTCCACTGCGCAGCACATCGATCGCCTGCTTCGGGTCGAGCGGGATGCGGAGCGTGCGCCGGAAGTCGCCACCGGTCCCCAGCGGGACCATCGCCAGCCTGGTCGTCGTCGGCAGCGGCGCGCCGTTGCGGAAGAAGCCATTCACGACCTCGTTGAGGGTGCCGTCGCCACCCACCGCCACCACCACGGGCCGAGAGGCCAGCACGTTCCGCTGCGTGATCTCCGTCGCTTCGTTGGGCCGCGTCGTGAAAGCGACCTCGTACGGCAGGCCGCTCGAGGGCAGCCAGGTCTGGATCGCGGCCCACTCCCGCCCGGCTTTGCCCGCCCCCGACGCCGGATTGACGACGAACAGGATCGGCGCGCCGGCGCGGCTGGCTATCGCGAGCCTCCGACCGCGCGCGGGTTCATCGTCCCCTGTGGGTCGAGCCCTTCCTTGACCGCCTTCCAGACGCGCATCCAGCCTCCCATCTCGTCCGCCACCCAGCGCGATCGAGCCTGTCCGACGCCGTGGTGGTGGCTGATCGTGGCGCCCAGCTCCAGGGCGGCGCTCATCGCCCCTTCCCAGGCGCGGACATATTTAGCACGGGCGTCCGCCTCGGTGTCGCCCGAGCCGGCGAAGGAGAAGTAGGCGCAGCATCCCTGCTCGTAGGCATGACTGAAGTGGCATAACGCCATCCCGCCGCCGCCTATTGCGGCCTTCACCCGCGCGTGGAGCTCGGGCAGGACCGTCCACGGCCCCGCCAGCTCGATCGTGTCTAGGTAGGCGCCAGCCGGTTCGAGGAACGCCTTCAGCCGTTCCGCCGAGAGGTCGAAACGGTGCTTCTGCCACCGTTCCCACGGTCCCTCGCCCATCTCGCGCGCCTCGCCGGCGAGCTTTTTGACCGTCGCGGCCTCGGCGTCCGCCACCTGGCGTGGGCCGGCACTCGCCACGACCAGCAGGCACCCGCCGTCGTGGACCTCGTAGCCGTTGAAGATCGTGTCTTCGGGATCGTAAAGGCGCATCACGAGCGGCCGGATGCCCGAGTGCATGACCGCCCGCATGCATTCCAGCCCGGTGCTTAGGTCGGGGAACGCGTACCCGCGCCCGACGGTCGCCTCCGGCAGGAGATGCACGCGCAGCACCGCGCCGAGGACGACGCCAAGCCCTCCCTCGGCGCCCAGGAACAGCTGATGCAGCGCCGGACCCGTAGCGGACCGCGGCCCAGGTCGGGGCGCGGCGAACGTCCCGTCTGGAAGCACCACCGCGAGCCCGAGCACCATGTCTTCGACGCTCCCGTAACGGCTTGACTCTTGCCCCGACGAACGGGTGGAGATGAGGCCGCCGACGGTGGTGCCCGGCAGCGAGCTCGGGTAGTGGCCGAGGGTCAAGCCCTTCTCGTTGAGCTTCTGCTCCAGCGCATAGCCGTTGACCCCCGCCTCGCAGCGACAGACCAGGTTGATCTCGTCGATCTCGAAGATGCGGTCGAAGGCGGACATGTCGAGCGCGATCTCGCCGGCCGCGGGCGCGAGCGCTCCGCACACCCCGGAGGCTCCGCCCATCGGGCTCACGGCGACGTCGTTCTGGCCTGCCCAGCGCAGGATCGCGGTGACCTGGTCGCGCCCGGTCGGGCGGACGACGAGGACCTTCGGCGGCGCGCTTCCCGCGCGCTCTTCCATGATCCCGAGCGGCCACAGGTCGCGGACGGGGCGTTCGTCGATCGCCGCGGGGCCGACGATCTTCTCGAGGTCCGTCCTGGCCAATGGTGTCAACGGGACACGATCCGGCGCGTGTCCTCGACGTCCCGCTTCAGCTGCTGGACGAGCTCAGCGGGCGTCGGGAACTTGATGTCAGGGTGCAGGTAGCTGACGAACCGCAGCTCGAGGCGCTGCTGGTAGAGGTCGCCCTCGAAATCGAGCAGGAACGCCTCGACCTTCAGCTCCGTGCCGCCGAACGTCGGCCGGTACCCGACTGACAGCGCGGCGACGAAGATGCCTTCCGGCGCGATGACCCGGCCCGCGTACGCGCCGAGTGCCGGCACCAGCTTGTTCGGCTCCGGGCTGATGTTCGCGGTCGGGAAGCCGAGCTGCCGGCCGACCTGCGCGCCGGCCTCCACTGGGCCGCTCATCGAGAACTCGCGACCGAGGAGCCTGTTTGCCCCGACGATCTCGCCGGCGGTGACCAGACGGCGGATCTCAGAGCTGTGCAGCTCGCGGCCCTCGTTGTTGAACGGAGGCACAACGTCGACCTGCTGGCCGTGCGCGCGCAGCCACGCCGCGCTCCCGGTGCGGCCGCGCCCGAACGCGAAGTCGAAGCCGATGACCCAGCGCCGGATGTCCATCACGGTCCCCAATCGGTCGACGAAGTCCTGCGGCGACAGCGCCGCCAGCTCGCGGTCGAAGCGCAGAACGATCGCGTGCTCGACCCCGGCCGCCTCCATCAGGCCGAGCTTCTCGCGCAGAGTCGTGATCGACGACGGACAGTTGGCGGGGTCGAGGACGCAGCGCGGGTGCGGCTCGAACGTGATCAGGGCAGGGGCCACGTGCTCGGCGTCGGCGGCGGCTTTGAGGTGCCGGATCACGTCGAGGTGGCCGAGGTGAACTCCGTCGAAGCTGCCGACGGTCAGCGCGACGGGCCCGATCGGCTCCGCCGGGAGACCGATGTGGACCTTCAGCTCAGCACCTTCTCCGGTACGAAGGTCCGGCGCAAGGGGTCGATGTGCCCGAGCGCGACGAGGCGGCCTTCGGCGTCGTGGGCGCGGAGCGGCCCCGGCCCCGGCTCGGGCAGCACGCGCACCGCGCGGCCCTGCCGGACCTGGGCCTCCTGCTCGACGTTGAGCCGGACCCGTTCCATCGCGGGCAGTATGACCTCCGCCGGGAGGAGCCGGTCGCGGACCGAATGCGCCTCGCCGAGGGCGTCCGACGCGATTGCCTCTTCGATGCTGAGGGGACCGTAGGCGGTGCGCACGAGCTTGCCGAGGTAGCCGCCGACGCCCAGCTTCTCACCGAGGTCGCGGGCGATCGAGCGCAGGTACGTGCCGCTGCCGCAGCGCACCTCGATCCGCGCGACCGGCGACTGAAAGTCCAGGAGGGCGATCGAGTAAACCTCGACCTCTCGCGGCGCCGGGCGCGTGGCGTCGCCTCCTCGAGCGATCGCGTACGCCCTCTTTCCGTCCACCTTCACCGCCGAGTACGCCGGCGGCTGCTGCAGGAACCGGCCGGAAAAGGCGGTCAGTGCCTCCTCGACCTCGCGCCCGGTGACCCCGTTCGGGTCGGCGACCTTCTCCGGCTCAGCTTCGGCGTCGTCGGTCGCGGTGACGAACCCGAGGTGGATCTCCGCCACGTAGGTCTTGGGCAGCTTCAGCGCGAACGGGGCGAGCCGGGTCGCCGACTCGAACAGGACGGGCAGGACGCCTGTCGCGAGCGGGTCGAGGGTGCCCGCGTGGCCGACCCGGTGCGCGCCGGTCAGCCGGCGCAGGCGGTTGACGACCGCGAACGACGTTTCGCCCGCGTCCTTGTTGACGTTGAGGACGCCGGTGGCGAAGCGCTCCGACGGTATCAGGGGTCCCCGCGAAGTCACGCCGCAGGCTCTGACTTCGCGGGGATGTCAGGGCCGAGGAGAGGCGTCAAGGATGGCCTCCTTGGCGGCCGCCAGGACCAACCTCGTGGCCTCGTCCATCGCCTTTTCTATCTCGGCCCCGGCGGCCCGGATGTGGCCGCCGCCGCCGAACGACGCGCACAGCGCCGCCGCGTCGACGCCGCCGCGGCTGCGGACGCTGATCTTGGTCAGGTCGCTCGACACTTCCTTGAAAAGGATGGCAAGCTCGAGGCCCGCAATGCTGTTGAGGGTGTCGATGATGCCTTCCGACTCGGCCATCGCCGCGTTCGCCTCCTTGAGCATCCTTCGCGTCACCTTCGCCCAGGCGAGTCGCCCGTCCAGCTCGACGCGCATCGTCGCGAGGGCCAGGCCGCTCAGCTTGAGGGTCGTCTCGGGCCGCATCTTGTAGACCTGGGTCGCGATATGGCCGGGGTCCGCGCCGAGTCGTGCCAGCCGGGCCGCGTCCTCGAGGGCGCGCGGAGTCGTGTTCTCGTGTCGAAATCCGCCGGTGTCGGTCAGCAGCGCGACGTACAGGTTGACCGCGATGGTCGGCGTGATCGCGTAATTGAAGTGGTCGAGCATCTCCGTCACCATCTGCCCCACCGCCGAAGCATTGGGGTCGATGACGTTGATGTCACCGAAACGTGAGTTCGACGGGTGGTGGTCGACGTTGACGATGGTCGCGTGCGCGGCGATCCTGCGCACCGCGCCGCCCGACCGCTCCAGGTTGCCGGAGTCGAAAAAGAAGACGAGCTGCGGATCGACGCCGTGCGGCGGATCCGACTGGATGTCCTCGAACCCCGGCAGGAACGCGTACATGGGAGGCAGCGGCGGAGGCACGAGCACCCACACGTCCTTGCCCTCGGAGCGCAGCGCCTCGGCGAACGCGAGGCTGCAGCCGATGGTGTCGCCGTCGGCGTCCTTGTGGCCGAAGATCAGGATCTCCTGGTTCGCCTCGATGAGCTCCTTGATCTCTTCGTAGAGGTGCGACTTGTCGCGCTGGGCGGTGACTATCGCGATTCCTCCCCGGAAGGCGGCAGCACTTCCTTGAGCAGCTCGGAGATGTGCACCGCGTACTCGATGGACGGGTCGAGCTCGAAGCGCAGCTCAGGTGAGAACTTGAGGTTCTCGAGCCGGCGCCCAAGCTCGTGCCGGATCAGGCCCTTGGCCGAGACGAGTCCGCGGATCGAGGCCTTCTGTTCCTCGGGGCTGCCGAGCACGCTGACGCGTACGCGCGCCTGGCGAAGATCCGGCGACATGCGAACCGCGGTGATGCTCACGAAACCGATACGTGGATCCTTCAGGTCACGCCGAATGATCGACATGATCTCTTCCCGCACCTGCTCACCCACCTGGTCCGCGCGGTAGCTGGTCATGCTGACCACCGCCTTTAATTATTCTGGGGGCCCCGGCGAAATCTCGCCGCAGGCTCCGATTTCGTGGAGACCAAACGAGCTCACGCCCGCTTAAATTTCTTCCCGCTCGAGTCGATACGTCTCCATGCCGTCGCCGGCTTGGAAGTCCTCAAACCCCTCGAGACCGATGCCGCACTCCTGCCCTGCGGGCATCTCGCGCACGTCCTCCTTGAAGTGCTTGAGCGAGTTGATCCGCCCCTCGTGGATCATCTCGCGGCCCCGGAAAAGCTTGACCCAGCCCCCACGGCTGACCTTGCCCTCCACGACGCGGCTGCCGGCGATGACGCCGGTGCGCGGAATCTTGATCGGGGTGATGACCTCGACCCTGCCCTCGCGGATCTGGCGGTACGTCGGTTCGCGCAGCCCCTTGGCCGCGCGCTCCACGTCCTCGGTGAGCTTGTAGATGACGTCGTAGTAGCGGACCTCGACCTTGGCCCGCTCCGCGGCCGCCGTACTCCCGGGCGTCGCCTTCAGGTTGAAGCAGACGATGATCGCGCTCGAGACGCTCGCGAGCAGCAGGTCCGAGTCGCTGACGGCGCCGACGCCCTGGCCGACGACCTTGATCGCGACCACCGGGTCTTCGATCTTCTGTAGCGCCGCGAGCAAGGCTTCGAGCGTGCCCTGGGCGTCGGCCTTGACGACCAGGCTGAGCTCTTTGACCTCGCCTTCCTTGGCGCGGCGGGCGAGATCCTCGAGAGTGATTCGCGGCGTGACGTCGCGCGCGGCCTCGGCGGTGCGCTTCTCGGTGAGCTTGGTGAGCGCGATCTGGCGCGCGGGCCGTAGATGTGGCCGCACACGAAGTCATCGCTGACCTTGAGCGTGCCCGCCTGCACCAGGACTGTGGCGACCGGACCGCGTCCGCGCTCGAGGTGCGCGTCGACGATTGTGCCGATCGCGTTGCGGTCGGGGTTCGCCTTCAGCTCGAGGATGTCGGAGGACAGCACGATCGTTGTCAACAGGTCGTCGATACCCCTTCCGGTCTTGGCGCTGAGATGCACGCACTCGTGCTCGCCGCCATAGTGGCGCACCACGATTCCCTGCTCCGCGAGCTGTTGATGCACGCGGTCGACGTTGGCGTTGTCCTTGTCGATCTTGTTGATCGCAACCACGATCGGCACCTTCGCGGCGCGGGCGTGGTGGATCGCCTCGATCGTCTGTGGCATCACGCCGTCGTCGGCCGCGACCACAAGGACGACCAGGTCGGTGACCTGGGCGCCGCGGGCGCGCATGGCGGTAAAGGCCTCGTGGCCCGGCGTGTCGATGAAGACGACGGGGTGCCCGTCAGCGGTCTCGATCTTGTAGGCGCCGATCCGTTGGGTGATGCCGCCCGCCTCTCCCGCGGCCACGTGGGTCTGGCGGATCGCGTCGAGGATGGAGGTCTTGCCGTGGTCGACGTGGCCCAGGACGGTGACGATCGGGGGCCGCGGCTTGAGCTTGCTCGGGTCCTCTTTGGCGAGCGAGAACAGCTCCTCACGGGAGGTCGTGACCACGTCGCCGTCGCCCTCGGCCGCCTCGACCGCGACCACGTCCTCGCTGGCGACCGGCTCGACCGTGTAGCCGAACTCGTCGGCCACGATCTCGGCGGTCCCGAAGTCGATGACCTGGTTGATGGTGGCCAGGATCTTGGAGGCCATCAGCTTCTTGATGACCTCGACCGGGCTGACGCCGAGCTTGTCCGCCAGGTCCTTCACCGACAGCGTCGGGGGAAGGACGACCTGACGGTTGCCGTTGGTCTCGATCTTGGGTGCGACCGTCGTGGGCTTGAACGCGGACCGGGCGGCCTCGATCGCGCCGGGCGCCAGCGGCGCCGCGGCGTTGCGGGTCAACCTGCGCTGCTGCAGGAAGTTGACCAGCTCCTTCTGACTGATGCCAAGCTCGCGTGCGAGTTCGTGTGCCTTCATGCCGGACTACTGATTATGCCGGGCTGAGGGAATTCGAAACTTCGGCCCACACCTGTGGCGGGACCGGCGCGCCCAGGGCTCGCTCCAGCGCGCGGCGCTTGCGGGCGGCCTCCACGCACTCCGCCGCGGCGTGGAGATAGGCCCCGCGGCCAGCCATCCGGCCCGTCAGGTCGAGCTCGATCTGGCCGTCCGGGCGGCGGACGAGGCGAATCAGCTCGGCCTTGCCCGCCTCCTGGCGGCAGGCGACGCAGGTCCTAACCGGCCGGTGCCGGCGCTTCATCGGTCTCGCTGGCCTTGATGTCGATGCGCAGGCCTGTGAGCTTGGCGGCAAGCCGGGCGTTCTGGCCGTCGCGGCCGATCGCCAGGGAAAGCTGGTTTTTGGGTACCAGGACCGTGGCCGTGCGGGTGACCCGGTCGATGGTGACCCTGTCCGCCTTCGCCGGCCCGAGGGCCGCGGCGACGAAGGCCTCGGGATCGTCCGACCAGGGGACGATGTCGACGTGCTCGTTGGCAAGCTCGCTGAGGATGGCGCGGTGGCGCACGCCTTTCGGCCCGACGCAGGCGCCTACCGGGTCCAGCGCGGGCTCGCTCGAGGAGACGGCGACCTTCGTTCGCAGGCCGGGCTCGCGGGCGATGGCGCGGACCTGCACCGTGCCGGCCTTGATCTCGGGCACCTCGGCCTCGAGCAGCCTGTGGACGAAAGTCCGAGCCGCCCTCGAGACTCGGACCTGGGCCTGCTTGCGGTTGTGCTGGGTGTCGAGCATGACGACGAGGACCGGGCGGCCGGGGATGAGCTGCTCGCCGGGGATCTGCTCCTCTGGCGGCATGACGCCTTCCGCCCTTCCCAGGTCGACGTACACCGTTCCCGCCTCGATGCGGTCGACGATGCCGGTCGCGAGCTCGCCCTTGTGCTCGGCGACGTCACGCAGCACCTTGTCGCGCTCGAGGTCGTGGAGGTGGCGGAGGACCGCGTGCTTGGCGGTCTGCGCGGCCATTCGCCTGAAGTCCTCGGAGGGGAGCTCTTTGACCTCGACGCTTCCGTTCGGGTGGACGACGCGGCTGCGCACGCCGAGCGCGCCGGTGGCGATGTCGAGCTTGACGGTCACGTCGCCATCGGGGTTGAAGGCGCGTTTGTAAGCGACCGCCAGGGCGCCCTCCACGGTGTGGAGCATCTCGTCGAAGGGGATGCCCAGCTCCACGACCAGCGCGCTCAGCGCTTCGGCGAGCGTCTGCGTCGGGGCGTCAGATTGCGACCGCGAGCCTGCCCGCGACAACGTCTTCCCAACCGATATGGATGATCACGGGCGCACGGCCTCTGGCGCCGGGCGCCTGCACGGCGATGCCGGCCCCGTCCACGGCGATGAGCTGACCCTCGACCACTGTCTCTGATTCCCCGCTCAGATAGCGAATGTTGACGCGCTTACCGTTGAAGCGCGCGTAATCGTTTTGTTTCCGGAGCGGGCGCTCGGCGCCGGGCGAGGAGACCTCGAGCTCGTACTGGCCGTCGATGAGGTTGGCCCGGTCGAGGAGTGGGCCGGCGACCCTGCTCACCCGCGCGCAGTCCTCGATGGTGATCGGCTCGTTGTGGTCTATGGAGATGCGCAGCGTGCGTCCTGACTGACCCGACTGGTCAAGCGAGTACAGCTCGTAGCCCATGTGGTTGAGCGTGGGCTCGAGCAGCTCTTTGATCGACGGTATGGGCCAGGTCGGCATGTCCGGTTGTCCCGACCTACCTTACCAGCCGGACCCCGCCGGCTCCGAACAGACCCTTTTGCGCAAAGAAGGTCGATCAAGCCGGTCAGACAGGCCCGTTTTGCGCAAAACGGGGCTCGTCGCCCTCAGCGCAGTGGCTGCAATTTCCGCCAGACGACCAGCAGCGGCGCCGCGTTGAAGATCGAGCTGTACGTCCCCGACACGATGCCGACCAGCAGCGCCAGCGCCAGGCCCTGCAGCGTCGAGCCACCCGCGATCAGGATCGCCGTCAGCACCAGGACCACCGTGAAGCTCGTGATGATCGACCGCGCGGCGGTCTGCATGATGCTCAGGTTCACGACCTGCTCGAAGGACAGTCGCTGGCTCACGCGCAGGTTCTCACGTATTCGGTCGAAGACGACGATCGTGTCGTGCACCGAGAAGCCGACCACGGTCAGGACCGCGGTGACGAAGAACGCGTCGATCTCTCCTATCCGCAGCCCGAAGAAGGCGCCGAGGATGGAGAAGACGCCGGTCAGGATGAACACGTCGTGCAGTAGCGCCGCGAGCGCGGAGCCGCCGAACTGAAAGCCCGCTCGCCATCCGCCGGGCACGTTGCGGAAGCGGATCGCGAGCAGCAAGAGGATCGCGACCGAGGCCAGCACGACGGCCAGCAGTGACAGGAAGATCGTCTCGCCCGCGATCGTGCCCCCCACCGTGAGGATCTGCTGGACGTTCGTCGGCCCGAGCCGGTTCCTCAGGTCGGACTGGACGTTGGCCAGCTGAGTCGTGTTCAGCGCCGGGTAGCGAACGATGTAGCCGTCGCCACCCGTCGAGATCACCGACCCGTTGCTGCCTTCGGCGTCGACCGCCTGCTGCACCCGGGCGAGCGTCGGGTGGTTGGGGAAGCTGACTGTTAGCTCGGTGCCTCCCGCGAAGTCGATCCCGAGGGCGAAGTGCTTCGTCGCCATCGAGACGATGCCCGGGATGATGATGATCAGAGAGAGCGCGAAGAACCAGTTGCGCCGGCCGATCAGGTTGAGGCGGCGCGGTGGACGTGGCTCGGGCGCCGCAACGACGGCGGCCTGCTGCGCTTTCGCATCCTCGACGAGGTCGGCGACCTGCTCCTCGGCGGTCTGATCCTCCGCCTTGACGTCAGACAGTTCGGACACGGTCAACCCCGAGCAGGGCCGCGCGCCTGAAGCCGCTGCCGGCCAGGACGATCGCAAGCAGGTTGTGGGTGACGATGATCGAGGACACAAGGCTGGCGAACACGCCGATCGCGAGGGTGATGGCGAATCCCTTGACCGCCGACGGCCCGACGAAGCCGAGGATGACGCAGGTGATGATCGTCGACGTGTTGGAGTCGCGGATCGCCGGCCACGCCCGTCTGACCGCCGCGTCGACCGCGGCGCTGATGGTGCGTCCGGCTCTCACCTCTTCTTTGAAGCGTTCGAAGATCAGGACGTTCGCGTCTACCGCCATACCGACCGAGAGGACGAAACCGGTGATGCCGGCCAGCGTCAGCGTCACCGGGACGAGCTTGAACACCGCGAGCACGGCGCCGGCGTAGAACAGCAACGCCAGGCTGGCGAGGAGTCCCGGTACGCGGTAATAGATGATCATGAAGACGACGATGATCGCCAGGCCGAGGAGGCCGGCGGCGATGCTGAGCTTCACCGACTGGGCGCCGAGTGTCGCGCTGACCTGCGTCACGTCCAGCACCTGCAGGTCGACCGGCAGCGAGCCGGAGTTGATCCCCGTCGCCAGGTCGTTGGCGCTCGTCTGCGTGAACGCGCCGCTGATCTGAGCCTGGCCACCGGCGATCTCCTCCCGGGTGATCGGGTCGGTCAGGTACTTGCCGCAGACGGTGTTGGCCGTCTGGGCGGCGAGGCAGCCGGGGTTGTACGCGGAGCTGATCTTCGCCACGTAGGAGGAGTCCTCCCAGTGGTCGATGTCCGTCTGCGTGAGGTCGAGCCAGATCGTAAGGTGGCGTTCGGCGCAGTTGGCGCTCGCCACCGTGGTCGAGTCGCCCGGACAGGCGGCGACATTGGCGCGCGTCAGGTCGTCGAACCGCTGGGCCCCGGACGCGGTGAAGCTGATGTTCACGACCCACGCCGTCCCACTGGGATCGATGGAGGCCGAGGCGCTCGAGATGTCGTCGCCGGTCAGGCCGGTCAGCGCCGGCTTGTATCCGGGCTCGGGCCCTCCAGTGACCTTGTCGTCCTTGACCCACTTCGTGTACACGAGCTTGGAGACCGCGCCGATCGCCTTCTGCGCCTGCTCGGCGTTCACGCCCGCGAGGTCCACGGTGATCCGGTCGTTGTTGGTGCCAGCGCCACGGATCTCGGGCTCGCTCACGTTGAGCGCGTTGACGCGCTTGTTGATGACCTGGATGGTGCGCTGCTGGACGTCGGCCCGGTTCTGGCCGGCGGGGAAGTTGGTCAGCTGGTAGTCGATGTGCGTGCCGCCCGCCAGGTCCAGGCCTTTGTGGAAGTACAGCTGGAGGCCCCCGAAGTTGGGTGGCAGGCCGGGCACATTGCCGGTCAGCGGGTAGTGGTTGGCGATCCGGTAGACGTAGCCGGCGCCGTCGACAAGGAGGGAAATGATCAGGACGGCGATGACGAAAAGGCGGATCGGCCAGCTGAGGACTAACTGCATGGGCGGCGAATCAGTCTACGTTTCAGTCGGTCACCGCTGCCGAAACACCAGGTTAAGCACGATCGTCAGCACCACCGACAGGACGATGCTGGTGGCCACAGGAATGTAAACGGTCGCGCTGCCGCTGCGGAACGTGAAATCGCCCGGCAGGTGGAAACGCCCGAACAGCATCAGCGCGCCTCCGATGATCACGAGCAGCACGCCGAAGACGAGAAGCATCCTCCCCACATCAGCCACTGACTAATTACAGTAGGCGAGTTTGCTGGGATTCGGGCTGGGGCGGGGCGATCCCAATGTGACGATAGGCGAGCTCAGTCGCCACGCGGCCGCGAGCGGTACGGGCCAGGAAGCCGATCTGGATCAGGTATGGCTCGTGTACGTCCTCGACGGTCTCCGGCTCCTCGGACAGCGAGGTCGCTAACGTGTCCAGGCCGACGGGGCCGCCCTTGAACTTGACGATCACGATCTCGAGGAGCTTGCGGTCGAGCGGCTCGAGCCCGATCTCGTCCACCTCCAGCATCGCCAGCGCGTGCCGGGTGGTGTCGACCGTGGCCCGCCCGTCCCCCCGGACCTGGGCATAGTCGCGGACGCGGCGAAGCAGCCGGTTGGCGACCCTCGGCGTGCCCCGGGCGCGGCGGGCGATCTCCGACACGGCGTCGACGTGGATCTCGATGTCGAGGATGCGGGCCGAGCGGCTCACGATCTTCTCCAGCTCGGCCTTGGTGTAAAAGTCGAGCCGGTAGACGGCGCCGAAGCGGTCGCGCAGCGGCCCACTGAGCAACCCCTGGCGCGTGGTCGCGCCGACGCACGTGAAATGCGGCAGCGGCAGCGTCGCGGCGCTCGCCCCCACCCCCTTGCCGAGCACCGCGTCGAACCTGAAGTCCTCGAGCGCCGGATAGAGGGACTCCTCGACGACAGTGTTGAGGCGGTGAATCTCGTCGATGAAGAAGACGTCCCGCGTGCTCAGGTTGAGCAGGATCGAGCCGAGCGCGCCCTGGTGGTCGATGGCCGGTCCGGAGCTGACCTTGATCGACACCCCGAGCTCGTTGGCGATGATGTGCGCGAGAGTCGTCTTGCCCAGGCCCGGAGGTCCGCAAATCAGGACGTGCTCCACCGGCTCGTCGCGCCTTCGCGCCGCCTCGAGGAGGATGCTGAGGTTCTCGCGCACCTGCTGCTGGCCGACGTACTCCGTGAGGAACCGCGGCCGGAGCGTGAGGTCGAACTGCTCGTCGTCGGAGCGAGCGTCGAGGACTTTGTCTTTCGTCATTTGCGGCCCAGGGCTTTGAGCGCCGTCGCCAGCGCCTCCTGCGTGCTCGGCGCCGACTTCCAGTCCACCGACTCGAGGCCGGCGCGTGCCTCCTGCGAGGAAAACCCGAGGTTGCGCAGCGCCGACTCGACGGCCTTCGGCACCGCGCCATCTCCCGCGACCGCCGCCGCGCGCGGCACCGCTTCAAGCGCGGCGACCGCGTCGAGCCGTGGCTTGAGCTCGATGATCACCTTCGCCGCCGTGCGCGGTCCGACACCGCTCGCGCGCCTGATGGGGGTCGCATCCTCGCTCATGATCGCGCGCTGGAGGACCTCGAGGCTCGCCGCGCTCAGGATGTTGAGCCCGACCTTCGGGCCGACGCCGTCGACCTGGATGAGCATCTCGAACAGCTCGAGCTCCTCCACGCTCGCAAAGCCGTAGAGCGCCAGCTGGTCCTCGCGAACCTGTGTGTGGATGTGCAGCTCGACGTCGCCGCCCGGCGGCGGCAGCTGCTGCCGCGTCTGCGTCGCCACCATGACGAGATAGCCGACGCCGCCGACATCGAGGACGACGAAGTCGGGACCAGCGCGACGCACAACGCCGCTCAGGTGTGCGATCACGCCCTCACCCCAACCCTGCGCGCGAAGCGCGCTGGGAGGCATTCGCGAAGCGACGGCTCCGCGCATGGCACAGCGCGATCGCGATCGCGTCGCGCGCGTGGTCGTCGAGCTTGCCCTCGGGCAGTTTCACCTGTGCCGCGAGCATGCGCCCGATCTGCGACTTGTCCGCGTTGCCGTAGCCGGTGAGGATGACCTTCACCTGGCTGGGCTTGTACTCGTACACCGGCACGCCGCATTCCTCGAGCACGTTGAGGATCGCGCCGCGCGCCTGGGCCACGCCGACCGCGCTGGTCGCGTTGCGCCCCATGAACAGCTCTTCGATCGAAGCTTCGGCGGGCGGGTTCTCGGCGAGCAGCGCGCGCAGGTGATTCGTGATGGTCAAGAGCCGCGCGCCGTCGCGGCCGGGGATCGTCACCACAGTGCTGCAAGAAAGGACGAGGTTGGGCTCGGCGAAAAGGGCAAAGCCGGTGCCCGCGAGGCCTGGGTCGACCCCGAGGATCAGCCCGTTGTTCTTACCCGGCATCTGTCCTGCACGGTTTTACACCTGTGCCGCAACGCGTTCAAGGACGTCTGATCGAATGTCGAAAAGCGCGGGTGAGGACTGCGGTCCTCCCCCCGCGGGCCCTTCCTGGGGTTCTGCACGCCACGAATGGGAGGCGTCTGGTAGCTGGACGTCCGGTGACGGCCGGAATGAATCCGGCCTACAGCCAACCCATCAATCTGGTTTTCTTGCATTCATACCTGTGCTGCAACGCGTTCAAGAACGTCTGATGGGATGTCGAAGTTGGCGTAAACCTGCTGGACGTCGTCGTCCTCCTCGAGCGATTCGACCAACCTGAGCACCGCGGCGGCCTTGTCACCGCCGACCGCGACCGTCTGCTTTGGCTGCATCGTGATCTCGGCGTTCTCCACGGTGACACCGAGCGCCTCCACCGCGGCTTTCACCTTTTCGAAGCCCGACGGAGACGTGGTGATCTCCACCGATGACCCTTCCACCTGCACGTCGTCCGCGCCGGCCTCGATCGCGGCGAGCCCCACCTCCTCGGGATCGTGCTTGCCCGCGTTGATGGCCATCACACCCTTGCGCTCGAACATCCACCCCACCGAGTTGGTCTCGCCGAGGTTCCCGCCGCCCTTGCTGAAAAGGTGGCGAACCGCCGCCGAGGTGCGGTTGCGGTTGTCGGTGAGGGTGTCGACCATCACCGCGACGCCGGCCGGTCCGTAGCCCTCGTAGCGGACCTCGTCCAGCCTGTCGCCCGCGAGCTCGCCGGTGCCGCGCTGGATCGCGTTCTTGATCCGGTCCGCCGGCATGTTGATCTCTCGTGCCTTCTGGACGGCAAGGCGAAGGCGGAAGTTACCCTCGGGATTGCCGCCGCCCTCGCGCGCGGCGATCGTGATCTCACGGCTCGCGCGGGTGAACGCCTGGCCGCGCTTGGCGTCGACGATGGCCTTCTTGTGCTTGATGCCGGCCCACTTGGAATGGCCCGACATTAAGAGCAGCCTCCGAACATGCTTTCGCTCATTTTAATTCGATGTATCGCCTTCGGGCGGCCACGACGTCGCCGGTCTGCGGCGCCGGCGAATCGGGGTTGGCCTTCTCGCCGTTGACTTTGACACCGCCCTGCTCCAGCAATCGTCTCGCTTCGTTGCGGCTCCTGGCAATGCCCGTGTCCACCAGGAGGCTCACGAGATTGTCAGGCCGCTTCTCGTACGGCTCGCGCTCCTGCGGAATCTCGCGCTTGCGGAATTTCACGTCGAAGTCCTGTTCCGCGCTTCGCGCCGCGGCTTCGCCGTGCAGGCGCCGGACGAGCTCCAGCGCGATGTGCGCCTTCGCGTCGCGAGGATGTGCGGGCAGATCTCGGCGCTCCGCACCGAGAAGCAGCCGGCCGTACGTCTCGATCAGGCCATCGGGAATCGACATCACCTTGCCGTAGATCTCAGTCGGTGGCTCGGTGAGGCCGATGTAGTTCCCGAGCGACTTGCTCATCTTCTGCACGCCGTCGATGCCCTCGAGCAGCGGGAACACGGCGATGTCCTGCGGTTCCTGGGCGTAAGCCTTCTGAATGTCGCGCCCGAACAGCAAATTGAAGAGCTGGTCGGTGCCGCCGATCTCGACGTCCGCCTGCACCGCGACGGAGTCGTAGGCCTGGCTGAACGGGTAGAGGATCTCGTGCGCCCCGATCGCGTGTCCTTCTTTGATCCGGTCGGCGAAGTCCTCTCGCTGCAACACCTGCTGGAGAGTCGCTTTCGCGGTCAGGCGCAGGATGTCGGCCGCGGTCATGGCCGCAAGCCATTCCGAGTTGTGCCTGACCTCGACCAGCGAACGATCGAGCACGAGGTCGAGCTGCTTGAAGTAGGTCTTGGCGTTGGCCTCGACTTGCTCGCGCGTGAGCATCGGCCGCGTCTCCGAGCGACCGCTCGGGTCGCCGATCATCGCGGTGTAGTCGCCGATGATGACCACGACGGTGTGGCCCTCGTCCTGGAACATCTTGAGCGTGTCGAGGACGACCAGGTGGCCGACGTGGAGGTCGGGCGCCGTCGGGTCCAACCCGAGCTTGACTCTCAGCCTGTCCCCGCGCTCCAGGCGCGCGCGAAAGTGGTCTTCGACGTGGATCTGCACCGCCCGCTCGCGTAGGCGCTGGAAAAACGCAGCCCTCACGCGATGAGCTTATTAGGTGACGGGCGCTGGACCGAAGTAGATCTGCGGGTCAGGCGGGAGCAGCGGCGAGAACAGAGCGAGGACCGGCCTGTCGGTCGCGTTCACGAGCTTGACCATGAACAATGAGTTCCGGACCGCGTCGCGAATGTTCACCTGGAGCGAGTCCAGCTGCGCGCCCCCGATAGGGTTGGCCGCCGCGCCGAACTCGTAGACCACGACCACCGAGAGCAGGATTGCGGTCAGCACCCCGAGGGCGATGCCGAAAGTGCGGTTGAGGATTACCGCCTGGATCTGAATCTGCGAGTGCGCGAGCTGGGTGGCGGCTTCGACGATCACCAGGACGAAGAGGATGATCCCGAAGAAGCCGTAGATGCTTCCGTCGGCGACCTCGAAGCTCGAGGTCTGCTGAAGGATCGCGCCCGCCTGATGGCCCATGTTCGTCGCCGCCCACAGCGCAATGAAAAGCGCGACCAGGCCGATGAACCTGCGGATGAGGCCGCTGAAGAAGCCCCCGGCTCCGTAGCCGATGAGCAGGACGATCGGAAGGATGTCGATCCAGGTCACTTGCTGCTTTCTCCGATGCGCACGCGAACGCGTGCTAGATGCGCGTCAGCCGTCACTCTCTGAACCTGGCGCGGTGTCTTTTTTCCAGCCCCAGCCTGATCTCCGACATCACCCTGTCCACTTCGGCGTCCGTCAGGGTGCGCTCCGGGCTTCGGAAAGTCAAGGTGAATGCAATGCTCTTGTGACCTTCCGGAACCTGGGCACCGCGATACTCGTCGAAGGCACGAGCGTGCTCCAGGAGTTCGCCCGCCGATTCCTTGATCGCCTGCAGGAGCGCTACCGCGGTCACGGTCTCCTCGACCACCACCGCCAGGTCACGCTCGACCGCCGGGAATCGCGGCAGCGGCTGCGCGCGTGGCACGCTCGAGGCCGCGAGCACCGGTTCGACGTCGACCTCGAACGCGACCAGCCGCCCCTCGAGCCCGGCCCCGGCCGTCACGGTCGGGTGCAGCTCGCCGAGGTAGCCCAGCTGGCGACCGTCCAGCACCACCGCGGCGCAGCGGCCGGGGTGGAACAGCTCGGTCGCCGCGCGCTGGTACGCGCAGGCCGGCGCCGACAGCGACGCCACGCAGCCGTCGAGCACCGACTTGAGCTGCCGCAGCGCCTTCTCGCCGGCTTCAGGCGACCCGTCGGTCGCCGCCACCGCGGCCACGCGCAAGGGTTCGTCGGGTTGTGTGCTCTTGTCGCCCACGCGCGCCACGTAGGCGGCCGCGACCTCGTAGACGCGTACCTCGTCCCTCCCGCGATCCCGGTTCAGGGCGACGGCGTCGACGAGCGACGGCAGCAGCGACGTGCGCAGCGTGTCCATGTCGTCGCTCAACGCGTTCTGGACGCGCATCGCGTGGGCGGCGATGCGCAGCTCCTCGAGCTTCTTGCCTGACACCAGCGCCGGGTTCCACGTCTCGGTGAAGCCCTCGCCGGCGAGCACCTCGCGCAGCTGGTCGAGGCGGCGGTCGATGCTAGGCGAGAGCGGAGTCCAGCTGTCGTGGCGGCGCCCGGGCAGCGTCGGCGGCACCCTGTCGTAGCCGTAGACGCGACCGACCTCCTCGACGAGGTCCTCGGGGATCGTGACGTCGAGGCGGAAGACCGGCGGCAGGATGTCCCACTCGCCGTCGCCCATCACCTTGACGTGGAAGTTGAGCCGCTTGAGGATCGCTTCCGACTCCTCGAGCGGCACGTGCATGCCGAGGACCTCGTCGATGAGCGCGGGGCGCAGGTTCACGCGCACCGGCTCTTGCGGCCGTGGATAAACGTCGGGCCAGTCGCGGTGCACCTTGCCGCCCGCGAGCTCGGCAATGAGCGACGCGGCCCGTCGAGCTCCGGCCAGGGCGAGCTCGGGCGGAAGCCTGCGCTCGAACCGCGCGGACGCCTCCGTGCGAAGGCCCAGCGCGCGCGAGGTCTGGCGAATGCTGGGCCCGTTGAAGGTCGCGGACTCGAGCAGGATGTCGGTGGTCTCGTTGGTGACCGCGGTCTCCTCCCCACCGATCACGCCCGCCAGGGCCACAGGCCGCGTGGCGTCGGCGATCACCAGCATGTCGGTCGTCAGGTCGCGAACGACGCCGTCGAGCGAGAGGAGCTTCTCGCCCTCGCGCGCCCGCCGCACCTCGATGGCCGGTCCGCTCAACCGCGCGAGGTCGAAAGCGTGCAGCGGCTGCGCGTACTCGAGCAACACGTAGTTGGAGATGTCGACGATGTTGTTGATCGGGCGCACGCCGGCAGCGCGCAGGCGGCGCTGCATCCAGTCGGGGCTGGGTCCGACCTTGACGCCGGTGATAACGCCGCCGATGTAGCGGCTGCAGAGCTCTGGGTCCTCGATCGAGACCTTGACCATCTCGCGCCCGGGCGGGTCGGCGCTGCCCGTGAAAGCAGGCATGAAGTCGCGCTTCAGCGGCCGGTCCAATCCCGCGGCGAGCTCACGCGCCACGCCGAGGTGGCCCATGCAGTCGGGCCGGTTGGAGGTGACCTCTGCCTCCATGATCGCCTGGCTCGGAATGACGGTGGTAAGCGGCTCGCCCGGCGTGCCGCGGTCGAGGATGAGGATGCCGGAGTGGTCGTCGCCGAGCATCAGCTCCGCGGCCGACGCGAGCATGCCATGCGCCCTCTCGCCCGCGATGTTCATGTCCTTGACGACCTTGCCATTCGGCACCGACGTCCCTGGAAGCGCGACCGGCACCAGGCTGCCCGCGATGGCGTTGGACGCGCCGGCGATGATCTGCTCGATGTGGCCGCCAATGTCCACCTGGTGGATCCAGAGGGGATTGCGCGATTTGGGGTGCGGCTTCTGCTCGAGGACCTTGCCGATCAAAATCTGCGACAGGTCGACCAGGGTCAGCGACTCGACCTCGACGCCCTGCCGCGTCAGGACCTCGGCGGCCTCCTTGGGCGTGATGCCGTCGAGGTCGAGGAAGTCGCCGAGCCACTCGTAGGAAATCCGCATCGGTCAGGCCGCGCCCGATCTTCGCCCGGCGCGCATCTAGAACTGCTCCAGGAAACGCAGGTCCGGTTCGTAGAAGAGGCGAATGTCGTCGACGTCGTGCTTGAGCATCGCCATGCGTTCGATGCCGAACCCCCACGCGTACCCGTTCCAGTGCGTCGGGTCGATGCCGCCGTTGCGCAGCACCTGCGGGTGCACCATGCCGCAGCCGCCGACCTCGAGCCAGCCCTTGTGCCGGCAGCTCTTGCAGCCCATGCCGCCGCAGATGCCGCATGACACGTCGAACTCGAAGCTCGGCTCGGTGAATGGGAAATAGCTCGGCCGCACCCGCACCTTGCGGTCGCGGCCGTAGAGGGACTGGATCATGTAGAGCAGCGTGCCCTTCATGTCCCCGACGGTCAGGCCATTGTCGACGGCAAGTCCCTCGACCTGGCTGAAGTAAGGGAGGCGTGTGGCCTCGGGCGCGTCGCGGCGGTAGCAGCGACCGGGCGTGATGATGTAGATCGGCGGCTCCTTGATGCGCTGCATCGCTCGGATCTGCACCGGTGACGTGTGCGCTCGGAGCAGCAGCTCAGGGCTGAAATAGAACGAGTCCCAGTCCTCGCGCGCGGGATGGCCTTGCGGGATGTTGAGGGCCTCGAAGTTGTACCACTCGGTCTCGACCTCCGGCCCAAGCTCGACCTGGTAACCGAGCGACTCGAGCACCGTCTCGATCTGGCGGCGCACCTGGGTCAGGACGTGGATGTGGCCGCGCTCGAGCGGCGGCCCCGGGAAAGTGATGTCGACGGCCTCGGTCTCGGCCAGGTCGGCGATGCGCGCGGCCTCGAGCTCGGCCCGGCGCGCGGCGAGCGCGCCCTCGACGGCGCGCTTGGCTTCGTTGGCCGCCTTGCCGAGCGCGGCCTTTTCCTCGGCGCCGAGCCGGCCGATGTTGGAAAGCAGCCTGCTGACGTGCCCGGCCCTGCGCCCCAGGTACTCGAGCTCGATCTTCTCCAGCTCGGCGGTGGTCTGCGCCTGGCCGATCGCCGCCAGCGCCTGGCCCGTCAGCGCAGACGGGTCGCTGGACCCCACGAGATCCGAGGCTTCGCCGTGATTTCGTGGGGGCCCCATATTCACGCTGTCCACCTCCGCCTGATCTCGAACAGGATCAGCGCCGCGGCGGCCGCGACGTTCAGCGACTCGACGCCTTCGGTCAACGGCACCGTGACCAGCTTCAGGTCCTTGCGCGAGAGGCCATGCGCCTCACTGCCGAGCACGATCATGCCCGCAGACTCTATCGGCGTTTCGGCCAGCGGCGCGCCGCCCGACGGCGCGGCGCCGTAGCCGTCGAGGCTCTCGAGGTCCTTCCACCGCGCCTTCGCCACCTTGAGCCGGAACACGTTCCCGGCCGAGGCACGGACGGCTTTCGGGCCGAACGGGTCGGCGCTGCCCGGGAGCACCGCCAGCGCGGGCGCACCCGCGGCCGCGGCGGTGCGGCAGATCGCGCCCACGTTGCCCGGGTCCTGGACACGGTCGAGCACGACCAGCGGCCAGCGCGCCGCGCGTGCGGCGTCGATCGCCTCGCCCGGCGACGATTCGTGGACCCGCGCGATCGCGATCACACCCTGCGGCGTCACCGTCTGGGTCGCGGCGCGAAACGCGCCCGCGGTCAGGGTGACGCGCGAGTCGGTGCGGAATGGAAGCCTGTCGCCATCGCGCACAGCGATGAGGTCGAACTCCAGCCCGGCGGCTTTCGCCTCCGCGAGCACGCGCGGACCTTCCAGGAGGACAAAGCCTGGCTCGCGCCGGAGGGCGAGGCGTCGCAGGCGGCGGACCACCTCGTTGTCCGGGCTGCTGATCAGCTGGTCAGAGGTTCTCTTTTGCAACCTCCACCAGCCGGGCAAAGGAACCGCTGTCGCGCACGGCCAGGTCAGCCAGCATCTTGCGGTCGATCTCCACTCCGGCCTGGCGAAGGCCGTGCATCAGCTTGTTGTAGGGCAGCCCCGACTGCCTCGAGGCCGCGTTGATTCGAGCGATCCACAACCGTCGCATCTCGCGCTTGCGGCGACGCCTGTCGCGATACGCGTAGGCGAGCGCGTGCAGGACCGCCTCGTTGGCGGGCCGGAACAGCAGCTTCTTGGAGAGCCGGAAGCCCTTGGCGCGGTCCAGGATCGACTTGTGCCGGCGATGGGCGGGAACTCCTCGCTTGACGCGTGCCATCGGCCTACCCCAGGGCCCGGCGCACCGTTTTGCGGTCCGCCTTGGAAACCGGCTGCTCGGTGTGGTCCTTGCGCTTGTGCTTCTTCGACTTCTGGTGCAGGCGGTGGCTCATCCACGAGTTGCGCCGAACCAGCTTGCCGTTGCGCGTCACACGGATGCGCTTGGCGAGCCCTTTCATCGTCTTCTTCTTAGGCACTGGTTGCTGCAGGCTCCTTGGGGACTCCCTGGCGGCTGGGCGCGAGGATCATGAACAGGTTCCTGCCCTCGAGGAGAGGCTGGCGCTCGATGACCGCGAACTGCTTGGCATCGTCAGCCACGCGCTCGAGGATCCTCCGTCCAATCTCCTGGTGGACCATCTCGCGGCCCCTGAACATGATCGTCACCTTTACCTTCTCTCCTGCTTCGAGGAACTGCTTCAGACCCTTGAACTTCGTCTGGAAATCGTGCTCCGCAACCTTCGGGCGGAGCTTCATCTCCTTCAGCTTGATGACGTTCTGCTTGCGACGCTGGTCCTTCTCGCGCTTGACGGTCTCGAACTTGTAGCGTCCGTAGTCCATCAGGCGGCAAACCGGCGGGCTCGCCTGCGGCGCCACCTCGACGAGGTCGAGCCCCTTTTCGTTCGCGATGCGCAGCGCGGCGTCCAGGGAAAGCACGCCTAGCTGGTTGTTCTGGTCGTCGATCAGTCGCACCTCGGAGGTGCGGATCTGATCGTTGATCCTCAGCTCTTTAAACGCTATGGGACGAAACCTCGGTCAAATTCAGGTCTGCTCTATTCCTCCATCCAGACAAAACAAAACGGACAGCAAGGTGCCGTCCGTGAAGAACCCCTTCGGAAGCTGCCCTGGGGGTGAGGGGCGGCGCCCTGCTTTAGAGCGTGGATCGTACCGGAAACGTAACTGGGCGCGCAAAATGTCGTTGGCCTTTTGCGAATGGGAACGCAGCCCTACGTTTCAGCACCCATGAAGGTAGCTCTGGTGGCAACCCTGCTCGTGGCCGCTTGCGGCGGCGCCAACAACAGCGCCGCCGGCCACTCCGCGGCGCCG
>WNGH01000412.1_pt1 | contig 36967 bp, 43 predicted proteins | sample 5400631 | NCBI WGS metagenome assembly WNGH01 (sample SAMN13153373, study PRJNA577476) | soil metagenome | isolation source: 115 cm soil or saprolite under Garry oak tree replicate 1 | place: USA:California | collected 2016-06-15 | reverse complement strand
CCTCAGCCCGAACGTCGGCCGGCGGCGGAGCGGCAACCCGCGAAGGAGCGCAAGGCGGAGCGCGACAGTGCGAAAGAGAAGCCGCCGAACTGATCCCGGCTGCGCCCCGGCGCCAATCTCTTAGATTGGAAGCCGGGCGATGGAAACCAAACAGAAGTACGAGCGGGCGCTCCGCGTGTCGGCCCAGCCCGGGCGCAACCCGGGCGTCCCGCTCGACCTCGACTGGGTCCGCGCGGTGCGAGTGAACCGCTCGGCGGTGGAGCGGCGCGCCGCCACCATCCCCACCCGGCGCACCGTCAAAAAGGAATGGCAGGCCGCCTGGCTGCTCCGCGCCGTCACCTGCGTCGACCTCACGACGCTCCAGGGCGACGACACCCCGAGCAACGTGCTGCGGCTCTGCGCCAAGGCCCAACACCCCGTGCGCCAGGACCTAATCGCGGCGCTGGGCGCGACCGAGCTCGGCATCGTCGTCGGTGCGGTGTGCGTCTATCACCGCTACGTGCCGACGGCCCTCACCGCGCTCGCGGGCTCCGGTATCCCTGTCGCCGCCGTCTCCACGGGCTTCCCCGCCGGCCTCAATCCATTCCCGCAGCGGCTCGAGGAGATCCGGGCGTCGGTTGAAGCGGGCGCGCAGGAGATCGACGTCGTAATCACCCGCGCGCACGCCCTCGCGGGCGACTGGGAGGCGCTGTACCGCGAGGTGAAGGCGTTCCGCGAGGCGTGCGGCGACGCGCACCTGAAGGTGATCCTCGGCACGGGCGACCTCGCCACCCTCACGAACGTGGCGCGCGCGAGCCGCACCGCCATGATGGCGGGCGCCGACTTCATCAAGACATCCACCGGCAAGGAAGCCGTGAACGCCACCCTGCCCGTCGGCGTCGTGATGACGCGCCAGATCCGGGAGTACCTCGAGGAGACGGGCCACGCCGTCGGATTCAAGCCGGCGGGTGGGATCCGCAGCGCCAAGGGGGCGCTGGAGTGGCTCATCCTCATGAAGGAAGAGCTGGGCGACGAGTGGCTCCGCGCCGCACGGTTCCGGCTGGGGGCGAGCGCCCTGCTCACCGACATCGAGCGCCAGCTCGAGCACTTCGTCACCGGTCGCTACTCGGCCGTGCACCGCCATCCCATGGTATGACGACCGTTTCCGAGATCTTCCAGACGATGGCGTACGGGCCGGCGCCCGAGTCGGACAAGCAGGCCCGGGAGTGGCTCGCGAAGCACGGTGGCGAGGGCGGGGTCGGGGGGGGGGGCGAGTTCGGGCTGTTCGTGGGCGGCAGCTGGGTGAAGCCAGCCAGCGGCGAGTGGTTCGACGTGATCAACCCCGCGACCACGCAGCGCATCGCGCGCGTGCCGCAGGCGGGCAAAGCGGACGTGGACGCCGCGGTGGCCGCGGCCCGCGCCGCCTTCCCCGGCTGGTCCGGCCTCCCCGGGCACGCGCGGGCCCGCTACCTGTACGCGCTCGCCCGCGAGGTGCAGCGGCACGCCCGGCTCCTCGCCGTGCTCGAGAGCATGGACAACGGCAAGTCGATCCGCGAGACCCGCGACCTCGACATCCCGCTCGTCGCCCGCCACTTCTACCACCACGCGGGGTGGGCGCAGCTGCGGGAGAGCGAGTTCGCGGGCGCGACGCCCGTGGGTGTCGTCGGGCAGATCATCCCGTGGAACTTCCCGCTGCTCATGGTGGCCTGGAAGGTCGCCCCGGCGCTCGCCGCCGGAAACACCGTCGTCTTGAAGCCCGCCGAGTTCACGCCGCTCACGGCGCTCGCGTTCGCCGAGATCGTGGCGGAAGCGGGGCTGCCGCCCGGCGTGCTGAACGTGATCACCGGCGACGGTCGCACCGGCGCGCTGCTCGTCGACCAGGCGGACGTGGACAAGATCGCGTTCACGGGCTCGACCGAGGTGGGCCGCGTCATTCGCAAGGCGACCGCGGGCTCCGGCAAGAAGCTCTCGCTCGAGCTCGGGGGGAAGAGCCCGTTCATCGTGTTCGACGACGCCGATCTCGACAGCGTGGTCGAGGGTGTGGTGGACGCGATCTGGTTCAACCAGGGGCAGGTCTGCTGCGCCGGCTCGCGGCTGCTCGTGCATGAGGGGGTCGCCGAGCGGCTGGTGGCGAAGCTGCGGGCGCGGATGGAGAAGCTCCGGGTAGGCCCGCCGCTCGACAAGGCGATCGACATGGGCGCGATCGTGGCGCCGGTGCAGCTCGAGCGCATCCGCGGCCTCGTGAGCAAGGGCGTGGAAGAGGGCGCCACGATGTGGCAGCCGTCGTGGGCGTGCCCCACCGAGGGCTACTTCTATCCGCCCACCCTGTTCACCGACGTCTCCCCCGCGGCGACGATCGCGCAGGTCGAGATCTTCGGCCCGGTCCTCGTCGCGATGAGCTTCCGCACGCCCAAGGAAGCGGTCGAGCTGGCGAACAACACGCCGTACGGCCTCGCCGCCAGCGTGTGGACGGAGAACATCAACCTGGCGCTCGACGTGGCGCCGAAGATCAAAGCCGGGGTGGTGTGGATCAACTGCACGAACGTGTTCGACGCCGCGAGCGGGTTCGGTGGGTATCGCGAATCGGGGTTCGGGCGGGAGGGCGGGCGGGAGGGGATGTGGGAGTATCTGAAACTTCAATGGGACGAGGGGCGGGGGACGGGGGACGGGTCGAAGAGGAGCGTCGCGAAGGGCGCGTCCCGCAGAACCCGTCCCTCGTCCCCCGTTCCCCTTCCCCCGATTGATCGCACCTACAAAATGTTCATCGGCGGGAAGCAGGCGCGCCCCGACGCGCCCTATCCCCGCGCGATCGTGGCGCCGGACGGGCGGCGGCTCGCCGAGGTGGGCGAGGGGAACCGCAAGGACGTTCGGAACGCGGTGGAGGCGGCGCGCGCGGCGGAGGGCTGGGCGCACACGACCGGGCACACGCGCGGGCAGATCCTCTATTACATCGCGGAGAACCTCGCCACCCGCACGGACGAGTTCACCGCGCGCATCGACGCGATGACGGGCTGCGGGCTGGAGCGGGCCCGGGCCGAAGTGGACGCGGCGGTCTCGCGGCTCTTCACTTACGCCTCCTGGGCGGACAAGTACGACGGCCAGGTCCACCCGACCACGATTCGCGGCGTCACGCTTGCGATGAACGAGCCGATCGGGGTGGTCGGCATCGCGGCGCCGGAGGACTTGCCGCTGCTCGGGTTCATCTCGCTCGTGGCGCCGGCCGTCGCGGTGGGGAACACCGTGGTGGCGATCCCGTCGGAAATCCACCCGCTCGCGGCGACGGAGCTGTACAGCGTGCTCGAGACCTCGGACGTCCCGGCCGGCGTGATGAACATCGTCACCGGATCAAAGGACGAGCTCTCCAAGGTGCTGGCGGACCATCTCGACGTTGACGCGATGTGGTACTTCGGGAATCAGGTCGCGGCCGCGGAGGTCGAGCGCGCGTCGGCCGGGAACATGAAGCGCACGTGGGCGGAATGGCACGCGCGCGACTGGCTCGACCCCCACCAGGGCGAGGGCCGGGAGTTCCTGCGTGAGGCCACGCAGGTGAAGAACATCTGGATCCCCTACGGGGAGTAGTCCGAGGCGGCCGAACCCCTCCCCTCCCCCGCTACGCCGTCATCCCACCTGACGCAGCATCGAGGCGACCGTGCCCTTCAGGCTCGCAAGGGCCTTCGCGCCCTGTCCCCTCTCGACCGAATCGGCGATGCAGCTCTCGACGTGACCTTCCAGCAGCTGCAGGGTCGCGGCGTTGATCGCCTGCTTGACGGCGCCGAGCTGGATCAGGATGTCCTCGCAAGCCTGGTGCTCGGCGATGAGCCGCTGCACGCCGCGCACGTGGCCCTCGATCCGCTTGAGGCGGTTGACGAGCTGGCGCTCGAGAACGGGGTTCCGGGAGACATCGGGCAGACAAAGCTCGGGCATATGGGGTCCTCCTTGGCATGTGGTTGAGGCATCACCTTCTCTATACGAAACGGGGTAGGCGAAGGCAAGCCCCGCAGGCCCTTGCGCCTGCCACCGGTAGCGGGCCAAGGTTGTCTCTTATGCGATTCCCGTTCGTGCTCGCGGCCGTGGCATCCGCAGGCTTCGCCGCCTGCGCCCCCGGCGTACGGGTCGCCGCCACCGCGCCCGCGCCCAGCGTCGTCGTCCTCGACTCCGCCGCGATGCGCCCCGGGCGCTTCGACGCCGGGAAGATGTGGACCTTCGAGAACCCGCCGCTCGACTACTTCCAGGAGGCCTACGGCTTCCGGCCCGACTCGGCCTGGCTGGCGCGCGCCCGGCTCGGCGCGCTCCGCTTCGCGACCTACTGCTCGGCCTCGTTCGTCTCCCCGCACGGGCTCGTCCTGACGAACCACCACTGCTCGCGCGAGAACACGGGCGGCGTGATGCGGCCGGGCGAGAACTTCGATTCCACGGGGTTTTACGCCCCGACCGCCGCCGACGAGCGCCGCGTGCCCGGGCTGTTCGTCGAGCAACTCCTCTCGGTCGCGGACGTAACGGCCCGGATGGACAGCGCGCTCCGCGGCGTGACGGGCGACGAGGCGCTGGCCCGCGCCCGCGACCAGGCGATCGACGCGCTCGGCGAGCGACTCACGGCCGCCGCGCGGGACTCGACCATTAGCGTGCAGATCGTGTCCCTGTACGAAGGCGCGCAATACTTCGCCTACACCTACCGGCGCTACGGCGACGTGCGACTCGTCCTGGTCCCCGAGCTCGGGATGGGGTTCTTCGGCGGGGACGACGACAACTTCACCTATCCGCGCTACGACCTCGACTTCTCGGTGTACCGCGTGTACGACGCGTCGGGCAAGCCGCTCGAGACCCCGAGCTATTTCCGCTGGAGCCGCGCGGGGACGAGCGACGGCGATGCCGTCTTCGTGGTGGGCAACCCGGGCTCGACCAGCCGACTCGAGACCGTGGCGCAGCTCGAGTACACGCGCGACGTGCAGGTCCCGGCGACGCTCGACATCCTGAAGAGCCGCATCGCAGCGCTGGAGGCATTCAGTCGCGCGGCGCCCGCCGAGGCGGCGGCGCGGCGGGTCGCGACCGACATCTTCGGCTACGCCAATTCGGTCAAGGCCTACGAGGGCCAGCTCGCGGGACTGCGCGACCCCGTGCTGCTGGGCCGCCGCCGGCTGGGCGAGGCCGCGTTCCGCGCGGAGATCGCGCGCCGGCCGCCCATCGCGGCGCAGGCTGCGTTGTTCGACTCGATCGCGGCGGTCGAGGCGGGCCTCACGCGAATCGGCGGGCGGATCTACGCCTTCCTCTCGAGCTCCTCGTTCGGCTCGAGCACACTGGCGCGGGCCTCGCTCGCGGTCCAGTACGCGGACGCCAGGGCGGCGAGGGCCCCGCTGGAGCGCCTCAAGGAGATCGCCGAGCGCGCGGCGGCGATCGCCAACAGGCCCGCCGCGCTCGAGCGGCTGCTCGCCGCCGCGCAGTTCCAGGACCTGAAGCGCGGGCTGGGCGAGCGGGACACGCTCGCCGCGGCACTGTTCGCGGGCCGGACGGCCGACCAGGCGGCGGCCGACCTCTTGTCGCACACCGCGCTAAGCGATTCGGCGCGCGTGCCCGCCTTGTTCCAGGGCGACCTCGCGGCCTCGGGCGACGCCGCGTTCCTGTTCGCGCGCCGGGCCAGCCGGGTGGTGGTACCGCTGCGCCAGGAGGCGGCGCGCCTGTCGGCGCGCGCCGACAACCTCGCCGCGCGGCTCGCACGGGTCCGGTTCGACGTGTACGGCAAGACGCTCCCGCCCGACGCCACGTTCACGCTGCGGCTCGCCGACGGCGTGGTGCGCGGCTACCCGTACAACGGCACGCGGGCGGTGCCGTTCACGACCTTCTACGGCATGTACGACCGATACGCGGCGGCGGGCGGGCAGGCGCCGTGGAGCCTGCCGCGCCGCTGGCAGCGCCCACCAGCCGGGCTCGACCTGGCCACGCCGCTCGATCTCGTCTCGACGAACGACATCATCGGGGGCAACTCGGGGTCGCCCCTAGTGAACCGGAACCTCGAGCTCGTGGGGTTGATCTTCGACGGCAACATCGAGTCCCTGCCCGGGGACTTCATCTATACGGACGACCGGGCGCGCGCGATCTCGGTGGACGCGCGCGCGATCCTCGCGGCGCTGCGCACGGCGTACGGCGCAACCAGGATCGTGGAGGAGCTCGTCGGGCGGTGAGGCGCCTGCTCACTTCCGCCCCATATACGGCTCGTCCCACGCGACCGCGAACAGGCCGTAGCACCGCGGGCAGCGCATCGTCCCTTGTACGCCCTGCAAGGGGGCACGATGCTGGCAGCTCGGGCACACCGCGTAGTGATCGCCCCAGGTCTCGGGGAGCATGACCGCTCTCGCGGGACGCGAAACCACGGTCCAGCGCCGGGGCGGCGTCGCGACCAACTCGATCGCCGCCCGGGGCACGCTGACCGCCTGCTGATGCACGTCGAGGATCACGTCGTCGTTGGCTAGCTTCGTGACCCGATACCACGCACCGCGGCGAAGCGGATATGAGCCTTCGGCTTTGATGCGCGCCCAGTGGAGTGCAGCCATCGTTGCAGGATAATGTCCAACGCGGGCGCGACGTGGTAGGGCGTTTTTGCGGCACCGAGGGGCGGTTTCGCGACACCGGTGTCAGGGATCGCGGAAGCGGGGTCAAGATCTTCTAAGGAGGAAGTCGGGGCGGGCGGCTTCGACCCGCATCCGGCATGCTGTCAGTTCGGATGAAGCAACTTCACTCGCGCTTCGAGATCGGCCGGCTGGGTTTCGACCACGTGGCCGAGCGGCGTGACGTAGATGCGCACGGTGGGAGCTCCGGGGATGCGGGTGGGTCCGAATGCGAAGCGCCACACCCGCGGGTGCCCCGACAACTCGGGTGCGCCCTGCCACAGCAACGCTGTGGACTGCGTGCCCATCTCGGGGGGAGGAGAGCCGAGCACGTTGGCCACGGCGGTATAGGCGGCCACCCAGGAGACTCCGAGGACTAGGGCGGCACCACAGGCAGCCATGACCGTCAGCCAGAACAGACGAGCCATAGTGGATTCCGGGCTATGAGCCGCCAAGAGTTATGGCAAGAGTTAGGGCAGCGAAACCCTAAGTTCAGTCGGGGCGCCGGGATTTGAACCCGGGACCTTCTGGTCCCAAAGCACGGCGCACGTGCGCATCCCGCGCGCTCAATGTGCGCAATGTGCGCGTGTCTCGCCACTTCGCCGCGCACCCTGCGCATGCCCGAAGCGTCGCTAATGCATCCTGCGCACGAAAAGTTCGCCGAGATGTTCGCCGACCCCCACGCTGCTGGTGTCCGTCACGTAGCCGGAGAACGGCGCTCGCTCTTGCACTTAGACACGCTTAGGGTCTATCATCTTACCAGTTCGCCGAGCTGCCCGTAGCCAGCGCTGCAGCTAGCCGGCAGATGTGGACGGCGCCAAAGCGGGAACCAATGGCCTGTCGAGCGGGGCCCGGATCGCATAAACGCGGTCTGGGCCCCGCTTTCGTTTCAGGGGACGATGACGCACACCAGGAAGCACAAGAAGAATGGCCGACAGCGGCGGGGCGTGATCCTGCTCGCGCTGACGGAGGCCGAGCACCGCATCGTGAAGCATGCCGCCGCGATCGCCGAGCGGCCAGTCGCCACGTTCGGACGCCACGCCGTCGTCCAGATTGCGCGGGCGGTGATCGCAGCGCGCGTCGAGGCCGCGCAGGTGGCGCTCGTCGCCGACGCGCTGCGACGACGCGCCGCTGAACAATCTTCCGGAGAGGAGGCTTCCCGTGGGACCAGCATTGCGCCGGGCGCTTGAGAAAGCCGGAATCGCGGACTTCACGAAGTCGACCGCCGAGGTAGGGCGGGCGCTCGACCAGGTGCTCGAGGAAGACCCCGACCTCCGGCGCGACGTCGAGCGCGATCTCGAGATCCGCAAGGCGCTCCAGAACCCGCTCCTCGATTATCGGGGGTTCGGCGGCCGCCGGGACGGCGCGCCGCTGACCGCCGTGCCGCTCTCCCAGGCCCACGCGAGCGAGGCGGACGCCGAACGGGCGGCGGCGGCGCTCGGCATTGCGACTGAAAAGCTGCTTGCGACCAGTAAGTCCAGCGTCGCGGCCGCGCGCGGCGACCGCGATTTCCGTCGCGGCACCGGCCTCCCGCTGGCGAAGCGGCGCACCACGACGGCCGATCAGATGGCGGCCGAACTCGAAGAGCTGGCCGCGCTTTTGGCTCGCGGAGGTGACGAGTGACCACCGCGATCACGCCGCAGCCAAGCACCGCCGACCTCGAGGCGCAGGCCCGCGCTAGCAACCAGGTGGTCGCCGCGCTCAAGGCGGAACTCACCGGCATCGCCGCGAGGGTCGACGCCGCGATCGACGCGGACGACGCGCCCTTGGTCAACAGACTTAGGCGGCGCGAGCGGCAACTCCCCGGTCTGATTACCGAGGCGGAGGCGGCGGCGCAGGCCGCCTGGGAGCGGTTCATTGCCAGCCGTACGCGCGACTTGAAGGTCCAACAGCAACAGGACGTCGAGCGGGCGAAGCAGGCACAGGGGCGCGCCAACGGTGCGGCCGCCGCTGGCGCCGCGGCCTTCGCCGCCGCGCTCGGCGAGCTGCGACGCGCGACCGAGACCCTGGCGAAGCTCGAGGCCGTCCTCGCCGAGGATCCCGAGGTTGAGCGGCGCGTCATGGTGCGCGATGCCTGGGCCGGCTGGATCTCGGCTTTCGGAGAGGCCTGCGCCGCGTGGATGGCGAGACCAGCGACGGCCGCCCCGCCGGATCGGGGCGAACTCAGCCGCTATACGGACGGCCGGGCGGCCGCATGGCTGCTCGCGTACGACAATTTCTTCCGCAGGTAACGTGGAGGGCGACATGACGAACGAGAAGCGACTCGAACAGCGGATGGCCGAGGCACAGCTCAAGCAGAAGCGCGAGATGGATGCCGCGCGCCAGGCCGAGCTTGATGCAACTCACGGACGCGCTGTAGGCGGTCTCCGGCTGCCGGTGGTGCCGGTCGATCAGCCGTACACGACGACGCCGGACAACGTGCCGTCGGATCGGCTCGAGAAGCGCTGAACCGCGCCGGGGTCGAGCGTCGCGGCGGTCGGCCGCGCGTTCGCTCGCGATGAGCATCGTGGCGAGGGGAAGTGTCCATCCCGCCCCGGCTGTTCACTCGATGGAGTGATCGGTGAGCACGAGTCAGGCGAGCTGGGGGAAGCCGTGCCGAAGATGCCGCGCGAACACCGTGCGCGGCATGGCGACGGCGCGCGAGGGACTCGTCGAGGTGTGCACGGCCTGTGGCTTGCGCCGCCGGGTCGCGCTGAGCGCCGCGCCACCGGCCCCGCCCCGGCCGATCGATGCGAGGGTGCGGCCGCCGCACCGCAACCGCGAGCGTCGGCTCGAAGTCTGGGCCCGCGAGCGGCGCCGATCGGCCTCGGCGAAGCCAGCAAGCGCCGATTGACACCGTAGATTACAAGCGGCCCGACGCTTGGCACGCCGAGCCGCCCTGACCACCACGAGCGTGAGGCGCTCGCCATGGCAACCTACCAGCACGGCAGCCGACCCGGCAACCCCGAGGACGACCTCGCGGCATTCTTGCAGCGCGATCTGGAGCGCCACCCGGAGGCCAAACACTACTTCGCCCGGTTCGCCCGCCTGACCCCCGAGGAGCGCCTCGCACGGCTGCGAACGGTGTTGCAGAAGCCCTTGGGTGGTGCGCTGGTCGGCCTGCTTCGAGACGAGCCGCAGGTGCTCGAGCGCCTGGTCGCTCACTCGCTGCCGGCAGGCGCAGGAGCGCCGGTGCGCCACGAGCATCGCGTGGCGGTGTTTGCGGTCGCCGACAGTCCCAAGGCCCACCGCCGGCCGCTCGCGGAGGTCCTCGCTCGGCTCCTTGACCGCGTTCGGGACCGAGCCCACAAGGCCCGCCACGCCGACCGCCGTCGGGGCGCCCAGCGGCTCGACTACCGGCACGAGCCGCCGGAGGTGGCGCAGCACCCTCCCGTGTCGCCCGACGACGCCGAGGTGGCGCGCATCACGGTCCTGGCCGGCCTCACCAAGCCGGAGGACAAGGTCTTCCGTGCCATGGTGCAGCTCATGTGCGAGGATCCGGGGCTTCGGGGCAAGCCACCGCTGCGCCTCGTGGCCCAGCTTGCCGGCCTCAGCTACGGCAGGGCGCGAGTCGTCTCCGCTGCCATCGACGCCAAGCTCCACAAAGCCCGGAGGGCCGAGGTGCTGTAGCCCCGTAACAATTTCTCGTGGTCGGCGGGCCCTCTCTTATAGGGGGCCTTTTTCATGCCAGACCTGGTGGTGCTCTACGAGGTCGATGAGGCGGGAGAGCCGCACGCCGTCGTCAGCTCAGGCGATGCCGAGGTGGTGGCCGCCGTCGCCAAGCTGCTCGGGGCGAAGCTCGGGCTCACGGCGCCGGCGCGGGTGCTCGAGCTGCGGCGCGGCACGCCGGAGGGGGCCGGATGACGACCGCCCGAAAGCCGCGGCGGGCCCGCCGGGCAGCGTGGACGCCCGACCTCGTGGCCTGTTGGCGGGACGAGGCAAAGCTGCTCCGGGCGCATGGGGCGGTCGAAGCGGCCGCGACGAAGGAACACGACGCCAACTTGCTCGCGTTGTGGCTTGCCAGCTACATGGACGCGCCGCTCACGCTGCAGCAGGCCAGCACCGAGAGCGGCTACAGCCGCAGTCACCTCCGCCGCCTGCTCGCGCGCCGCGTCCTGGAGAACGTCGGGGAAAACGGCGAGCTACGCCTACGCCGCGGGGACCTGCCGCGCAAGGCTCGGACGCAGCGGATCGGGCCGGACTTGGCCGCCACCGTGCTCGGGCTGCCGGGAGGGGCGCGGTGAGCGAGCCCCGCACCGACGAGTTGCTCGACGCGATCGCGCGAGACACGGCCGATACCCTGGACCGCTGCGAGGCGCTGCTTGAGCGGCTCGAGCGCGACCTGCTAGTGCGGCTCGACACGCGTCACGATGCCGCCTGATACTGACCGCCCCGTCCCGTGGCCGACCGACGCGGAGTTCTGCGCCGTGATCGCGCGGACGAGTCGTCCCGGTGATCGGCTGATCCTCCTCGTCTTGCGGATGCACGACTACGATCGCGGCCTGCGGGGGCCCTACCCTGGCTACAAACGCGTGGCGGCGCTAACCGGCCTCTCCCCGAGCTACGTCCGCCACCGCCTGGCGGCAATGGTGAAGGCGAGTGCGCTCAAGGCCGAGAGGCTCGGGAGGAATACCATCTACTACATCGTGCCGCCTGGCACCGAGATCGAATCGCCCCGCGCCAACGCGCAGGCATCCCCTCACCGCGACTCGCGGGACGACGAGCCGCTCTACGACGACCAGGGCCGGCCGAGCGCCGCGCTGCGTGCCCTCGCCGACGAGTACTGGCCTGGGCGGGCGAAGGCGAAGGGGAAGTTGTGACCACCGACCGCGATCGCCTGGAGCGGCTCGCCGCCGAGGCGGAGCAGCGCGGCATGACGGACCTGGCGCGATCCTACCGCGAGCAGGCGGCGGGGGCAAGCCCGGCATCCTCGAACGGGGCGGCGAAGCTTGCCGCCCGCCAGCGGAACGCGGCGCTGGCCCGAGGCGGCATGGACTTCTCTGCGGCGCCGACCTGGCCATGGCCCAGACTGTACGACCTCGCCGGGCCGATGCTCCCAGGGGACCTCGTGGTGGTCGGGGCGCGACCGGGGTGCGGCAAGACGACGGTCGTGATCAACGCGATCGAGCATCTCACCGCGCAGGCCGTGCCGTGGCTCGTGATCGGGATGGAAATGGCCCCCGAGCAGCTGCGACGGAAGTGGGCCGCGTTCCGGCTCGGCTACGACGCGCCGGCCGTGCTGCGGAACGACTGGGGCAAGCTCCCGCCCCGTGCGCGGGAGGCCGTGGACGCCGACGTCGTGACGCAGACGACCGAATTGGTGGCGGTCGCGCACTTCGCTGACGCGCGCCGGGTGACGGTGGAGCAGATGGCGAAGTGGATCACGTTCGCCGTGACGCACGCCTGCCGCGTGGTGATCGTGGACCACATCCACCGGATGCAGTTCGGGCTCGCCGCGAACGACTTGACCTACGAGATGGCCGAGGCGGTGCGCACCGCGAAGGAACTCGCCGTCAAGCACCAGATCACCGTGGTCCTCGCCGCCGAGTTGAACCGGCCCGAGCGCGAGCTGCTCGCCGACTACGTCCCGCCCCCCCTCTCGGCCCTGAAGCAGACCGGCGCGCTCGAGGAGGAGGCGGACGTCGCGCTGCTCCTGCACAAGACGCTGAAACGCACCGCCACGGCCGCGGGCCTCAAGGCCGCGCGTCAGGGCCTGTGCTCCACGACCGACGTCATCGAGCCGAACGTCATGGCGGTGCGCATCGGTAAGCACCGCCTGGACGGCAGCGCCGTCGATCGCACCGTGTGGCTGGTGGTGGACCGGACCGGCCGACTGACCGAACGCGCCCCCGAGTGGCGCCAGCCCGAGGATGTCGAGCACCGCCATGGCCTGTGAACGTGTGTCCCTCAGAGCGCACATGTGCTCGATGTGTGTCCCACATGTGTCCTCGCTGAGCACAAAACAACGCCCTAACAGGAACAGGAAGTACTACTACACAGCGACATGTGACTCTCAGAGAGCACATGTGACTCTCAGAGAGCACACGTCAGGGCGTGAACGAGGGCCCTGCCCGTCTCAGCCCCGACCAGCCTCACCGCGCATGGCGACGGTGTGGGCGCACCTGGTGGGGCACCAGAGGGCCGCGAGGGCGGATTGCGTTGACGCACAGCGAGTTGCGTTCAGACGGCGGGGTTGCTCGGTGAGCTTTTCGGTGAACATGTAGCGGCAAGTTAGCGGGAGGCTGACGTGGCGTTGGATTCTGAGCGGGCGCGGGAACTGAACCGGCGGAGCGCCCAAGTGCGCCGACGGCTCGTGCTTGAGGAGGTCGAGCGGGAGCTGGGCGCGCTCGACAGCGTGGAGGACGTCAACCGCTGGCTGTGGCGGATCGGTCTCTGGGGCGCTAGCGGGCTGCTGCCCGGCGTGGTGCTCGGGGGACTGGTGCGCACCTGCGAGATCAAGCTCCGGGTGCTCGAGCACGAGGCCACGCGCGAGGTGCTGGATCAGCTCCGCGGCCGGCTGGAGGAGCTAGAGGGCCAGGTGCAGCGCCAGCGACTCGGGGTGCGGCCGTGAAAGACGCCCTATGGGATCGTGCTGTTGAGATCCCGCGCCAAGTGGTCGAGATCAGGAAACAAGTTAGCCGAGTTGATCCCGAGAAGTTCGAGTTGGGAGCGAATGTGTGGCTTGGCGGAGGCCAAGATCTCGTATTTCCGCAGGAATTGACTGTGATCCGCGACGAGCCCTTCGAGCGGCTTGTCGGTGTCGTGGATGGTGAAGGCCGAAAGCTGCACCATCATGCGCACATCGACTTCGTGCGTCGCGACCGCGAGAATCAGGCCAGTTGGGTGCCCTGGTTGTGGGGAGAAAGCGGTTTGGAAGAAGGTGCCAACCGCTTCGGGCACTGGGAGACCAAGCCTGTACCCCTGCGTGGCGTTCAGTACCATGGGTCTGAGCATCCAAAGCGCCCCGACCTCGGTGTCGTAGAGTGGATCATTGACGGCGAAGAACAAGGCAGTCAGCACGGACCACGTCCAATCAAGCAGGCGAGTCGCGAGACCGTAGTGCTGCATGAGGAACAGCCACGCGACGTAGTCAGCGCGCGGCGGGCATCCTGCGTACCTCGTGCCGGCCTGGGCTTGGAAGTGGTACGCGAGATTCTGTTCGCGATTGGGCGCACCCTTGGGAGGGCGGTGGACTTTAGGAACGAGGGTCCAGCCGGCCTTCGCGTTACCCCGCCACCACAGGCTGCCCGGATAGGCCGCCCTCGCTTCTTCTGCCGCAGTAACAGCGTCCCGCACGTCCCGAATCACATCGAGCGCCATGGGCGGACTAAGCTGCTCGTGCAAAACGGCGGCGTCAAATGAGCGGCAAGCTCGAGCGGTTCATCCGCGACCTGGCGGCGAAGGCCGAGCGGCTCGAGGTGCCGCAGGCGGTGGCCGACGAGTTCGGCCCCTACCGCGACGACCCCGTGGGGTTCTGTCGCGAGGCCCTGGGCGTCGAGAGCGCGCTGCGGCGATCGGACGGCGAGCCGTACCAGTTCAGCGTGTTGGCCGACCTGGTGACCGAGCCGCGGGTGGCCGTCCGCTCGGGCCACGGGGTCGGTAAGACGGCGATCGACGCCTGGGCGGCCTTGTGGTGGCTGCTCACGCGGCCGTTCAGCCGCGTGCTCGTCCTCGCGCCCGAGTTCGCGCGTCAGGTACGGGCGATCGTGTTCTCGGAGATCCGCCGCTGGGCGCGTCGAGCGCGCGTCCCGCTGCCGGTCGAGGTGCTCGCGAACCGCGTGCGCGTTGCGGGGCATGGGGAGGAGTGGAGCGCCACGGGCATGAGTGCCGCCGGCGAAAGCGATCGCCTCGAGGGGTTCCACGCGCCGGGTGGCGTGCTCTTGATCTGCGATGAGACGAAGGGCATCCCGCAGGACAGCTTCGACGCCGTGCAGGGGGCGTTGTCGGGGCTTGAGGACTCGCGGCTCTTGGTGACGAGCGTCCCCGGCGGTGCCGGCGCGGGGCCGTTCTGGAAGGCGTGTCAGGACGCCCGGCGCTGGCGGATCCACCACGTGCCGGCGACGGATAGCTCGCTCGTCTCGCCCGAGTGGGTCAGCGATCGGGCGGTCGACTGGGGGGTGGGCTCGCCGCTCTACACCTGCCGCGTCCTGGGCGAGTTCGCCGACGCGGGCGAGGGCGTGCTGTACCCGCTGTCCTTGCTGGAGGCGGCCACGAGCCGGGTGATCGCGCCGAGCCCACAGGACGTGGTGGCGCTCGGGGTGGACGTGGCGCGGAGCGTGGCGGGCGATCAGAACGCCGTGGCGATCATGCGGGGGCAGCGGTTGGAGCGCGTGGCGCTCTGGCGCTCGCCGGACCTGATGGTCACGGTGCAGAGGGTGTTGGAGCATGCGACCACGAGCGGGGCGAAGGTGATCGCGTGCGACGTGGGGGGTGTGGGGGCCGGGGCCGTCGACCGGCTGCGGCAAGTCGGGCGGCCCGTGGACGGCGTGGCGTTCGGGGGCGCGGCGACGGATCCCACGCGCTTCCTGAACCGGCGGGCGGAACTCTACTGGACGCTGCGCGAGGCGCTGGAGCGCGGGAGGCTCGCGCTGCCGGAGGACGACGAACTGGTGGCCGATCTCTCCGCGATCCGGTACGGCTTCGACCAGCGCGGGCGCATCGTGCTCGAGTCGAAGGACGATGTGCGCGCGCGGCTCGGCCGGAGCCCCGATCGGGCAGACGCCGTGGTGCTCGCGAGTTGGGCGGCCACGGGCGACGTCCCAGGGGCCGGCTGGTTCCAGGTGTTAGACCATTACGACCGCCACCTTCGGCCGTTGCACGGCGTCGAGTGCGGGGTGTGCCATCCGGGTTGCGCGCACGAGCCCGTGGTGACCATCACCCCAGCCGGTGGGGATCCCGCACCGCCGGCCACGTGTCCCGCCTGCGGCTCGGCACGGTGGGCGGGCGAGGCGCCAAACCTCACCGATACGACGGTCTGGTGGCGCTGCGCGGCGTGCGGCTATCAAGCGCTGTTCGCGGTCGCGCGCCCCGCCCCCGCGCCGTCCCACCTGCCGCCGATGTTTCCGGCGCCGGCACCGGAGCCGCCAGCCGTGCGGATGTTGAGCTGCGGCCGGTGCGGCACGATGATGGACTTCACCCCACCTGCGGACGGCGGCCGCACGCGCTGCCCCGCCTGTGGTCATGAATCCTGACGTTCCGCCGCCCGCGTCGGCGGACGACTGGCTCGCTCTCGTGCGCCGGGCGGCAGGGCCGCCGGAGCCGCCCCGGTTCTGCGAGCCGCCGCCGAGCCTCGCGGTCCCCGCCGTGTGCGCGGGCTGTGGGGAGGCCGCTGCGGCTACGAGCACACCTATCGGGAACCGTCGCTCGACGCGGCCGGCCACCAAGCGATGAGGCCAGGAACCATCAACACCTAGAGGAGCCATCCACCATGAGCCACCGGGGAACCTTCTATGTCGTTCCGTGGGCCACCAAAGTGCAGCATGACACCACGGTGGGCAACGAGTTCGCGTGCTGCCACGTGTCCACGGTCTCCGGCGACGCGCTCGCCGCGGATCCGACGCAGCTCGTGCTCGCCCATGTGCATTGGGGGAAAAACTGGGAGGGTCGGGAACGCTTCGAGGCGCTCCCCGGCGTCATCCCGCTGGGCGAGCCGTCGGATCTCGTCCCCGCCGCGGCGGTTCCCGTCCTGGAAGCCCTGCGCCAGTCGCTGGCATCCACGCGGCTCGAACGGGTCGGCATCGTCGCCAAGGGGCTGCCCCCGCTCCGCGATCCGACGGTTCCCATCGACGCGACCCATAGCGTCCAGCAGGCGCTGCGGAAAGCCCAGCCCATGTTCGAGGACGAGTTGTTCTAGTGAACCGGCCGGGGCGGGCGGCGTGATCATGCGGTGCCGCCGCTGCGCGTTCGAACAGGTCTATCGGGCCGGGGCGCCGGACGCGGCGGAGCTGGCGCGGCTGACGGACGTCTTACGCCAGGGCCCGAAGTGAGAGCGTCGACGGCCGAGGCGGCGGAGATGCGGGCCGCTGGGGATGTGGACGCCGCGCGGCCGCTTTGCTTACGAGGGGATGCCGAGTCGGGCGAGTGCGGCGGGTGAGGCGGGTGGCGCGAGTTCAACGGAAGCGACGTCAGCCCCGCGCACCCAGCCTTCGCCGTCCCAGACTTCCGAAACCGCCCGATCGCCGCGGGCGACGACCCGACCGACGGTATCGGGGCCTAAGAGTGAGGGTGGGCAAAGCACGGTGGGCACGATCGAGGACCTCCTCATGAGGCAGGGTTGTTACGGCGGTCCGAGCTGCCGGAGTCCCGCCGCGAGTCCGCGCAACGTGTTCCGCTCGTCCACCGCGTCCTCCGGTTCGACCGGCCGCGGTTCGACCCCCCGCAACGAGGCGGGGACGTCGGGGGCTGGCGCTGGAGGAGGCGGTGGAGTCGACGACGGCAGGGTGGGTCGTGAGCGCTTCAGCGTCACGAGTGAAATCTAGCCGGTGACTCCTGCCTGCGCTACTTGGGCCGGCGAGGTTTGAGCCAGAGGCCGAGGAGGATCGTCACGGGCTCGGGGATCTTGCGGTCGCCCGCCAACCAGCGGCGCACCGTGCGAGGGTCGACGCCGAGCTGCTTGGCCGCCGCGACCTGGTTGAGGCCCAGGCGCCTGAGGGCGGCACGCAACTGCTTCGGGGTCAGAGGCATGGAGACCCCCCAACGTAGGGCCGGTGGCCCTCATTGCCAAGCTAGGGCCATTGGCCCTACATTCTAGATGTGTACCCGCTCGGTCGCACGACCGTGACCGTCGAGTGGTAGGAGCCGGCGCTGGACAAACCACCGCAAGGAGGAGGGATCCCCCATGAAAGGACGCCGTCGGAAGTTCTGGGGCAAGTCGTTCGGCCCCTATCTCACCCGCGTGCGCATCTTCGAGACGCCGAGCGGCACGATCTACTACGAGGCGCGCACGGCGCACGGCACGAAGCGGAAGTCGCTCAAGCACCGGGACCGCGAGCGCGCCAAGCGCTGGGCGAAGGAGGAGCAGGCGCGGCTCGCGCTCGGCGTGAACGTGATCGAGAGCCCGACGCCCACCGTGGCGCGCGTGTTCCGCGCGTACAAGCTCAACGTGACGCCGCACAAGAGCCGCAGCAGCCGATACCAGGACAAACGCGCCGAGGCGATGTGGACGAAGGTCTTGGGCGAGCAGAAAGACCTCTCGAAGCTCACTCGCGCGGAGTGGGAGCGCTTCATCGAGGCGCGGCGCACGGGCACGATCGACGCGCGCGGCAAGCCGGTGGAGAAGCCAGAGGAGCGCCAGCCGGTCCGCGACCGCGCCGTGGCGGCCGACCTCGAGTGGCTGCGGGGCGTAATCAATTGGGCCATGCGCTGGGACGAGGAGGAGGCCGACGGCGAGGTGCGCTACCTCATGCGCGAGAACCCGATTCGGGGCTTCGCGATCCCGAAGGAGCAGAACCCGCGGCGGCCCGTCGCGACCCACGACCGCCTCGAAGCCATCCGGAAGGTCAGCGATCGGGTCACGATGGAGATCCGGCGCGCCAGGAAGCGGGTACAGTTGCCGTCGTACCTCTCCGAACTGCTGGACGTCGTGAATGGCACGGGCCGCCGCATCAACGCGGTACTCCAGCTTCGCTATGAGGACCTGCGGCGCGATGCGGACGGCGAGTTGGTAGCAATCCGCTGGCCAGCCGACACGGACAAGATGGGCCAGGAGTGGGGGGAGACGCCGATCAACGCCACGGTGCGCGCGGCGCTCGAGCGGGTGCTCGCCGAGCGGCCCGGCCTGGGGCGCGCCTACTTGTTCCCTTCCCCGCGGAATCCCGCCCAGCCGGTGTCGCGGGACCTCGCCTCGGCTTGGCTCGAGCGCGCCGAGCAGCTCGCGAAGGTCGGGAAGCAGGAGGGCTCCCTCTGGCACGCCTACCGGCGGAAGTGGGCCACGGAGCGGAAGCACCTGCCCGACGTGGACGTGATGGCGGCGGGCGGCTGGAAGGACCTGAGTTCGCTCAAGACGGCCTACCAGCACGCGGACGCCGCGACGCTCTACCGCGTGGTGAGCGAGCCCGCCGAGCTGCGAGAGGTGAAGGCGTGAGATTACCCGAGCCCGATCCACGCTGCCGCGCGCCGTCAGCTTCAAGCGCTTGTTAGGCGGCGCCCCGGTCATAAAGCAGTTTCAACGCGGCCTCGAACAGCGCATGCGCTCGCTCGTTGCGCTCCGGATCAAACGGCCCGGGAGCAATTGAGAACCCTGTGATCGTCATCCCCTTCTCGATCATGGGATTCATCCATTGTTCGGGCGTAAGTTTGCGGAGTTCGCCGCCCATGGTTGGGATCTTCGGATGTTTAACAACTGGTGCCTGGTCATATGCTGGGATTCTGCGCAGAACACCGGCAAGGCTTGTTGCCGCATCCTCGAATGAATCCTCCCCCTCGAGGTAACGGCCAACGACGGCATGGATCATTGGCAACGCTTCATCGAACGGGTTCATGTCTCGTCGCGCCGCCTAACGGATCGCGCTTAAGCTGCGGGCGACTCGCCCGCCGACGCTGGAGTAGTGGACGACAGTCCATGCCCGCCAAGGGCACAACACTCCGCTTCCTTTGAAGCGATCACCGCCCGTCAGCTTCAAGCGCTTGTTAGGCAGCTGGGATTTCATGGAAGGATTGCCCGGGGCGGGATTCGAACCCGCACGGGGATTTCTCCCCACCAGTACTCCTTACGAAGCCTGGCGCGTCTACCAATTCCACCACCCGAGCCGCGCCGCGTGACGCCGGGACAAAAACCGGCGCTCGTTGGCGCAGCCAGCATCGTGGAATCTACAGACGATACCGTGGGATGGTAGCTGCCTAACGGATCGCGCTTAAGCTGCGGGCGACCCGCCCACCGGCGCAAGGACGGTGGACGACGTGAGGTGCTCGCCAGGGCACGACACAACGGGTTCCTTTAGAACGAGCGCGCCCGTCAGCTTCAAGCGCTTGTTAGACGGCCCGACCGTCTGGGGGCGCGTCGCCATCCTCGAGGTCCATATAGGCAATCCACTCGTCAGCATTGTCAAACTGCAACAGGAACCGTCTTTGCGCTTCCGAGCAGGAGCGCTCGAGCTGACGTTCGTCAGGTCGTCGTCCGCTTCGCTCAGCATCGCGCCTGAGGCGAATCTGGGTCGCGGCCCAGACAAGTCTAGACGCGAGGTAGTGAGGATTCCTGCCTTCGGCGCCTTCGAAGGTGCTGCCGTATGCTCTGGCTGCCCACGAAGCCCCGACGCGGCCCGGCGGCAGGGCGAGCACAGAGCGGAGGTGCGAGGTAACCAACTCCCCGAACCCTTGGTCCGCAGCGGACAGTCGGCGGAGGGCGTCGGTAACCAGTTCCACCAACTGGGCGACGTCTCGGCTCGCGGGAGGGCGGACGTCGATCACCTTGAGAGTGAGGTCTCGGTATTGGGCAGTCGCGGTGGTGTCGGGGAGTGCGGCCCGTAGCATGAGCCGCCAGGTCGAGGGGCGGACGAGCTGGCCGATGAACCGTAGGGTACGGACTAACCGTTGCACGCTGAGGAGAAAGTGGTCGGGGCCGTCTAACTATAAGTCGACTGACCAGTCCATCTAGCTGAGAATCTGCCTGGGCGCAGCCTAGCACGACAGGCCACGCCCGCAGCCGCGCGCAAGTTGCTGCCCCGGCGCTCGATAACTCTTGGGCGTGGCCTCCTCTCCCGCAATGGGCTGCGCCAGACCCTGCAGTCTAGCACGGACCGCGAATCGGGTTCCCCAGGCTACGCCCGGCCGCCGAGCATCGACTCACAAGAAATCGGCTGGGCTTCGCACCCCCACCCCCGGCCGGTTCAGCACGTGCGTGTAGATCATCGTCGTGCTCACATCGCGGTGACCGAGCAGCTCCTGGACACGTGCGGATGTCATGCCCGGCGCCGCCGTGAGGAACTCGGGCCAAGTCCAGACCTTCGGCGCTGTCAGGGTGGGCTCAGACATCCTGCGCCTGCGAGAGAAATGTTCGCCGAGATGTTCGCCGAGCGGCCCTCGGAGAGCCCGTGTCCAACACGGGCTAACCGCTTCCGCTGCAATGAGTCGGGGCGGGCGGATTCGAACCGCCGACCTTCTGGTCCCAAACCAGACGCGCTACCGGACTGCGCTACGCCCCGTTGCCACCACAACCTAGTCGACCACCCCCAAAAAACCACTTCGAGTCAACCTGACCCCGGCGACGCCGTGTTTTGGTGCACTCGACAGTCGACCCCTCGATGCGGTCCTGCCACACGCCTTCATTTCCAAGCACACCACGACGTTTCCCCGGCGCATACATGCAACACTACCTCGGGAACGGAGTTTGCTCAATCCACGGCCGGAGGCCCTGGCATGGGCCCCGAGGAGTGCTGACGTGAAGGTGGGAAGAGCAGTCGCCACAGTTGCCGGTCTGACGCTGTTGCTGATGCCGCTGCTGGGCCATGTGCCGAGCGTGGCGTCGGCCGCCGGGCAGGAGCCCGCGCGTTCGCCAGCGGCTCGTGTCCTCGTGCTGTCGGATCAAGCGCGCCGCTTCCTCCTGCTACAATACCGCGGGTTTCCCACCGAGTTCATGGGCTGCATGATCGGGGAGGTCCAGGGGCAGACGATCGTGGTGCAGCGCATCGCGCCGGCGGATGTGGATCCCACACAGTCCACCGCCACCTGGGTCGTGCCGCAGCAGACGTGTGAGAGCGCCGGCTGGACGGGCACGGTGGGGATGATCCATAGCCATCCGACGGCCGAGCGCTGCTGGTATGTGTTCCCCGGGACCCAGGTGTTGAGCTCAGACGGGCGATCGTTCCTGACCACGCCGTACCCGGTGGACGCGATCATGTGCGGCACGCGGGTTGTCTGGGTCAGTCGCGACCTCACGCAGCAAGAGATGCCGGTGATCGCCGACCACAACGCGACACTGGCGAGCTCGGCGGCGCCATAGGACAAGGTCAGGGCGTCAGGTGAGTGCAGTGCGCGACCGCGTGGACACTCCGATGGCTGAGCTCCGCTGTGACTTCTACGACTGGGCGACGCACCGTCACTGCGAGCGGCCAGCGCACTGGGTGACGCACCAGAACTCGAGACAAGGCCCGCGCCTGGCGTCGTATTACTGCGACAAGCATCACCCACCCCGTGCGCGGCCGCTCGCCAACGCCACGCGCAGCGACCACTCCGCGTAGAGGTCTAAAAGCGGCTGGCTCGCGCGCTCACCACGAAACCGTGGAGTTGTCCTGCTTCGGCTCGAGCGACTGCAGGTAGGTCACGAGCCGCCAGATCGCGTCGGGCGGCAGGATGCCTCCGAACGCGGGCATCCCCCGCGGCCGCCCGTAATAGATCGAATGAAACACCTCCCCGTCGGCGCCGCCGTAACGCCAGCGGCCGTCCGCGAGGCTCGGCCCCACGAACCCCACCGCCCCGCCCCCGTGACACCCGTCGCAGTTGAAGACGGCGAAGAGCTTCTCACCATCCGCCACGGCCTTCATGTCCCCTTTGAAGGGATTCTGCAGCGTGCCCGCGGGCGGCGGATTCCCGCCCGCGAAAACGTGCTGCTCGTAGCGTATGGCGGGCGGCACCGGCTCCTGGGCCGAGGTGACGAGCAAGCCGAGCAGCGGCGCGGCGGCTAAAGGGCGAAGAGCCATACGATGCCTCCCTGGCTCGTGTAGCGCGCGATGTCCGGCATGAAGTCCGCGGGCGGCCGCACGTCCGCGGGATCGTCGGACCGGACGTCACCGGACAGCAGGAACCAGTCGCCACCGATGCCGGCGTAGAGCGCCACGTACTGCCTGTTGTCCGCGCCGGTGAAGGTGATCGGGTTCCCCACCACCCCGGACCCCACCTTCATCTTCCACAGCGGGGCGCCGGTCCTCGCGTCGACCGCCTTGAACCACCCGTCCAGCGTGCCGTAGAACACTACGTCGCCGGCAGTGGCGAGGGCGCCGCTCCACACCGGGTACTTCTCTCTGATCTCCCACACCTTGCGGCCGCGCGCCGCGTCCCAGGCAATGAAGGCACCGAGCGAGCCGCCCGGGCCGGGCTTGTAGGGCGTGCTCGCGCCGATGAACGGCGTCCCCACGAGGTACGTCGCCCGCACGGCGGCGTAGTCCATGCACAGGTTGTTCGTGGGCACGTAGAACAGCCCCGTGCGCGGCGAGTACGCGGCGGGCTGCTGGTTCTTCCCGCCCTCGAGCGTGGGGCAGATGTCCTTGACGGTCCCCCGCGACGCGCCCGTCCGCTTCGCGGGGTCGACCTCCGGGCGACCGGTCGCGAGGTCCACCCGCTTCGCCCAGTTGACGAACACGTACGGCTCCGCGACCAGGACCTCGCCCGTGGCGCGGTCGATCGTGTAGGCGAAGCCGTTCTTGTCGAAATGAACCAGGACCTTGCGCCTCCGGCCTTTGATGGTGAGGTCGGCGAGAATCATCTCCTGGACGGCGTCGTAGTCCCAACTGTCGGCCGGTGTGAACTGATACGCCCACACGAGCGAGCCGTCGGCGGGACGGCGCGCCAACACGCTGGTCGCCCACTTGTTGTCGCCCGGGCGCTGCTCGGCGTTGTACGGCGCCGGGTTGCCCGTGCCGTAGTAGACGAGGTCCAGCTCCGGATCGTAGGACAGCCACCCCCACACCGGCGCGCCGCCGTGCGTCCACCCGCCCTCCGGCCAGCTGGTTCGCCCGAGATCCGCGCCCCGGTCGTAGTAGGGCCGGAACGTGCCCGGCCGCGCCAGCACTTCGACGTCTGGGCCGGTGTTGTAGGCCGTCCACACGACCCGGCCGGTCGCGAGGTCCAGACCCTTCACCCAGCCACGCACGCCGTACTCGCCGCCCGAGGTCCCCACGATGACTCTGTCCTTCACCACGAGGGGAGCCATGGGCGTCGTCTCGCCCGCGCGCACCTCGGCCACCTGGGTCTTCCAGACCTCTTTCCCCGTCGCCGTATCGATCGCGACGGTGTGGCCGTCGAGCAGGTTGTACACGATCTTCCCCTCGGCGTAGAACGCCCCGCGGTTGATCACGTCACAGCAGGCGATCCCGATGGCAGCCGGGTTCACGTAGGGGCGGTACTTCCACTTCAACGGGTAGCCTTCCCGCGTGAGGTCGAAGGCATAGAGCACGTTCGGGTACGGCGTCACCGCGTACATCGTGTGGTCCACCACCAGCGGTTGCCCTTCGTGCCCGCCGAGCACGCCGGACGAGAAGGTCCAGACGGCCCGCAGCCGCTTCACGTTCGCCGCGTTGATGTCCGTCAGTGCGCTGTAGCGGGTGGCGGCGTAGTCCTTGGCGGGCATGGTCCACTGGCCGCCGTCCGGCGCCGGCGAGGCGCTCGCGGGCGGGGCCGCCCGCTGCTGTGGCGCCCCAAGGGCGACGACGCTGCCGAGGAGAAGTACGGTGGTCGGGTCGCGCATGCCCCAAACTACATCGCCGAGCCACCCGTGGGGTCGCTCGGCGATGATGGCGTGGTGGAAGACGAGGCTAGTTTACTGCGGCACCTGTTAACGCCGGCGCGGGGAGCTGTCCGGCCTTCTGGATCCACCCCTCCCGCTCGTTGAGCTCCACCCAGAACAGCAGGCCGCTGCTGCCGCAGTCCTCGCACGTCCCGGCCAGCATGTACACGCCCCACTCACGATTGACACCTGCCACCTTGCTGGGCCAGAGCCGGTGCGCACGCTTGGCGTTGCAGACGCGGCACTCACCTTCGACCCTCTCCGGCCACCGCCCGTTCCATCCCACCCGGGAACGCGTGGACAACCGTTCGTGTAGGGCGTGGGTCTCCAAGAACTCGCGGATGCTGGTGGCCATAGTCGGCTCCCTGGTGATGCCGAACCTCGCGGTTCGGCGGGCTGACTTGTTGCGGCCAAGCTACAGCGCGTCCGCCGCACCCGTCAAGGCGAGAGTCGAAATCTGCTGCGACACGATGGTCGCTGCTACTTGCTACGTCGCAGCAGCACTTCGATGAGCGCTCGGAACGCCCGCCCCCGGTGGGAGACGCGGTGCTTCGCCGCGGGCGGGGCCTCGGCGAAGCTCATCCCAAGATCGGTCGAGAAGAACAGGGGGTCGTACCCGAACCCGCCCGCGCTGCGCGGCTCGGTGAGCACGCGGCCTTCGGTCGTCGCCTCGACGAGCTGCGGTGCCGCCGTGGGCGTCTCGACAAAGGCTGCGACACAGCGATACCGCGCCGTGCGCCGCTCGTCGGGCACACCCGCGAGCCGCTCCAGCAGCAGCGCGTTGTTCGCCGCGTCGAGCTCCCCTTCCCCCGTGCCCCTTCCCGCCTCCCGGTACAGGTGGGCGTACCGCGCCGAGTGAACTCCCGGCGCGCCCTCGAGCGCGTCCACCTCGAGCCCGGAGTCCTCGGCCACCGCGGGGAGCCCGCTCCGCTTGGCGAAGTAGCGCGCCTTGGCGACGGCGTTCTCAGCGAAGCTCATCCCTTGCTCCAGGTCGCCTTCCTCGGGGAGACGCTCCAGGAACTGCTCCTTCGGGAACACCAGCTGAAACGGCAGCCCCGAGAACAGCTCGCGGATCTCACGCGCCTTGCCGTCATTGCGGGTTGCGACCAACAGCTTCATCGCGGCGGGCGCCGCAGGCGATCGAGCAGTGCGGTCGTGGATTGGCCGGGCACGAGCGCCACGCGCACCACCCGCCCGCCCCATCCCTCCACCTCGTCCGCCCCTATGATCGCGTCGCGCGGGTAGTCCGCCCCCTTCGCGAGCACGTCGGGCCGCAGCCGCCGGACGAGCGCGAGCGGGGTCGGCTCGTCGAACAGCACCACGCAGTCGACGCAGGCGAGCGCCGCCAGCAGCCGTGCCCGCTCGCCTTCCGGGACGAAGGGCCGATCCGGCCCTTTCACGCGGCGCACGGAGGCGTCGGTGTTCAGGCCGACGACCAGTGCCTCCCCTTCCGCGCGCGCCGCTTCCAGCAGGCTGACGTGCCCGGCGTGCAGCAGATCGAACACGCCGTTCGTGAACACCACCGGCCCGCGCTGGCGCGCGCGCCACTCGGCCGCGGCCTCAAGCGTGCGGACCTTCGCCGCCGTGTTCAGACGAGGAGGGGCGTCCAGCGCCACGCGCTACATCGGCTGCGTGACGTTGGGATGGAGCGTGAAGGTGTGGTGGAAAAGCGGCAGATCGACCGTCTCGCTGTACTGCGTGTAGATCTGGATCTCGCGGGGCGATCCGCGGCGGACGATGCGGACGTTGCCCGCCGCCTCGGGCAGCCCGATCTCCTGCACGGCTGCCTGGATGCGGCGCTGGATGGTGCCGTCGTCGAGCGCGGCCGCGAGGCGCGCCTGCGTTCCCATTTCCTCCAGGAGGCGGTAGTAGCGGAAGTACACCTCGCCGATGCTGAAGCCGTAGTAGAGCGCCCCGACGACGATCAGGAGCGAAACGAGGCAGCCCATCGAGCTCGCGCCGCGCGGACGTCCGGGAAGGCGCCTCACCATTGGGACTGGGCTCCGTCCACGATCTCGTTCACGAGCTTCGAGAGCGCGATCTTGCGCCCGTCCGCTTCCTTAGGGGGGTCGTACTCCCCGTCCACGGTGAGCCCCTGGCGCTGCCACAGCGTCTTGCCCTCGCGCTGGTCGAGGATCTCGACGTCCACGCTGATCTGGACTCGGCGCTGGGTGACCGACACCTGCCCCCGACCCGGCTGGAGCGCGACGGGCGTGTCGGGATCGTAGCGGGTCACGCGGCCGCGCACGACGGCGTCGGCGTTCTGCTCGCCGGCCTCGCGCAACCCCAGCCGGCCTTCGAACGCCTCGCGCACCGCGTCGTTCACTTCCTTGGTGAGCTCGGGCTGCGGCGTCTGGTTGTCGAACGGCAGGATAGCGACGGTCTTGACGTTGGGCAGACCGCCGCCGGAGAAATGATACGGGCAGGCGGCGAGGGCGAGCACCAGCGCGCTAGCCCCGTTCCGAAGGAGAGTCCGCGCGCCGGACCGCACCGCAGCGCGCAGGACCGGAACGGGGCTAGCGGCGAGTGCGCCACAGCGCCGGTGCAATGACCGCCGCGGTATCGACCGCCACCACCGTGAACTCAAGCCGGGCCGGGACCTCCGGAAAATCGATGCGGGCCGTCGCCGGCATCGCCTGCTCGTAGTGCGTCTCGCTGCGCGCCGCCACCTTGCCATCCCGCCGCCACTCCACCTGCAGCACCTTGCCCGAGCCTTCGGTCACGACGTAGTCGAGCGTGTCGCCGCCTTCAGCGAAGCGCCAGATCGAGATCGCCCGCTCGCCGTCCCGATCCCGTCGCCCGAACACGGCGGCGTCCCCGCCGGGCGGGCGCGCCACCCCGATCGCCGCCCACAGCATCCGCACCGCGGGGACGAGCGAGTTGAAGTTCTCCTTGGGATCGGCCCAGAGAACCGAGTCGCCCACCACCACCGCCGCGCCCGCGCCGAGCCCGAGCGGCCCCGTGTAATCGAACCGCAGTGAGTCGGGTGGTGCGACGCGCGTCGTGCCCCGTCCCGCCCAGCGGTGGCGCTCGTCCCGGTACTTGAAGCGGAACCGGATCGCCATCTGGTGCACCGGCGTCGTGGCGCGCGTCCAGGCGAGCGCCTCGGCGCGGTCGGCCGGCTCCAGCGGCACCGGCACCAACGGCGCCAACCGATGCGCGCACGCCGCCACGAGGGCGCCCGCGCCAATGTAGGAAAGCGCTCTGCGGCGGTCAAGCAGAAAGCGTTGCCGGTTCAATAGTTAAACCCGAAGAAGAAATCGACGAAACGGCTGCCGCGGCTGCGGGACGGCAGCGTGTAGGCGTCGAGCAGCCCCGAACTGAAACGGTAGCCTATGTCGAGCCGCAGCACGAGCGGCGGCCCGACCGGCATGCGCAGCCCCAGCCCGGCACTGCCCAGGGTGCCGCGATCTTCCGTGGCCGCCGTCCACGCCCGCCCGAGATCCAGGAACAGCGCGCCCTGCACGCCGGGGAACCGGGCCACGCCGAACGGGAAGCCGACGGACAGGAATTCCGTGATGGGGAACCGCCACTCCGCATTGAAAAGCCAGGCACGCGTGCCCGCGACGTAGCCGAATAGCGGGTAGCCGCGCAGGCCCCACGAGCCGCCGATGTTGACGCGGTGGGGCCGCGCGCCGCCCGCATAGTACCCGATCAGCCGCACGGCGACGGCGCTGCGCAGCGACGTGCGGAAATAGCGGCGGTAGTCGAGGGCGGCGAGCCAGGTGTCGAAGCGCCCGTGGCTCACGTCGTTCACGAGTCCCGCCGTGAGGTTCATGCGCCGGCCGTCGATGGGGCCCGTGGACAGCCACAGCGTGTTGTCCTCCACGTAGCTGAAGAAGTTGGACGCGAGCCAGCCGACGCGGCGCACGTCGGCCGACCCGCTCGTATCCCTGAGATCGAGCCGGTCGGAGTGCTCGATCCGGTACTCCGCCTCGAGCCGCCGGAACCGCGACAACGGGTAGCGCACCTGCCCGAACGCCCCCACCGCCGTCTCCTCGAACACGTTCTGGAGGTCCCCCTCGTAGAACAGCCCGCGCAGGCGGAATGCCCCCACCCCCCAGTTGACGCGCCGCGACTGGTTCAAGTAGAAGGCCGTGCCGTTGACGTTGTCGATCAGGTTGCCGAGCCCCTCACCCTGGAACGACGAGAGCGTGAAGAAGACCTGGTGATCGCTCAGCATATCGCTCAACAGGAACACCGCGCCCTGCGCCGAGCCGAGTCCCGGCGCCACGATGGCGTCGCCCGCGGCGAAGTCGAAGGTGAACTTGTGCTCGTACGGCGACGCGTCGGCCCGCGCGTACTGCGGGTGCTCCAGCTCGGCCCACGTCCACTCGGGCGGCCGGCGCTCCGCGGCGAGCGTGACCTCGGGGGGAGCGCGGTCCGGCGGCGGCGCCGGATGCGCGATGTAGATGTTGTAGCTCAGGTCGGCGAAGCCTCCGAACACGAGGCCGCGCTCGCCGCCCGCCCACTGAGGGTCGAACGCGCCGTTCACGGTGCTCGTGACGCGATACCCTGCGCCCGTCGAGTCGACGGCGTAGATCTGGTAGGTGCCGTCCCGATCCGAAGCGAAGTAGATCCGGCCCGTCTCCGCGGACCAGCGAGGCTGGTCGTCCCGCCAATCGCCGTACGTGAGGTACTCGATCGCGCCGCTCGCGAGGTCGAGCCGGAACAGGTTGCGCGCGCCTCCGGGCCCGTACGCCGTGCGGTCGGACGAGAACACCACGGTCCGGCCGTCCCCGCTGAAGGTCGGGTCGAGGTCCTGGTAGCGGTCGGCGGTGAGCGGCTCCAGCCGGCCGTCGGGAAGCCAGAGGCGATACAGGTCCGAATAACCCGACACCGCGAGGCCGGAGAAGACGACGCTCCGGCCGTCGGGCGCCCAGGTGGGCGACAGGATCGAGACGAGCTGCGGGAACTGGTAGCGTCCCACGACCCGCTGATGCGGCAGGCTCCAGAAGAACACGGCGTCGCGGTCGAGGTACCTGCTCGAGAACACGACGACGCCCGCGGGGGAGACGTCGAGCCGGGATTCGAAGAAGTGGAACGACTCGAACTCCGCCGTGCGCTCGCCCTTCACCACCGCCCGCGCGCGCCCCCCGGCGAACGACTGGGCGTAGATGTTCGTGTAGCCGGTGGACGGCGAGAAATACAGGATTCCCCCGGCGCTGTCTCCCGCGGCGTAGACCGCGGGCTTGATGGCGAGCTTCGTGAGGACGCGCGCCGTGAGCGCGAGCGGCTCCCCGGCCGCGACGCTGGGGTAGTAGCGCCGCCGCATCCAGAACTGCCATTCGTCGGAGAGCTGGTCGAGCGAGCGGCCGTAGACGCCCTGGATGGCCGCTTCGAACGACGCATACTTCCACAGATCGCGGTACAACTGGCCGATGCGCCACTCGCCGGAGGATAAGGCGAGGAAGCGGTGAATCACGCCGCCCACCGGATAGACGATCCCGCCGGCGGCGTAGGCGAGCTCGCGCAGCGTGGGGAGCCGGCCCGAGAGCGTGAGGTCGCGCAGGATCATCTCGTCGCGGCTGTCTTCCCCGGCGGAGAAGAACTCGGCCAGCCCTTCGCTCCACCACAGCGGCGGCTCGGCATGCCGGATCCGCGGGTAGCGCCGGAACACCTCGGCGACGAGGCTCAGCTGGAAGACATGCACCAGCTCGTGGCGGATGGTATGGCGGAAGTCGCTGTAGCTTCCGGTGAACGGGAGGGCGACCCGGCGCTTCAGGAACTCCGTGACGCCGAGCAGGCCCTCCGGCGGTACAAAGGGGAGCACGTTCGTCTGCTCGAAGTCGGTGTGCGAGGCGTAGATGATGAGCGGCACGCGGCGCTGCACGTGGTGTGTGAAGCGGCGCTCCAGCACGCCGTAGCTCTCCTCGGCGTAGGCGAGCGCCACGCGACCCAGCTCGTCTTCTTCAGGATAGAAGTAGAGGTCCACGTGCTCACCGCGCAGCACGCGCCAATCGAAGCTGCGGTACTGGATCTTGTTCTGCCCGAAGTAGCCGAACTGGGCCGGCGCCGCCGCGGGGAGGGCCGCGAGCGTGAGTACACAGGCCGAAGCCTGTGCTCGGCGAAGCACTGCCCTTAAGGGCATGATCTCACCGGTGGATGCTGCGGATGCGATCGCCCTGGGCGACGCCCGCGAGCACGTTGAGGCCGGCCACGACGCGACCGAAGACGGTGTAGGTGCCGTCGAGGTGCGGCTGGGCGGAGTGGGTGATGAAGAACTGGCTGCCGCCCGTATCGGGCCCGGAAAGCGCCATGCCCATCGTACCCGTCCCGTAACGCGTGGGATTCACCTCGTCCCGGAGCACGAAGCCGGGGCCGCCCCACCCGTCGCCGCGCGGATCCCCGTCCTGCGCGACGAAGTTGGGCACGACCCGATGCCAGCGCGCGCCATCAAAGTAGCGCCGCTCGACGAGCGCAAGGAAGGCGGCCACCGTGAGCGGCGCCTCGGCCGGGAGCAGCTCCACCACGAGGCTCCCCCGGTCCGTCTCGACGGTCACGCGGGGCGGCGCCCGGCCCTGGAGCGCGGGCAGCAGCACGCGCCGCACCGCGTCCCGGTAGTCGGCGTCCGTCTTACCCGTGGCGATCGGGACGACGGGGCCCCAGGCCTCTGCGGCGTCGGGGAGCCGGTCGGCCGCGACCCGTCGCACCAGGTAGTCGTCCGGGCGGGGCACCGCGGCCACAAACCGGGCCGCCACCCGCAGCCGGCCTTCGGCGCCCGCGCGCGCCACGGCTCCGAGCGCGGCGACGGCGGAGAGCCGCGCGTCGTCGAAGGCATCGCCTGCCGCCCTCTGGTACGCCGTGACCAGGCGATCGACGTCGGCGACATCGGGCCGGCGGGCGAGCAGGTCCGCCGCGACGCTGCGCACGGCGGGATCGGCGTGCCCGAGCAGCTCGCGCGCGCGGGCGAGCAGGGCGGCGTCCGAGTCCGCCACGACCCGCCCGAGCGCCTGCAGCGCCTCCGCCACCACGCGCCCGTCCGGGTCTGCGAGTGCCCCCTCGAGGCGCGCGCGATCGCGCGCGGCGCCGAACGCCTCGCAGGCCACGCTGCGCCACCGCCAGTCGGGGTCGCTCGCAAGCGCCGCCGCGGCGCCCACACCCGCGACGCTGTCCGCCTGAGCAAGCCCGATCACCGCCTGGCGCCGCAGGGCAAACACGGCGCTCCGTAGGCCGGCAGCGAGCGCCCGCACCGCCCCACTCCCCCCCAACGCGCCGAGCGTCGTCTCGGCCTGCACCGCGACGTTCACGTCGGGATCGGTGGCGAGCGGGGCCGCCGCCGCGGCGAGCGTCGAGTCGCGGAAGCTCGCGAGGGCGCGGAGCGCGTTGATCCGCACGGCCGGGTCGCCATCCCCGAGCACCAGGCGGACCGCGCCCGCGACCCGGCCGGGCTCGAGCCGCGCGCTGTCCGCGGCTGCGCGCGTGAGACCGCGCAGGGCGGTCGCGCGGACGAAGGGCTCCCGGTCGCGCAGCGCGGCCAGCAGCATGGGCACGCCGGCGCCGGCGCGCAGCCGCCCGAGCGCGTATGCCGCGTGCCAGCGCGCGTCGGCGTCCGCGTCCTCCGCATACCCGAGCAGCGCCGCGATGGGAGCCTGGGCGCCGAGGCGCCACGCCTCGAGCAGCGCCGCGCTCACGGCGGGGGGTGGCGCGATGCCCGGCCGCGAGCCGCTGCCCAGAAGATCGCCCAGCGCGCGCGCCGCTTGGTCCCCACCGATCTTCGCGAGCGCCGTCACGGCTTCCACCTCGGGCGCCCCTTGCTGCGCCGGCGCCACCGCGCGCACCAGCGCGGCGAGCGGCTCGACGGCGCGGGGATCCTTCAGCAGCCCCAGTGCGAACGCCGCCGCCGCCTGGACCGTGCGATCGGAGTCGCGCAGCGCCGCGACCAGGAGGTCGACCGCCGCCGGATCGCCGATCCGCCCCGCGGCGAGTGCCGCCTGCCGTCGCACGGCAGGCCGGGCGTGCCCGAGCGCGTCGCGCAGCAGCGCGGCGTCGAATGCGCGCGCGTCCGCCGCGGCGAGCACGCGGGCGAGCTCGGCGACGAGCACCTCGTCCGGCTGCTGAGCGGGCGCCCGCGCGGCGCCGAGCAGCAGCAGCGCGAGGCTACAGCTGAACGGGATCGGGCGTCGGCTGGAGCAGCGCACGGACGTGGTCGGGAAGTCGGGTCAGGGTGTGCCGGTGAGTGAGCGAGAGCAGCGCCGTCTCGCCGGTGGCGAGCAGGGTGCCCTGCTCCGCGTGCTCGACCGCGTACCCGAAAGTGACGCGCCGCGACGCCAGCTCGCGCACCCAGCAGCGGATGCGGATCGGGTCGTCGTAGCGGGCCGGCGCGAGATAGCGGATGTGCACCTCGGACACGGCGAGGTAGACCCCCTGCTGCTCGAGCTCCTTGTACGTGAGACCGGTCCCCCGCATGAGCTCGGTGCGCGCGCGGTCGAACCAGACCAGGTAGTTGGCATGATACACCACGCCCATCTGGTCGGTCTCGGAATAGTTGACGCGAACGATGATATCGGTGATCACGCCGGGGCAAAATCCCCGGCCGTTTCCCAAATGTCAAATGACGGACGCGCTTGCGGGCCTTTCCCCCCGTTCCTAGCTTGTGCCCGTGCCAGCCGCGCGTGTCCTCGTCGTCGCCGATGCTCACCTGGGACAGGCGGCGCCCGCCGTCGCCGCCGCCTTCCACGCGTTCCTCGAGGCCGCACCCAACCTGGGCGACGCACTGCTCATCAACGGCGACCTGTTCGATTTCTGGTTCGAGTACGGCTCCGTCGTCCCACGGCGGCACTTCACGAGCGTCGCGAAGCTGCAGGCGCTGCGGGCGCGCGGGATGCCGATCACCTTCGTCGGCGGCAACCACGACCGTTGGGGCGGCGACTTCCTCATCAAAGACCTGGGCATCGCGTTCCACGCCGGCGAGGCGGAGCTGGAGCTGGCGGGGCGGCGGGCCTTCGTGGCGCACGGCGACGGGCTCAGCGAGCAGCACTGGAGCGCGAAACTGATGCACCGCGTCACGCGCCATCCGATCACGATCGGCGTCTTCCGGGCGCTCCACCCGAGCGTCGGGTTCTGGATCGCGGACCAGCTGTCGGGCAGGCTCGCCGACAACACGCGCGACCGGGCGGTGCTGGACCGCGCCGCGCGCGCCCAGAGCGCGTACGCGAGGGCGATGCTCGAGCGCCGCCCCGACCTCGACCTCGTCGTGCTCGCGCATACGCACCGGCCGGCGTGCGAGCAGCTGCCGGACGGGCGAGCCTACCTCAACCCCGGCGCATTTCTCGACGGCTACCGGTACGCGATCGTCACGAAAGACGGGATAGAGATGCGGACCTTCACGGAATCGGAATGCTGACTCCGATCCCGCCGGGGAGGGGCTGGACGTGCAGCTCCTTGGGGAAGTCCTGGAGGTGGCCCGACACGAACGCCTCGGCGCCCGCGAACAGGTGATTGAAGATCCACAGGACGAGCCAATCCTGGACCTGCTGGCGCTTAGCCTGCACGTTCCCTGAGCCCGACTGCTCGAGGTAGTGTAGCTCCTGCCGCGCTTTGACGGTCATCATGATCGTCACGCCCTCCCAGGACGCCAGCACCGCGCCCGCGACGTCGCGCCCCAGCGCCGCCTGGCCCCAACCGGGTATCAGGAGCGAGCGCCACGCGGCCGCGAATGGCTTCAAGCGATGGGAGGTGTCTGCCGGGGGAGTGACGGTGTCAGTGGGAACCTGGGCGGTTAGGCGGTTAGGCGGATAGGCGGATAGAACGAGCGTCAGCAAGGCGAGGCCCCTAACCGCCTGACCGCCTAACCGCCTATCCGCCAGCTTCATCGCGCCACCAGCACCTTGAGTTTGCGCGGCTCCACTGCCACGGTCACCTCGTTCGTTCCCGGCTCGCGCAGCTCGCCGTCGAGGTGCAACAGCAGCGGCGCTTCCGGGGATCGTACGGTGAGGCGGCGCGTGCGGAACAAGGCCACCTCGCGCATACGGCCGTGGGTGCCGCGCATGACCCGCGGGATTGCGAGCAGAAACCGCGGCAGCCCCACGCGGCGCACCAGGCATACGTCGAGCTGGCCGTCCGCGGGGTCGGCATGGGGCGCGAACCGGTAGTCCCCGCCGGCAGTCGTGCCGTTACAGACCTCGACCATCATCACATACCCCCGCTCCCGGAACTCGGCCGAGCGGATCTCGACGAGCGGCGGGCGGAACCCGCCGTAGGCGCGCAGCACCGGCACGAAATACGACAGGAAGCCCCGGAGTCCCGGCATCGCGTTGCGCGCCCGCACGACGGCGGGTCCGAAGCCCAGGCCCAGGCTGTTGACGAAGCGCTCGTCGCCGACCCGCCCCACGTCGAACACCCTGGCATCCGCCGTGACGAGCCGCCCCACGGCGGTGACGGGTGCGCAGCCGTGGACTCCGACGAGCTTGGCGAAGTCGTTACCGGTGCCAAGCGGGACCACGCCGAGCGGGACCGCGCCGCCCGAGCGCAGCAGGCCATTCGCCACCTCGTGGACGGTGCCGTCGCCGCCCACCGCCACGACGCGCTGCGCCCCGCTGCGGACGGCGGCCGCGGCGAGCGCGGCGCCCTCTCCGGGGCCCCCGGTCCGCGTCACTTCGACGGCCCACCCTTGCTGGCGAAAGGCCCGTGCCACGGGGTCCAGCGCGCGCTCCCCGGCACCGCGCCCCGCGGCGGGATTGACGATGACGTGGGCGGAGATCAGAGGCTGTAAGATACGTGTCCGCCACCGAGGCGGTGAAACGTAGGCGGGTTAACTTCCCTCGCCATGACCGTGCCCGTATGGACCGCGCTCGCCCTCGCCTATCACCTGGCGAGCCGGCTCGTCTACGTGCTCTACGTCGGGCTCGCCCTGAGACGCCAGGAGCGCACGGGCTACTTCACGCGGCGCTACGGCCCCGAGGAAGGATTCCGGCGCTTCCGCCGGGCGGCGGCGATCCTCATGAGCAGCGATGCGGTGAGTTTCGTAGTGCTGTGCATCGTGAGTCGGAACACGCTGGCGATCGGGTCGCCCCGCGGCTTCGTCATCGCGGCGGGCGCGGTGCTCGTGCTCGTCGGCGTGCTCACCAAAGCCTGGGCCGCGGCCACGCTCGGTGGCCGGGCTTACTATTGGTCGAACTTCTTCGGGCCTGCCAATCGGACCACCCCGAGCATCGCGGGACCGTACCGCTTCTTCAAGAACCCCATGTACACCGTCGGCTATCTGCAAGTCTACGGCATGGCGCTCTTGGCCGGCTCACTGCCGGGGCTCGCCGCGGCGCTGTTCGACCAGGCGGCCATCCTCACGTTCTACCGCGCGGTCGAAAAACCGCACTTCGACAGGTCGGTCGCGGGCGCCGGGTGAGGCGGCTGGGCCGGCCCTTGGCGGGAGCGTGTGGGAATCGAACCCACCGAGGCCCTTGCGAGCCCCAGACGGTTTTGAAGACCGCTCAGACCACCAGGCCCAATCCGCCCCCAGCATTGCCAGGCTTCAAGTTAGCGGCGGCCGGGTGATCACGCATGGGCCGTTTGTCCCCCGGTTGTCCCCTTCGTCCTGGCGGACCCGAGCGCGTCCTGTCCCCCGAGGGCTGCAAGCTTCGCCACGCCGTCCTTCAAGTCCTGGCTCGCGACGATTGCGTAGCGCGTGTAGACCGACTCCGTCTTGTGGCCCGTAAGCTTCATGGCGACGGATCGCGGGACGCCTGCCTTCTCCAAGCGGCGTACGGCACTCCGGCGCAGGTCGTGGAACAGCCGGCCGATGAGCTGCGGCCGCACGATTGCGCCCTTGGTGTCGCGGGCCGCCCGATCGCAGGCCGAGGCCCAGGCGGCGAAGAAGTCCCGGACTGGTTTTCCGTCCCGGTGGAACACGGCGGGGATGATCTGGCCCGTGCGCCGTTCCGCCGCTCGGGTCCGGTCGCGCTGGCGCTCGAGCAGGGTGCGGAGTGGCGGGAACGCCCCGAAGGGGAATTCCCTGCCCTGATCGTTCTTCGTCGTCCCCGGCTCGAGTCGCACGACGCCCGCCGGGAAGTCCACGTTGGCCCACTGGAGGGCGAGGATCTCGCCCTTCCGCCAACCTGTCAGCCAGCCGAATTCGAGCACCGGCTGCAAGTCGTCGGAGAGCTCGGCGCGCACCGCGGCCACGTCCGCGTCCTCAAAGAAGCCCGTGCGGACGCGATCGGCGTCGAGCGTGGGGAACGCGGGGGCGCTGGCCACTTTCTGGGCCCGCTGGGCGAGCCGGAACGCTCGCCGCAATGCGTTCAGCTCGTTGCGAATGCTCGAGGGCGCGGCGCGCGCGGCGAGGCGATCCGCAACGTACGTGGTGAGCCGATCGGCGGTGAGGGTGCGGGCGCGCTGGCCCCCGAACGCGGCGGTGAGGTGCTTCAACGACACCTCGAGCCGGTCGGCGCTCCGGCGCGCGTTGCTTCTCCGTGCCGGCACGTTCCTCGTACTCCTTGCTCCCGAGGCGGTAGCGGATGTACGCGACGCCCTTCCGGTCCCGGATGCGGCCAAAGCTCCGACGGGTCATGGGTGCCTCCCTGTTAGACGTTGGGGCCGAGCGGATGCGGCCCCGGTTCCAGTTCCGCGAGCGCGGCCCAGCACCGCCGCTGCGCCCCGGCCGTGAGCTCGCGGAGGTCCTCCGCCTTCGCCCCGATGCGCCGCCCTGCGGCGAGCCGGCGCTCGAGCTCGCCCAGCAACATGAGGCAGTTGCGGATGTGCTCGTTGGCGGTCTCGCGGGGCATGGTAGGAAGGTACTACCTAGCTTGCCACAGCGGAAGGTCCTACCTACCTTCCCGCCATGCCCATGACCCCGAAGCAGTTGCGCGCGGCCCTGCACCGCCTCGGGTTCTCGCAGCTCGAGGCCGCCCGCCGCCTGGGCGTGCACGCCCGCACGGTCCGCTTCTGGATCGCGGGCACGTACCGCATCCCGGAGCCGGTCGTGATCCTGCTCCGCACCTGGCTCAGCGCGCAGCGGCACTAGGCGGCCCCGCGCCGGCCG
>WNGH01000393.1_pt1 | contig 36979 bp, 38 predicted proteins | sample 5400631 | NCBI WGS metagenome assembly WNGH01 (sample SAMN13153373, study PRJNA577476) | soil metagenome | isolation source: 115 cm soil or saprolite under Garry oak tree replicate 1 | place: USA:California | collected 2016-06-15 | reverse complement strand
GGATCGGTTGTCGCGGCGACTCTGCGCGCGCACGATCGGCTTTGCTAGCCTGTGCGGGATCTCATCAGACCAAACTGGGGGGTGTCGCCATGAGCTGGAGCGTCGAGGGCACCTACTTTGAGAACTGCAACTGCACCTTTGCCTGTCCCTGCACGGTGACGACGTTCGCCACGGCGGCAACGCAGGAGCGCTGCCAGGTCGTGCTCGCGTTTCATATCAGCAGGGGGCAGGTCGACGGCACCGACGTCAGCGGCCACAGTGTCGCTGTGCTTGCGGACGCTCCGGCACAGATGCTCAACGGAAACTGGCGCGTGGGCTTGCTTATCGACGACAAAGCATCGAAGGAGCAGGCCGACAAGCTGGCCGGCGTGTTCTCGGGCCAGATGGGCGGGCCGATGGCAGCATTGGCCCCGCTGATTGGTGAGGTGCTCGGCATCGAGCAGAAGCCGATCGACTTCAAAGACGCCGGCCGCAAGCACCATCTGAAGATCGGCGGCGACATCGAGATCGAGGTCGAGGACTTCGTCCCGGAAGGCATGTCCGAACCAACGAAGCTGGTCGGAGTCGGACATCCGGCCAACAGCACGCTGACGATCGCCAGGCCGACGCAGTCTCGGATCAAGGCGTTTGGCATGGAGTTCCAAAACGGGGGCAAGAGCGCGTTCTCCGCTCCCTACCGCTGGTCCGCCTAGCCGCCCGTTACTGTGCTCACCGCTGCGCGTCCGCCGAGGCCGATTGCCATCGGGATCGTGGCCGCGCTTCTTCTGAGCGCTGCCGTGGCATGGGCGTCCACTGGTGTAGAGGCGGGCTCGATGGCCATGGACGGCGGGATGGCGATGATGAGCGCCGGCCTGTTCCTCTTCACCTGGCTCGTAATGATGGTCGCGATGATGTTTCCGTCGGTCGTCCCCATGACCCTGGCGTTCGCAAGCGTTTCGCGGGCGAGAGGCGAAGGTCTCTTTCCCACAGCCGCGTTCATCGCAGCGTACCTGTCCGTGTGGACCGCCGCCGGCCTTGTTCCTCTGTCGATCCTTCAGGGCGCCAACACGCTGTTGATGACTCCACCATGGTGGTTGGTCCGAGCGGGCGGACTGGTCATCATCCTTGCCGGCGTCTATCAGTTCACGCCGCTGAAAGACGCCTGTCTCCGTGCCTGCCGATCGCCCTTGGGCTTTGTCATGACCCACGACTTTGGCGGCGGAATGCCGTCAGCGGTGCGAGCCGGAGCGGCGCATGGCGTTTACTGCCTGGGTTGCTGCTGGGCCTTGATGGCCGTGCTCGCCGTGCTAGGGCTCATGAACATCGCCTGGATGGCCGTGATCGCGGCGGTGTTCTTCGTCGAGAAGAACGTGCGGTTCGGCGACCTGCTGCCGAAGGCAGTTGGAGTCGCCTGTGTGGCTGGCGGGCTGGCAGTGGTTCTCGCATGAACTGGAGGATGGGATGAGCTACGCACGAATGTTGCTCGCGAGTTCCGGACACAAATCTCCCCTCGATTCGGTGCTCCTGGGCGATGCCCTCGACGCGCTGAACGACTGCATCCAGGCCTGCATCGCTGACACTGACGCGGACCTGGGCGAGAAGGATCCCGTGGACATGGTGACGTGCATACGGCTCTGCCTGCACTGCACGGACATCTGCGTTGCCGCGGGCGGCGTGCTCAGCAGGTCGGCCGAGTACGACACCAACGTCGTGCGGCCGCTGCTCGAATCCTGTGTCGCCGTCTGCCAGAGGTGCGGTGACGAGTGCGACCGCCATGCTCACGATCATGAGCACTGTCGGATCTGCGCTGAGGCTTGCAGGCGATGCGAGTCGGCTTGCCGAAAGCTCCTAGGGAGCATCAAGTAGCCGGCGGGGTCCGATTTACACCGAACTATTGCGCGACGCAGTTGGAGGAGTCCGTGCTCAGATCGAGCGAACGGCCGCTTCAGGCTGACCCGAGTCACAACTGACCATCTCTGCACTCCATGCCATCGACCGCGTAGGGGCTCGAGTAGTGTTGATCCTGGCTGGATAATGCCGGTCGCGGAGTGCTTCCTCCCCCCAGCGCAGCTTGGGTCGCCATAGGCTAGACGTCGCCTGACATTTCAGGACATGAGGAGATCACGTGAGCATCAAAGTCGCCGCCGGTAGAAGAACGAAAGTCGAGGAGATACTTGGGGCGTTCGACATTCCCGTCGGAGCCACCACATCGGGCGTTGCCTACGGTGGGCAGTTCAAGGCCAAGCCTTCTGGCGCGCCGATCGAGACGCGCGACCCGTCCACCGGCGAGGTCCTCGCCCACGTCCTGACCGCGGGTCAGGACGACTGCAAACTTGCAGTGGCCGAAGCCCACGAGGCGTTCAAGCTGTGGCGCTTGGTGCCGGCTCCTCACCGCGGCGAGATCGTCCGGCGCCTGGGCGACGGCTATCGCAAGCGCAAAGAGGACTTGGCCCGCCTGATCAGCCTCGAAAACGGCAAGATCCTCAGCGAGGCCCGCGGCGAGGTTCAAGAGGTCATCGATATCTGTGATCTCGCCGTCGGACAGTCAAGACAGCTGTTTGGAAGGGAGATCGCGTCCGAACGCCGCGATCACCGCCTGGTCGAGCAGTGGCATCCGCTGGGCGTCGTCGGCATCATCTCCGCGTTCAACTTCCCGGTCGCCGTTCCCGGTTGGGGTTGGGCGCTCGCATTGGTATGCGGCGACACGATCGTGTGGAAGCCGTCGAGCCACACGCCGCTGATCTCGATCGCGGCCCAGCAGATCTTTCACGAGGTGACCGCGGGCACCGAAGCCGAGAAGGTCTTCAGCCTCATCGTCGGCAGGGGCGGCGCCGTCGGCGAAGCGCTGCTTGCCGATGATCGCGTGGCATTGATCCAGGCCACCGGATCCTGCGCGCTCGGCGAGAGGGTTTCGGCGGCCGTCGCCAAGCGCTCGGCTCGCGCGATTCTCGAGCTGGGCGGCAACAACGCGGTCATCGTCCTCGACGATGCCGACTTGAAGGTCGCCCTTCGAGCGGTCGCGTTCGGTACCGTCGGCACGGCGGGCCAGCGCTGCACGACCACGCGCAGGCTGATTCTGCAGCGAGGCATCGCCGGCCGTTTTCTGGACCAGCTCGTGGCGGCGTATCGGACCGTCAAGATCGGCGACCCCCTCGAGGAGGGGACCCTGATGGGTCCTCTCGTTTCAAGTGACGCTGTGAACGACTACAAGGAGGGAATCGCGGAGATTCAGCGCCAGGGCGGCAAGCTCCTGTATGGCGGCAAGGTGTTCGCGGACCGAGCCGGCCATTTCGTCGAGCCGACGATCGTGCGGTCGGCAAGAGACATGCCGATCGTCCGGGAGGAGATCTTCGCGCCCATCGTTCACGTGTTCGAGGTGGACACGCTGGACGAGGCCATCGAGCTCAACAACTCGGTCCCCCAGGGCCTGAGCAGCGGCCTGTTCACCACCAACCTCGCGTCGGCGGAACGATGGCTCTCCGCGGTCGGCTCCGATTGCGGCATCGCGAACGTCAACGCCGGCACGTCAGGCGCGGAGATAGGCGGCGCGTTCGGCGGAGAAAAGGCGACCGGCGGCGGGCGCCAGGCCGGCTCCGACGCGTGGAAGGGCTACATGCGCAGGCAGACCAACACGATCAACTACGGGTCGGAGCTGCCGCTGGCGCAGGGAGTCGAGTTCCCGGTCGACTGAGTCGGAGGCGACCCTAGCTCGACCTCAGCTCGTCGATCACGGGCGCGAATGCTCGAACGCCTTCGGAGCCGCCCATTGTCAACGCCACCTGCACCTCGGCGACGCCCAGCCGGGCGTGGCCGCGCAGGGTTTCGGCCATCTCGCGCGGCGGGCCGGCAAGCGGTCGTTCGTCCGGCCTGGGAACGTAACCAGACCCCGGCATGGCACCGCGCACGGCGGTCGTGGCCACCAGAGTGTTGGGATCGCGCCCATGCTCGCGGCAGGCGGCATCGATGATCCGAAGCTGCTCCGCCGCCGACTCCCGGCTGGCATCCGTGTAGCCGAACCAGCCGTTCCAGATGTCCGCGTACTCGGCGACGAGCCGGCGCATTCGCGGGCCCGGGTTCAGCGTCCCGATCAGGATCGGCGGTCCACCCTGCCTCGACGCCACCGGCAGGAGGCGCGCTCCTCGGAGCCTGTGGTGGGCGCCGTCGAAGTCCAGCGTGTCTTTGCTGAAGAGGTCGCGCGTGATCCGCAGCGCCTCCTCGAACCGGCCCACGCGCTGCTGATGCGGGAATCCGAAGGTGAGGTGCTCGCCCTCAGAATCGCCCGCACCGAGGCCGAGCACGAGCCGGCCACCGCTGATGTCGTCGATGGTCACCGCCATCTTCGCCATCAGCCCCGGATTGCGGTAGCCCGTGCTTGCAACCAGGGAGCCGATGACAACGTTCGGAATGGCGACCGCGAGGGCTGCCAGCACCGAAAAGCACTCCATGTAGCCTTCCAGCTCCACGTCGGGGTCGTCCGGAAAGTCGACTCCCGCTCGACGCTTCAGCTCGGCATTGTTGCTGGGCAGCAGCAGATGATCGGTGACGTAGAGGGCGTCGAATCCGACCTGCGCGGCCGTGCTCGCGATATCCAGGATCTCCGACCAGTGCAGGTCGGTGGTGGTCCACGTGGGCAGGACTAGACCCAGCCTCAGAAGCTCGGGAGGGACCGGCGGACGCGTCTCTTCGGGCGGCATGACAGCCCAAGAGTATGAGCAGCCCGGGTACAGCATCAGCGCTCCGGCGAGGCTTCAGCCATGTCGGCCGCGCATATTCCCGCCGTGCTCATGGACCTTCTCGAGACCGACGCGCTCGGTCACCTCGCCACGGTGCGCGCCAACGGAACACCGCACGTGACTCCCCTGTGGGTAGACCATGACGGCGACACCGTGCTCGTAAACGTGCGCCTGGACCGCGTCAAGGCGGCCAACATGCGCGAGCGGCCGGACGTCGCGATCTCCATCGTCGACCCCCGGAATCCCTACCGCTACCTGACGATCACCGGGCGGGTGGTCTCCTGGTCGGAGGACGGCTGGCAGCCGCATATGAACGAGCTCAGCCGCCGGTACATGAAGCTCGACCGCTATCCCTGGTTCTTCCCGGGCGAGCGAAGGGCCATCTTCAGGATCGATCCGACGCACGTCTATTACGAGACCGGCGAGACCTGACGCTCAGCCCTTCTTGGCGGCCACCATCCACTCGGTCGTGGCCCCGGGTTTCCGCCACGGGCTGAGTGCTCCCAGGTCCACCTTCGGATCCGGCCGCCCGGCGATCACCTTCGCCAGCAGCTCCGCCACCGGCGGACCATGCATGGCGCCGTGGCCGCCAAAGCCTGCCACCATCCACAGGCCAGCCTCGACAAGTCCGACATACGGATGGCCATCGCCGCCCATGTCGACGTTCGCGACCACGTGGCGGGCGACCTGCAGGTCCGCCAGCGATGGGGCGCGAACCCGGGCCAGCTCGGCGAATTCCTCCAGCATCTGGGAGTGACCGTAGCCGGGCGGATTCTCTTCGAACAGGATCGCGATCACCAGTCCCGCACCCTCCCGCTCGACCAGCAGGCCGGTGTCGAGATCGATCGTGAGCGGGACGCGCTGTCCAGCGAGCGCGGGCGCGGTGATGGCGCTTAACAGCGGCTGAGCCCTGATCGTCAGCTCCAGCCCGAATGGGCGCATGAGGTCGGAGCTCCAGTAGCCGGTGCAGACGACCACCCGCTCGGCTTCCACCACCTCTGGCCCTGCCAGGCGCCACATCGTGCCCGCGCGCTCGAGCGAGAGGACCTCCCAATGCTCGCGATAACGGACGCCGCGAGACCTGGCCGCCTGCATGAGAACGGCAACACCTTCGGTCGGCGTCACCCTCCCGTCCTGCGGCGTGTATGTGCCACCGAGGAGACCCTGCGTCCCTATCCACGGCACCAGCTCGCGGATCTGTTCCGGGTCGACGACATCAACTTCCGTCATCCCCATGCTTTTCTGCAGCGCGGCCGCCTCGGCGAGCTTGGCCATGATGTCGGGCTGACCGGTCATGAACAGATAGCCGTTCTCGTGCCAGGCCAGCGGCGAATCGAACACGCGCGACGCCGTGCGCCAGAACTCCAGCCCGCGGCGCGAGAACTCGATCTCGAGCGGGGTGCTGAACTGCTGCCGGACGCCCCCGAACGAACCGCCGGTCGAGCCGCTCCCGAGCTGATCGGCTTCGAGCAGGAGGATGTCAGACTCACCCTCTCGCGCCAGGTAGTAAGCGACCGCGCAGCCGACGATGCCGCCACCGATGATCGCCGTCCCGACGCGCTCCACCCTCAGAGGTGGTCCTGCGGTTTCTTCCAGTCAGAGGTGTCGATCTTCGCGGCAGCAACCGGTTCGACAGTGCGGGGTTTCTCGCGAGCAAGCCGAGGCAGGGCGTCGGCGGCCACCCAATCCAGCATGTCGAGCTGGTCGTCTCGCGGCTGATCGAGGATGAACTGGTTGACCCCTGCCTCGATGTAAGGGTTGATCACCTCGAAGAACGCGTCTTTGGAAACCCACGGGTCGGCGTCGGTCTTGGGCACCCAGTAGTACAGGGACCGATCCAGGGTGTCGGGGTCGCGACCGATCTCCCGGCAGAAGTCGTCGAGCATCTGGTTTCGCTCGCGCATCTCCTCCGGTGTCCCGAACGCATTCCAGGTGTCGGCATACTTCGCGACGATCTTCAGCATCCGCGGGCCGAATGCACCCAGGACGAGTGGCGGACGTGGCTTCTGAACGCTGTCCGGACGCGACCGGGCGCCCCTCAGCTGGTAATACGTGCCATCGAAAGAGCTCGTGTCCTCCCGCGTCATGAGATCGACGACCTGAACAGCTTCGCGAAATCGACTCACCAGCTCCTTCGTCTCGGGGAACGCGATGCCGAACATCGTGTGCTCCGGTTCGTACCAGCCGGCTCCAAGCCCAAGCTCGAGCCTGCCGTTGGAGATGTGGTCGACCGTGACCGCCATCTTGGCCAGGACCTGTGGGTAGCGGAACGTGTTGGACGTGACCAGCACCCCCACCCTGATCTTCTCCGTGCGCGCCGCGAGGCCGGCGAGCAGCGACCACGCTTCGAAATAGGGCCCGTTTGGCCGGCTTGGCTGGACGAGGTGATCACACAGCCACGCGCTCTCGAAGCCTAGCCGCTCGAAAAGCTGCCAGCGCTCGACGGTCTTGTCCCAGGGCATGTTCTGGTCGGTGCAGATGCCGACGCGGAATCGACGCGCCATACGCCTCCTCCCTTGGACGGGTCCGCCGCCCTGACCGAAATCGTAGACAATCCTGGGCGGGAGCAAGATGAGCCTGGCCACGCTGAAGATGCCGCAGCTCGGTGAATCGGTCACCGAGGGTACGGTCGATCGCTGGCTAAAGCAGGAAGGCGACATGGTCCGGCGCGACGAGCCCATCGTCGAGGTCGTCACGGACAAGGTCAACGCTGAGATCCCTTCCCCATTCGAGGGTCGCCTGGTGCGCATCCAGGTCGCCTCCGGCGAGACGGTGCCCATAGGAGCGGCGCTGGCCGAGCTCGAGGTGGACGCTGCAGCCGGGCCGTCGGAAGCGGCCAAACCTGTTGTGCGTGATCAGCCGGCGGCGCCGGCGCCTGCACACGGCCGAGCCGGACGTTCAGACCGCGAGCGGGTCAGCCCGGCGGTGCGCCGGCTCCTCGAGGAGAACGGCCTCGAGCTCTCGCAGATCATTGGCACAGGCGGCGGAGGCCGGGTGAGGCGCGAGGATGTCCTCGCCCACCTTTCGAAAAAGGGGCACGCGACCGTCCCGACCGTGTCCGACCGTAAAGACGAGCTGGTCCGGATCTCCGCGGTCCGCAGGCAGATTGCCGAGCACATGATCCGCAGCGTCAGCACCGCACCACATGCCTGGTCATTGCGTGAGGTGGACGTGACTCGACTGGTCGAGTACCGGGCGGCTCACAAGGAGGCGTTCGAAGCGACCCATGGCTTTCCCCTGTCCTATGTGCCTTTCTTCATTCAGATCGTTTGTGGCGCGCTGATGAAGAATCCCTACCTCAACTCGACCTGGACCGACGAAGCCATCGTCTTGAAGCATTACGTGAACATGGGTGTCGCCGTCGCGCTGCCCGACAGCCTCATCGTCCCCGTCATCAAGGACGCCGACCTGATGGGCTTCACTGACCTGGCGCACGCCGTCAACGACCTGGCCACGCGCGCCCGCACCAAATCGCTCAAGCCAGAGGATGTGCGCGGCGGCACGTTCACCCTCAACAACACAGGCGCGCTCGGATCAGTGGCCGGCCAGTCGATCATCAATCAGCCGCAGGCGGCGATCCTGAGCACGGAGTCGATCCGGAAGCGTCCGGTTGTGGTCGACGACAACGTTGTGATCCGCCCGATCATGAACCTGACGATGTCATTCGATCACCGAATCGTGGACGGGCTCGCAGCCTCCCGGTTCTTGAACGACGTGCAGCGCGGCATCGAGGAATGGGCGCCGGAAAGCCTCAGGCTCTAGCCGGACCGAGGCGGTGCTGGTCGACGTAGTCCGCCGTCGCGCGAAGGTAGCGGTCGACGGCCTCAGGCTCCGCCGCGCGGCCCATGTGGCCGATGCGGAAGATCCGGCCTGAGAGCTGTCCCAGACCGCCCCCGATGCGGATGCGGTGATTGCGCAGCAGCCATTCCATGTAGTCATGGACGTCCATACCGGGCAGCCCATAAGAGGCAGTCGTCACCGGAGACGCCGTGTTGATCGGCGAAAGCATCTCGAATCCCATCTCCTCGAGGCTTTCGCGGACCCGGTCTCGCGCCGCGGCGAGCCGGCGGCATCGCTGTTCGACGCCTTCTTCCAGAAGTCGCGTGAGGGCAAGATCGAACGCCTCCACGTTGTTGGTGGGCATGGTCGTCGGGTGTGGGTGCCACCCTCCCCACTCGTCGGCGAAGCGGCGCCACGTCGCGAGGTTCAAGTACCAGCCCGCCGCCTTGGGCCGCCCATCGTCGAGCGCTGCGAGAGCTCTAGGGCCCGCGGCGACCGGCGCGACTCCAATCGGCCCGCCGATGCATTTGTTGGCCACTGTGACGCAGAGGTCGGCGCCCCACGCGTCCATGTCGAACGGCACACCGCCAACGGCCGAGATGCCATCGACGATCGCGAGTGCGCCGTGCTCGCGCGCCGCCCGGCAGATCCCCTCCACCTCGTTGAGGACGCCGATCGACGTCTCGTTGTGGACGACGCACACCGCGCGAGCGGCGGGATGCGCGGCAAGGGCGTCCTCGATTTGGGCGGCCGTGATCGCGTCCGTCAGGCCGGGAGGGCGAATCGTGTGCACGTGCATCCCGTTGGCGCCCGCCACCTCGACCATTCGATCACCAAACAGGCCGTTGGTTGCGACCAGCACCTCGTCACGTGGCGAGAGCACGCTCGCGATGCACATCTCGACGCCGGCCATACCCGAGCCGAAGACGAGGTGGACATCGCCCGCGGTCTTGAACACCTCTCGCATGCCCGCTACGGCACGCTTGTAGAGCCGGGTCCAGCCATCCCCGTAGTGGGCGGCAACCGGCCGCGCGAGGGCCTCGAGGATCTCATCCTCGACCGTCACCGGACCCGGGATCATGAGGAACTCCCGGTCTTCGCTGTCCCCCTCGATCTTCGTCACACCTCCGCCAGGACTTCGCGACCCACTCGGTAGCCGGACTTGATGGCGCCTTCCATGCCGCCCGGTCCTACCCGGTCGTCCGTGTGCTCCCCGGCGAAGAAGACCCGCCCGTCGAGAGGCGCGGCGATCAGAGGCAGAACCGAATCTCGCTGATCGCCGATCGGCGCCCGGACGACGGCTCGCGACCAGGGGTCCCGCGTCCAGCTTTTCACGAATCCGAACATGCGCTTGATGGGCCGTCCAACCACGGAGCTGATGGTCGCGTCGACCTGGTTCAGTATTTGATCGTCGGTGAGGCCCGACGGCTCCGCATCGCCGGCGGCCAGGCCCGCGGCGATTATCTGGTCGCCGCCCTGGTGCAATGTCTGCTCCAGCACAAAGCCTGGCATTCCATCCGTAAAGCTCCCCGATCCGATTCCGTCTTTGACGAGTTTTCGCTCAGCGTACTGAACCACCAACCTCGTCGCGTTGCCATACCGCAGCTGCAGCAGCGCCCGCACCTTTTCCACGGGCAGCACCGGGTCGAATCCCAGCTCCGAGACCAGTGGGCCCGGCACGGTGACGACGACACGGTCGGCGTGAAACGTCTCGCGGTCGGACTCGACTGTCACTCCCGTGCGACTCCATCCAATCACGCGCACAGCCTGCTCGAGCCGCACGTCGACTTGCTTCGCCATCGTGCGCGGCAGGGTATCGTTGCCGCCTTTGATCTTGCGATAGCCCTCTCCCCAGGAGAGCTCGGCGTTGAGCTCCTCCGCGTCGGCGATGCGCAGGGGCGAGGCCGGGGTCGACTGCGCGATCGCGGTCAAGAGCAGCTCCACCGGCTCGGAAACGCGGGATCGCCGGAGCCACTGGGCCACCGTTTCATAGTGTCCCGGGCGGGTGCGCCGGATCGCCGAGCGCAGCTCCTCCACAATCTCCGCCGCAACCTCCCGGTCGAGTCTGTGGCCGCCGAATATGAGGTTGGGTACGTCCGAGCCCATGCTGAACTCTTCGCTCAGCTCCAGCCCATTCTTGCGGCACAGGTCGGCGATGTGGTTCTGCCCGCTGTAGATGATCTCAGCGCCGATGTCCGCGAACTGGCCGCCGGCGAATCCTTCTCGAAGGGTGAAGACTCGACCGCCGACCCGGTTGCGGGCCTCGAGGACCACAACATCGTGGCCGGCGCCCTGGATCTCGGTAGCGGCGACCAAGCCCGACAGCCCCGCGCCGACCACGATCAGCTTCATGCTCACTTGCTGCGTCCGCCGTCGAGGAGCGCGATGCCCGAGGCGTTCAGTCGAGCGTCTTCCGAACCGCCGCGAGCACACGATCGAGCGACGGCAGGTAGAAGTCTTCGAGGGAGGCCGCGGGAAACGGCACGTCGAATGCCGCGACCCGCGCCACGGGCGCGTCCAGGTCGTAGAAGATCTGCTCCATCAAGGTCGCGGAAACCTCCGCGCCGAAGCCGGCGGACAGCGGCGCTTCATGTACGACCACGCATCGGCCCGTCTTGGCCACCTCGACGCAGAGGGTTTCGACGTCCAGCGGGACCAGCGTGCGCAGATCGAGCACGGCCGCCGAAATGCCATCCTCCGCGAGCTTGTCCGCGGCTCGGTTGCACAGCTCCACGGCGGCGCTCCACGCCACCAGCGTGAGGTCTTCGCCCTTCCGGAGCAACGCCGCCTTCCCAAACGGAACTGTGTAGTCGCCGTCCGGGACCTCAACGCGTCCGGTCCTGTACAGCCGGTCAGGCTCGCAGAACAGGACCGGGTCGGGGTCACGGATGGCCTCTAGAAGCAGGCCTTTGGCGTCATACGGGTTCGACGGCATCACGATCTTGATCCCGGGGCTCTGGACGAACTGGGCTTCAACTGCATCGGAGTGGAACTCGGGACTTCGAATGCCTCCGCCGAAGGGGGCTCGGATCGTGACCTGGCAGTGGTACCGCCCGCGCGACCGCTGCCTGTATTTCGCGAGCTGCGGACCGATCTGGTGAAACCCCTGGGCCGTGAAGCCGAGGAACTGTATCTCGGCAACTGGAATGAAGCCGGCCACCGCAAGCCCAAGCGACGCGCCGACGATGCTCGCTTCGGCAAGTGGCGTGTCGACAACGCGGTCGGCGCCGAAGCGCTCCACCAGTCCGCTCGTGGTCCGGAACACGCCCCCAAGCCGGCCGACGTCCAGGCCGAGCACCATCACTCGGGGGTCGCGCTCCATCTCCTCGGCAAGGGCGTTGTTGATCGCCTCGACGATGTTGCGTTCCGGCATCAGTCTTGCCGTCCGTCGAGCATCTCGGCCCGCTGCTGGAGGAATCGCTCGGGCGGGCGCTCGTAGATGTTGGTGAACAGGTCCGCAGGGCCGGGAGCCGGCGCGGCGAAGGCCCGCTGCAGCCCCGCCTCGTTCTCCTCGCGAAGCTCCTCAGTCAGGTCCGCCTCGCGCTTCTTGTCCCAGAGGCCAAGCCCGGCCAGATATCTCTGAACACGTTCGATCGGGTCCCGCGCTCGCGCCTCCTCGTATTCCTTGGGATCCTGGTAGCGCGACGGGTTGTCCGTCGTGTTGTGAAAGCCCATCCGATAGGTGACCGACTCGATGAGCGTCGGACCGTCGCCCGCCCTGGCCCGTTCGACCGCCGCGACGGCGACGTCGTACACGGCCATCACGTCGTTGCCGTCGACCTGAACGCCCTCGAACCCATAGCCGGCCGCTCGCAGCGCGAAGCTCGGCGTGGCCGACTGCACTTTCCGCGACGTCGAGATCGCCCACTGGTTGTTCGACAGGAAGAAGACGATCGGCGCTTTCTTGGTCCCGGCGAGATTCAGCGCCTCGTGAAAGTCGCCCTCTGATGAGCCGCCTTCGCCGATGTAGGCGAGCACCACAGAATCGTCGCCGCGCAGCTTCAGGCCCCACGCGAGCCCGGTCGCCTGAGGCAGCTGGGCGGCGATGGACACTTGCGTCGGCAGCACCTTTACGCCATCGGGTATCCGGGCGGGACCGATCTTGCCGAGGTACTGCGCCGAGATAACCTCTAGCGGCAGGCCATGATGAACGGTCGCCATCAGCTCGCGGTACTGGGGAACCATCCAGTCCCGAGCCGGGTCCACTGCCATCGCCGAGCCGATGATCGAAGCCTCCTGGCCGGTGCCAGGCGAGTAAACGCCGAACTGCCCCTGGCGCTGCAGCGCGATCACGCGGCTGTCGAAGAGGCGGGACTTAATCATCCAGCGCAGCGCCTCGAGCAGGAACTCCTCCTCCATCCGCGGCCGCGCACCTTTCGCGATGGTTCCATCCGGCAAGAGCACGGAGTGTCTGGCCTGCACGACCCTATTCTTGCTCGCCCGGCTCAGGCAGGCGCCCGGCGCGCCTGGGTGGCGGCCCGCTCGCCGCTCAGAGCCGCGCCCTCCATGTTGGAAGCCCAGCTGTAGTCGCCGCAGAAATGGATGTCTCCGACGGGCTCGGCAAGCCGGTCGAACGTCTTCATGCGGCCGACGCTGTAGATCGGCATGCCCAACGGCCAGCGCTGCACCTCGACTCGCACGACGCGGTCGCGGTACTCCGGGTGATGGGTGAAGAGCGCTCGAAGGCTGCCGGTCTTGATGGTGTGATCGGGGTCGTCCCAGACGACTCGTGCAGTGGGGTCACCGACGAGGTTGTGAAAGCATCCGCCCTGCTCGTCGAAGTCGCCCGGGGTCCGGATCACGAACGCGTCCAGGTTGTACATGACGTCGGAGCGGGCGCTTGTGAGCGGGTACCGGCTGGGTGGGGCGTCCTTTGGGCTCACGACGATGTTCGTGGTCAGGAAGCGGCCGTAGCGCACGGCCGCCAGCGCCTTGCGCTTCCAGCCCGGGAGATCTTCGATCACGGCCGCCGCCACCGGCGCCGGCAGTGCCGATACCACCTGGCGCGCCCAGACTGCCCTGCGCTCGCCACCATCGTCCTCGACGTCGATGGCATAGCCATCGTCGGCGCGACGAACCGAGACCACGCGAGCGCCGAGCGACAGCCGGCCACCCATCGCACGCGCGAGCGCCTTGGTGAACTCGTTCGTGCCACCGTCGAACACGCAGTCGCCGCGGTCGTGCCTCGGCACGGGCCGGTCGGCCCACGGCGTGCTGCGCTGGTCTCCCCAGAGCCAGAGCGCGCCGTAGAGCGAGATCTCGATTGCTGAACCCGAGTTCATGATCTGGCACCAGCGGTCGAAGAATCGGTGCGTATCCGGAGACACGTCCCCCAGCCACTCGTCGAACTCCTGGTCGTCGAGCTCGGGAAGGGTCGCGGGCCGGCGCCGCATCTGCTCCGCGGTGATCCTTTCGATGCAGGACTCGATCTCGGACCTCGAGTCTGGGTGGCTCGGGTACAGGCCACGCCAGTAGTCGTGGAGGTTGTCGTCACGGAGAAGCCTCGCGCCCACTGCGTCGGCCAGCTCGACCACTTTGATGCGGTCGGTGGAAACGTACTGGGCGCCGGTGTTGAGCCAGATGCCGTCGGGCTGCTGGAGGGAGCGGGTCCGGCCTCCGACGTGGTCTGCGGAATCGAATACATGCAGGTCCATGTCCCGGAGCAGATAGGCGGCAGTCAGGCCCGCGACTCCTCCCCCCAGAACCGCCACGTCGAGCCTGTGCATCACCCACCCCCCATTTGCGGTCGCGAAGGCCACCTGTACGATACCCGCACCAACCGATCGTCACCTGGTCTGTCCAACCAATGAGGTCGTAAGGGATTGGGGCCGTTTCTCGAGTACACGGTGATCGGGCTCACTGTCGGGTCCTTCTATGCCCTGGTTGCGCTCGGCTACACGATCGTTTACGGCATCCTCCGGCTGATCAACTTCGCCCAAGGTGACCTCTCGATGGTTGGCGCGTTCCTCGGCTGGACGCTGCTCGTGTCCTTCGGCCTCGAGCACTTGCCCATCTACCTGGCTCTTGTCGTCGCGTTCGTCGTGCCCATGCTCGGCACCGCGGTTGTGAACCTGGGCATCCTCCAGTTCGCCTACAAGCCGCTGCTGAAACGGTCGCTCCTGGCGATCCTGATCACGGCGTTGGGCATGTCGATATTTCTTCAGAACACCGCCCAGCTGATCTGGGGTGGTGCCATCCAGGCCTATCCGCCGAACCTCCTCCCTTCGAGCGGCATCTTCATCGGCGACGTGCATTTGACCTATGTGCAGATCGGCCTCGTCGTGATCAGCCTGCTCCTGATGGGAGGCCTGGTGGCCTTCATCCAGCGCACCACGCTCGGGACCGCCATGCGGGCCCTGGCCGTCGACCACGACGCGGCTCGCCTGATGGGGATCAACGTCGACCAGGTCATCCGGCTCGCCTTCGTCCTTGGCGCGATGCTGGCGGCGGCGTCGGGCGTGATGCTCGGCATCTACTACGTCCAGATCCAGTTCACGATGGGCTTCCTGCTTGGCCTGCGGGCTTTCACAGCCGCCGTCCTGGGCGGTATCGGCAACATCCCCGGCGCCATGGCGGGCGGCATGCTGATCGGACTGCTCGAGGCGTACACGACCGGATACCTCTCGGGCAAGTGGGAAGACGTGCTCGTCTTCGGCGTCCTGATCACCGTCCTGGTGGTCAAGCCGACGGGCCTCTTCGGCGAGCGCGTGGCGGAACGGATGTGATCGCTCGGCTGGCCGACAGCCGAGTGGGCCGTGCCTCCAGCGCCACGCGCGCTCAATTCGATCGCGTCCCGTTCTGGGCGCGTGTGATCGTCGTCCTGGCCATCATCGGCGCGTCGGTGATCCTCAACGGCGACGACTACGTGACCGCGGTCGCGGTCAGCGTCGCCACTTACGCGATGCTCGGGCTGGGCCTGAACATCGTCGTCGGCTACGCGGGGCTGCTCGACCTCGGCTACGCCGCCTTCTTTGCCATCGGCGCCTACACCAGCTCGCTCCTGATGACCGAAGCGCACTGGAACTTTTTCGCCACGCTGCCGCTGGCCGTGCTCTTTACCGGCACGGCTGGAGCCATCCTCGGCTACCCGACACTCCGCCTGCGCAGCGACTACCTCGCGATCGTGACCCTGGGTTTCGGCGAGATGACCCGGATCACGTTCAACAACTGGGACTATGCAGGTGGCCCGAACGGCATCTTGAACATCCCCTGGCCCAATTTTTTCGGTTTCGAGCTCAACACGCAGTCGGACTTCCTCATCGTCGGACTCGCCCTGCTCGCGGTCGCGATGATCTTCGCGCGAAACCTGGACCATTCGAGGCTGGGACGAGGCTGGGTCGCGATTCGTGAGGATGAGTTCGCGGCGGAGTCGGTCGGGGTGCCGTCACTTCGGCTCAAGCTCTTCGCTTACGTCATGGGCGGCATGTGGGGCGGCCTCGCCGGCGCCTTCTTCGCCACGCGCATCGGCGCCATCGACCCGACCAGCTTTACCTTCCAGCTCTCGGTGCTGATCCTGATCGTGATCGTGCTGGGTGGAACCGGCAGCCTTCCGGGCGTGCTGCTGGGCGCGCTCGTGGTGGTGGCCCTTCCGGAGGCGCTGCGGGAGTTCGCGGACCAACGGCTGCTGATCTTCGCGGTCCTGTTGATCGGCATGATGCTGCTGCGACCCCAGGGCCTGTGGCCCCGCATCAGACGCAAACCAAAACCGTTCTACGGCCTCCAGGACGAGGAGGCCGGCGCCGTCGCCGCGAGGATCCTGCAAGAGCACCAGCTGCAGACAGAAGAGCGCGACCGCCGGCATGCCGCGGCTGGACATCGGGTTCCCCAGCGAGGCGAGGCCCTGCTGGAAGTGGAGGGATTGGTCCAGCAGTTCGGCGGGCTGCGAGCAGTGGACAACGTCTCGTTCGACGTGATCCGTGGCGAGATCTTCAGCCTCATCGGGCCCAACGGGGGCGGCAAGACCACCGTCTTCAACTGCATCACCGGCGTGCAGCGGCCAAGGCGCGGCGCCATCCGTTTCGACGGTCGCTCCCTGGTGGGCCTGCGTCCGCACGTCATCGTCTCTCGGGGTATCGGCCGCACATTCCAGGGCATAAGGCTGTTCAAGAACATGGCGGTCTTCGAGAACGTGATGGTCGGCCTGTACCCGCGCCACCACACGATGACCTGGCAGGCCATGCTGCACACACGCGGCGAGAGGAAAGACGAGCTGCGCACTCTGCAGGAATCGCGGCGGTGGCTAGGGTTCGTGGGCCTCGAGTCCGAGGCGGGCCGCCTGGCGACCGAGCTCTCCTACGCCGACCAGCGCCGGGTCGAGATTGCCCGCGCCCTGGCCGCGCATCCGCATCTCCTGCTCTTGGACGAGCCTGCCGCAGGAATGAATCCCACCGAAAAGCTCGAGCTCGTCGGCATCATCCGCAAGATCCGCGATCTCGGCATTACCGTGCTGCTCATCGAGCACGACATGTCGCTCGTGATGCGCGTCTCCGACCGCATCGCCGTGCTCGATCACGGCGTCCTCATTGCGGCTGGAACGCCGGCCGAGATCCAGCAAGACCCGCTCGTCATCGAGGCCTACCTCGGCCGCGAGGAGGACGATATGGACGTCGAGAAGGCGAGGGGGGCCTAGATCGTGGCTCTGCTAGAGGTCACCGACCTGCACGTTTATTACGGCAACATCGAGGCTCTCAAAGGGGTCTCCCTCGAGGCGGATCCCGGCCAGATCGTGGCGATCCTCGGCAGCAACGGCGCGGGCAAGACCACGACGCTGCGGGCCGTATCCGGGCTGCTTCGTCCTCGCAGCGGCTCAATCAAATGCGGCGGCAAGAGCCTGGTCGGCGTGGAGGCGCATGTCATCGTGGGCCTGGGCTTGAGCCACGTGCCGGAGGGCAGGCGCATTTTCAACATCCTGACCGTCGATGAGAATCTCAACCTTGGCGGATACCTCGTGCGATCGCAGCACGGGCTGATCAAAGAGCGCAAGGCCGGCGTGTTCAAGCTGTTCCCCAGGCTGGCCGAGCGGCAGACGCAGCTGGCGGGAACCCTCTCCGGCGGTGAACAGCAGATGCTCGCGATCGGCCGCGCCCTGATGTCGGACCCCAAGGTGCTCATGCTCGACGAACCATCCCTCGGGCTCGCACCAATCCTGGCGCGAAGCGTCTTGAGGACGGTCCGTGAGATTGCGGCCCGCGGCACGGCGGTCCTCCTGGTGGAGCAGAACGCACGGCAGGCGCTCGCCATAGCCGACAAGGCCTACGTGATCGAGGTCGGGCGCGTCGTGCTGCAAGGCGAGGCGGCGACGCTCGCCCGCGACGAAAGGGTGCAGAGGGCATACCTCGGCGGATTTGAGGCGGTGGGCAACGGCTGAGCTCCGGAAACAAATTGAGGGGCGGCCCGAGAGCGCCCCTCAATTCGCTGTGCTGAGAAAAACTTGTCTAGCTGGATGGCCCCCAAGTGCCGTTTTTGCGAATGGCAAACGGCGCGAACTGCGGTGGGTTTCCGGTAGCGCGAACCGCCAGGTACTCCGGTGAGCTGCGGTCGCCCTTGTTATCGAACTTGACAGCGCCGGTGATGGTGTCCGCGATGTTCACCGAGTGGAGCGCAGAGTTGAGGTCTTTGGCAGCGGTCTTGCCGCCGTTGTCCTTCAGAGCCTGCGCCAGGGCCATCATGCCGTCGTACTCGTACGACGAGTAGTCCCCCGGCGCGCCGCCGTACTTGGCTGTATACGCCTTGCTGAGGGCGTCGTTCTTGGCGTTGTGGATGAACTCGGTTGTGGGCAGGGTCGTAAACGTGATCCCGGGGTTGACGAGGGCGCTGCCTGCGACCTTGATCACGCTCGGGTCGACGGTCGCAGAGTCTCCGTCGAGCTTGTAGGACGGAGCCAGGGAGACGTATTCCTTGGCCAGCAACCCGAACTCGGGGTAGTAGCCGGTGTAGAAAAGCACGTCCGGATGAGTCGTCGCGACCCTCTCGAGGGCTGCGGTGTAGTCCCGCTGGCCAGGCGTGATCGCGTCGAAGTAGGTGACCGTCATCCCGGAGCCCGTGGCCGCCTGCTTGGCGGAGTCGGCCACGCCCTTGGCGTAGGTCGTGTTGTCGTGCATGATCGCGATCTTGGACGCCTTGAGGAAGTCCTTCATGAAGCTCACGTCCGCGGGCGCCTCGGCGTCGTCTCGGCTGACCATGCGGAACACGTTGTCGTAGCCCTGCTCCGTGAACTTCGGGTTGCTTGACGCCGCGGTGATGAAGGGCAGATCGCCGCTGCGGTGCAGGATGTCGCTCTCCGGGATCGAGGCCCCCGAGCAGTAGCCGCCGACGATCGCGACGATGCCCTGGGTGAGCAGCTTTTCAGCCGCCTGCGTGCCCTGCTGCGCATCGCAGGCGTCGTCCGCCGGGACCGCTTCGAGCTTGCGGCCGTTGATTCCACCCGCTTTGTTGATGTCGTCGATCGCGAGCTCGCCGGCGTTGCGGATCGCAATGCCGGGGTCGGCATAAGGTCCCGTGAACGGGCCGGTGATTCCGACCTTGATCGGAGCGGTTGAACCTCCGGAAGTACCCCCGCCGCATGCTGCGATCAACAGCGCGCCGCAGGCGGCCATGCTGGCTGCAAGGAATCGCCGTCTGAGCATCGGCTGACCTCCCCATCGGTACCTGCCTAAGGCTTGCTTTTGGCGCGGTTCACCGTTAGCCGCGTGCAAACCTTGCCCACCGCCCTCTTCCCGTCGAACCGGGGCGAGAGTGCGCCGGCGGCAGGCGACCTACTCCATCGCCAGACACGGCCCAGTATCGGTACCCCTTAGATGACTGTCAAGTTCGCCGAGCCTCTCTAGATTCTTCGTTCTTCTTGTCCCAGTCGAAGGGCCACAGAACGAAAAAGGCCAGCGTCATCGCGCGACCGCGGTAGGTGACTTTGGCTCCCTTGGGGATCAGAATGGCCTCTCCGGGGTGCGCCTTGACGCTGCCGCTGTCGCTCGCCACCTCAAGCTCGCCTTTCTGGACGAAGAGCACCTCGTCGTATGTCAATGTCCAGCCTGGGAACTCCGCGTCCGTCACGAACCGCATGTAGCCGCCGCCTAGCTGCGTAGTCCCTGCATTCGTGATCGCCCGCGACAGCTCGAGGCCGGGTACGAGCTCGGAATACGGTAGGTCACCTTCGGTCAGCCGCTTTACCGTCGTGTGTTGGCCCACAGGCGTCTCCTTCGATATGGCTCAGGCGAGAATGACGCCAGCATGCCTCTACATATAGGGGACGCGCGCGAGTCAACGTGAAGGTCCTGGTCATCGGCGCCGGGGTCGTCGGCGTTACGACCGCCTACTACCTGGCGAAGTCAGGCCACCAGGTGACCGTGATCGAGAAGGAGTCCGAGGCGGCGACGCTTGCCAGCGCGGGCAACGCAGGCCTGATCGCGGCCGGACATTCGTTCAGCTGGGCGTCGCCGTCAGCGCCCGGAGAGCTCCTTCGCTCGCTGACAGTCGAGGACACCGCCCTGCGCGTCAACCCCTTCAAGGCTCCTGGCATGGCCATGTGGGGATTGAAATTCCTGCGCGAGTGCACCGCCGACCGCGCGGTCAAGAACACGCTGGTCAAGCTGCGGCTCGCCCAGTACAGCCAGCGCATGCTGGACCAGATCTCGGCCAATGAGCACATCGACTACGACGACATCCACGAAGGGATCCTCTACATCTACAGGGACCGCAAGCGATTCGAGGCAGGGATCCAGAAGATGAGGCTCATGCAGGAGCACGGCCAGAAGCAGGATATCCTCGACGCGGACGGCGTCGTCGAGGCGGAGCCGACGCTGGCGCCCGTGAAGCACAAGCTCGCCGGCGCCATCTATGGGGTCACCGACTCGAGCGGCGACAGCGTCAAGTTCACGCGAGCGGTGCAAGCCGCCTGTGAGCGGATGGCCAGCCGGTTCATTTTCGGTACTGGGGTGCGCAAGCTGATTGCGCGCGGCGGCAAGGTGCAGAGCGCGATGCTCGAAGATGGCGACTCCATCGGTGCCGACGTCTTCGTTCTCGCCGCCGGCATCCACAGCCCGAAGATCGCGGGCACGATTGGCACCCGCCTGCCGATTGCGCCGGCCAAGGGGTACAGCGCGACATTTCCGATCAAGAGCAACGGTGGCCGATTGATGCGCATTGGCGCGGTGGACGAGCAGCTGCTGGTGGCTTGGTGCCGCATGGGCGACCGGCTGCGGATGACTTCCAGCGCCGAGTTCACCGGCTACGAGACCACCTACAACGAGCGTGACCTGCGAATGATCCGCAAACTGGCATTGGACCTGCTGCCGGATGCGGCCGAATACGACAAGGGCACGTATCGAGCCTGCAACCGACCCACAACCCCCGACGGCCCGCCCATTCTTGGCACCGCGGACCACAGCAATCTGTTCTTCAACACCGGCCACGGCCATATGGGCTTCACCATGGCCTGCGGATCGAGCCGGATCGTCGCTGACCTGATCGACGGCAGGGAGCCCGAAATCCCAGTCGCGGGGCTGACGCTGACCTCACGACCTTCGAACGTCTAGGGCGTGTTCATGTGATCACGATTTCCCCGTTTTCGTCCTCGAGCACCACCTCTTGAACGCCATCGCCCCCGGCCTGACGCACGTCGTATAGATCGGAGTTGCCGAGCAGCAGTTGGAGCTGCTCGCCTACTCGACCAGGATCTCGCGCGCCTACCACCACCCGTCGTAGCGCAGTGACCCCTCCCCGGTGCCCCGCCGGTGTCTGACCGGGGTGAAGGCTGTTGGGGATCCGCCACTCGATGACGAACGGGATCGCGATGGGGACCGGGCTGGAATCCACTTCCTGTGTGCGCCAGCTCAACACCTCGCCATCTGGCCGGTCCCGTGAACCTTCGATCATCGGCGGAAGATCCCAGCCGGCGGCCTGCAATTTGCCGCGGACCGCGTCCAGGTCTTGCGTCCGCACGGCCCAGGCGACAAACGTCTTGCCATCTTTCAGTGCACGCGCCACGCGCCGGCCCAGGAGGCTTGCGGCGGCCTCTTCGGGATCGACGATCGCGATCAGCTCCAGGTATTGGGATCCCAGCGGCACGATCCTGTTGGCTGTCCCGACCTTGGGGTGGCGACCTCCGGCGGTGCTCTCCAGCCCAAATCGATCGCGCAGCCGGCGCGCGCTTTCGTCGAGGTCGGCGACCGGCAGCAGGACATGATCGACAACGGTCGGTGGCTCGACATCTCTGGCCGACTGGTCGAAGTCAGACATCAGGCCCTCCATACCCGGGCGGCGTGCCCTCGCCGTACAGCACCCACAGGATGCGACTCGCGTGGATCAGAATGACAGCCGATGCGGTTGTATCGCGACCTGCACGTGCCAGGACGCCTCGACTTCGATCGTGACTTCTACCACCGGATCGCCCATTCCGCCGACCGCAGGCAGCTCGTCCACAACCATATCGTCCCGATCCGCAGCGGTTACGCGTGGCCCGTCAAGGCGGGCTCGGTGGTGCGCATAGTCGCGGTCGAGGGACCGCAGGTTTGCGACCTGAACCTGTGGCACATGGACAACCCCCGAGAAAGGTTCTGGGCTGCGCGGACGCGGCAGCTCCAGGGCGCACACGTCACGACCCTCGACCGGCTGTGGTCTTGCCTTCCTTACCTCCGGCCAATGGTCACCATCACCAACGACACACTGCCCACCGAGCCTACGGCCAATGGCGGCCGCTGCCATGACCTGCTCGGCAGCCGCTGCGACCCCTACCTGTACAAGCTACTCGACGACCGCGATTACGGCGTCACGTGTCACAGCAACCTGGCCCGTGCGATCGCGCCGTACCACCTCACCGAGCTCGACGTTCACGACGTGCTCAACGTGTTCCAGGTCACGGGCCTCGACCCGGTGGACGAGATCTACTTCATGGAGCCGAGCCCCGCCCGCAAGGGCGACTTCTTCGAGTTTTTTGCCGAGATCGACCTCCTGTGCGCGATATCGACGTGCCCGAGCGGAGATCTGTCTGAGTGGGGCTGGGGCGCGGATAGTGCAGACCCGGTCGCGAACTGCCGGCCGCTCGGCGTCGAGGTATATGAGCTTGACGGGAACTTGCTCGCCGGCTGGACGCCGCCCGAGCCGGTGCACGTCAAATCCGTATATCAATAGACCCGGTCAGAGGCATCTTTAGAGCGACGCCGAACATGAACAACAGCGAGTCCGCAAGAGACCCCGGGCCGTTCAAGCTCATGGCTCATTCCCGGCTCGACAATGCGTATTCAATCGCCTGTTCACGCGATAGGGTCCGGCCTCGGGCTCGCCCTTTCTCAAATTCCGCACCGTGGATGTCTTTGAGAAATGGCGTGTTGTCACCCATGGCCCCCCCGGCTGTGCTCTTCGGATCAAGTTCCGCGATTGCTTCGAGCGCTCCCCACAGCGTTCCCGCGCGGACGGCGTCTCCTCGGAGCGCAGCGATCGCGGCCGAGGCGCCGATTGCGTAGGGAATATTCATTCGATCGCTAATTGAAGCGAGCCTTTCCAGACCGGCACGTAAATCAATCTCTGCCTGTTCGAGCTGACCTGCTGGTATCAGGAACTCGGCCGCGGCCACAAGGGACGTGCCACTGATAAAGGTGGATGCGCCACGATGAGTGAGTGGTGCGCTCTCATGCACAAGCTGCTTGCCTTGCTCTAGATCTCCTCGAGTGAATGCAGCCATCGCGAGCACGAAAAGGGCAAAACCCTCGTCCCCGGGGTTCCTTTCCCGCCGAGCGATCTGGAGTGCTTCGGTCGCGAGAGCAACCGCACGCTCGACGTCGCCCTGCCGAAGCGCCGAGTTGGCGATTCGAGCAGTGAGTGGGCCGACGTACTCCTCTTCGTTGGCGGCCCGAAAGAGCTCGAGGGAGCGCACGTATTCCGGCTCGGCCAAGTCGAAGCGGTTGATTAGGTCCAATGCAGCCCCGCGAGCACGAAGGGCGCGGGCGTGAAAGCCCGGGTCTAAGGGTTCCCCTGTTTCAGATATCTTGGCTAGTAGCCGCTCCAACCGCGCACGGCCTCCGTCTGGATCAGTGGTGATCCAGTACATCTCCGTCAGCAGGAGCAGTCTGATTCCCATCTGCGCGTGGCCTGATTCGCCTGCCCAGCTCAGCGCGACATCGATGTTGGGGTGCTCGACGGCAGCGAGCTCGATCTGCATGTGGCCGGTCGCGTCCTCGCTCAGCTCCGCGTTCGCAAAGAGGTTCAGCAGGTGCTCCATCAATCGCTGCACGATTCGGGACCGATCAGCCCACCCCAGATGCTCGGCTGCGAAATCGCGCACCGTATCGAGCATGCCGAAACGACCAATGTCGTTTCGTCGCACAAGGCTCTTGTCGACGAGAGATCCCAAGAGGTTGACGCTCGAATCCGCCACCTTCTCCGAGGTATCGAGCGTCCAACCTCCGCGGAACACCGACAGTGCGGCGAGCAACCTTCGTTCGTCAGGGCTCAACAGGTCGAACGACCACTCGATCGTTGTCCGAAGCGTTTGGTGTCGTGCCTCGGCATCCCGCCCGGCTCGGAGAAGGTCGAGTCGGCTGCCCAGGCGTTCGAGAAGTTGATCTACGGTCATTAACGATGTTCGGGCTGCGGAGAGTTCGATGGCTAGTGGGAGGTCGTCGAGACGAGCACAGAGCTCGTCCAGCCGTCCGTCGGGCTCAAAATCTGGCGCGATCGCACGCGCGCGGGCCAGAAACAGCTCTAACGAATCCTTCCTGGCTAGTGGCTGAACCGGATAGACGTGCTCGCCCTGCAGCGAAAGACGCTCGCGACTTGTGGCCAGCACTTCTAGGTGAGGACAGTCAGCAAGAAGTGTGGCGACGTCGGGTGCCGCGGCAATCACGTGCTCAAAGTTGTCGAGGAGAACCAGGAGGTGGCGGTTGCCGATAGCCTCGGCGGCCGAGGCGCCACCGAGCGCGCGCCCGACCGCCGGCATCACGTCATCAGCTTTAGATAACGCCGACAGGGGCACCCACCACACGCCGTGCTCGTAGTGTTCGGACATTGCGGCCGCGACCTCGAGCGCGAGACGCGTCTTGCCACTCCCGCCGGCGCCGGTCATGGTGACCAGCCGCACGTCATTCCGGCGCAGCAGAGCCTGGGCAGCGACAAGCTCGCGCCGGCGGCCAATGAAGGGAGCCGGCGGCGCGGGCAAGTTGGTCGCGAAGAGAGTCCGCAAAGGCGGGAACTCGCCGTCTCCCAGCTGGTAGATCCGCAGTGGCGTCGATAGATCCTTGAGCCGGTGCTCACCAAGATCGTGTACGTCATCCCTGCCGGCGAGGTCGCGCGTTGACTGCGACAGTAGGATCTGACCGCCATGCCCTGCAGTTGCGATCCGCGACGCCCGGTGGACGTCCAACCCGACATAACCGTCTGCAGTCACGGTGGGCTCGCCGGTGTGCAGCCCCATCCGCACCCCCACCGGGCCGTGGGCGAGCGCCCGCTGTCCTTCGGCGGCGGCGGCCACCGCGTCGGATGCACGGGCGAACGCAACGAAGAAGGCATCGCCCTGGGTGTCAACCTCGACGCCGCCATGGCGCGCGAATACCTCGCGCAGGGCACGGCGGTGTTCGGCGAGTGCACTCGGATATGCGTCGGGCAGTTCATCGAGCAGCCGCGTCGAGCCCTCGATATCGGTGAAAAGAAGGGTCACTGTCCCGCGAGGGAAGTCAGGCATGATCGGGTCTCCAAGCCATGGATGATGATGTTGTCAGGGCGGGACATGTTGCTGCCGGCCACGGCGAATGGCTGGCCGCACACATTCCGGGCGTCGAGGCCCGGCTGCTCGACGATGATGGGCACGCGACGGTGGTGAATCGCCTACCCGAGGTGCATGCCTGGCTGTCAGACCACCTGTAGAGCGCCCGTGAGGCTTGCCTTTAAGTCGGCTCCTTTGCGTGCCTGTAACCCGACCGCTGATTCGCGACACAGACGAGGAGCTCTTTGATGTGTACAGCGTTTATGTGATTGAGATTTCGGATGAGCGCGGGCCCCGGCTCAATTCGAAGTACCCGAACGTATACGTCGGTCAGACCGCCCTGACTCCTGAGGAGCGATTCCGTCAGCACAAGGTTGGCTACAAGGCTTCCCGTCATCTCTGGAAAGGAGGTAAAGGGAGGGGCCGCTGGCTAGGCCTGCGGTTGAAACGAAGGCTCTATGAGCGTTACAACCCGATCGAGACTCGAGCGGAGGCCGAACGATTGGAAGTCCGGCTGGCGGAACAACTCCGGCGTAAGGGATACACAGTCTTCGTCGGGTGACGTCCTTTGGCTGATCTGGACCCGCCGCCGGATAAGAGCCGGCTCACAATTTCCTTGGGCAACTATCGCAGCCTAGGGGCCGCGGTGGTGGCTGTCGCTGAAGAATCTGAACTCACTCGGCAGCAATTCCACGGCTGCGCGGAGCTTCACGCTGAGACGCAACGGGCAGGACCGTGAGGCACCCGGTGTGCCAACGTCCGCTGGCAGGGACGAGCCCGGCCGGTACGCAGAGCGCCCGCCTCAGGTCGGCTCTCAGCCGGCGCCGACCGTAATCGTTGTCGCCGTAGGCTGCGTTTCCTTCAGGATGCCGGCCTTAGGTTCGACCCGAGAGTTCAAATAGTGTCCCGTCCCCCCGACCACTTGTTGAGTTCAATCTGACTCTCGAGTGCGGCTGGCCCGCCTCGCGCCCCTCTTGACCGGTAGCGCTATTCGGCCGTGGCTTCCCTCGTGTCCAGTGCGACTATGCGCGGAACCTGCCCAGCATGAAGTGGGCGGAGTTCGAAGACACGTCGACCCTCTGCAGCCTCTATCGGATGGTCAAGATCGACTCCGTCGACAATGCGAACGAACCAGATTCCGAACGGAAGGCCTCGCGCGAGAGGACCAAGGACGTCACGAAAAAACCCAACTCGCTGCGTTGGGTCCAGCTCCGTTGCAGTCACTTCTTCCTTCCCGTGGTGCATGGTGATGGTCGCCCGTCCAGCAGCGCGCAGATTGCGCACCCAGTGAACGTCGCCCCAGGGGGCCCAGACCCAACGCCGGCCCAAGACCTCGATGACCGCCAGCGCCGTGGTGCGGGGCAAGCCGCTCTTCCGGCCGCGGATGGTAATAAGCCGATTGAAGCCCAGCGGAACGCCAGCAGCCAAAAGGAACTGGAGGATTGCGCTGAAGAACCTAACCCGAGGTGGCACCCGAGTGGCGCTCACAATTCGATCGCCCATTTCATAACCCATCCTTGTCTCGATTCGTTCGGCCTTCCACACAGGCAGACCCACAAGAAGGCCATTACGTGACCGCCGGCGGAAACGACTCGAACCTTCAGCCGGCGACCAGGGTGAGATCCAGCTGGCCGAGACGGTCGGGGTCGGCGAGGAAATCGAGCGCGACGATCCTCCCGCCCTTGACCGTTATGGCGACGACCGCATACGGACTCGCGTCAGGCGCCCAGACAATGCCCCCCGGTATCCCGTTCACGAGAATCCGCCTCGACGTTTCGGCAAACTGGCGGAACGTCATCGCGCGTTCGGCAACCTCCTGCACGCCGCGGAGCAGCAAGGTCAGAGCTGGACGCGCCACCCCGCCGTCGGAGCGCAGAACAACCTCCGGGTCGAGGACAGCGAGGAGTCGTTCGAAGTCCCCGCTGCGCGACGCCGCGAGAAAAGCGTCGACGACGGCCCATTGGCCGTCGAGATCAACGTCGGGCACAGGCGCTCCATGGACGCGGCGACGGGCACGACTCGCGAGCTGCCTCGCCGCCGTCGGAGTTCGGTCGATGATCGGTGCGATCGCGTCGAACGGCATAGCGAACACGTCGTGCAGCACGAACGCGACTCGCTCGCCGGGCTTCAGGGACTCAAGGACAACGAACATCGCGAGGCCTACTGAATCGCCCAGCAAGGCTTCCTGCTCAGGATCGATTCCCCCCTCCGGACTCAGGACGAGATCCGGAAGGTGGGTCTCTAGAGACGCTTCGCGGCGCGTCTTGCGCGTTCGCAACATGTTGAGGCAGACCCGCCCGACGACCGTCGTCAACCAGGCCTGCAGGTTGTCAACGTGGCTCGTATCGGTGCGGCTGAGACGAATCCAGGCTTCCTGGACGGCGTCCTCCGCCTCGGTCAAGGAACCGAGCATCCTAAAGGCGACGCCGCGCAAGTGGGAGCGGTTTGCCTCGAAGCGCTCGGCGAGCCAGTCCTGATCATCCATGTGTCACATTCCCTCAATGGTCGGGCTATCTAGTTGACCCGCGAGCCCTCGTTAATGTGACCAATCGGGCGATCGCACTAGGATTCGCTGACCTCGAGCCCCTGGCTGCGTTTGGGCGTCCCAACGACCGCGACTCCAGTCGCGCTGGCGGGGCCAGGGCACGACCTCTGGATTGAGCTGGCGCTTGGCCCATTTAAACGCCTCTCTAGCCTCGGGCGCGGCGGAGAGGTGAGTTCGACGGTCCGCTCATTTGCCATATCGCTTGTGCTGGTTGAGGCTGAACCAGTTCCCGGAGTCGTCGCGAAACAGGGCCTCGATGCCGTAGGGCCGCTCGGCCGGCTCCTGCAGGAAGGTGACGCCCTTACCTTTCAACTCCTCGTAGGCGCCCCGGATGTCATCGGTTTCGATGACGCCGGCCCCCATCACGCCCTTGGCGACGAGGCCCAGAAGTGTCGCGGCGTCCTCCTCGCTGAACATCGGCGGCTGAGGGCGTGCGAGGAGGATGTTGAGGTCGGGCTGGTCCTTCGGACCAACCGTGAGCCAGCGGAACCCGTCCATGGTTGCGTCGCTGCGCACCTCGAAGCCGAGCTTCTCCGTATAGAACGCCTTGGCGCGGTCCTGGTCCTCGACGAACACGTTCACGTGCGAGAGCTTCTTGATCATGGCCCCGACGCTACCGCGCGCCCGTCGTCGGTGCTTCTTCTGACTTGCTGATTTCTGGCGATACCCGGCCGCGTCCACATGAGGACGAAGCAGCCCGGGATGGGCGGAGCGCCGGCAGAGGCACTCCGGTACTCGGTCGGTGACATCCCCACAAGGGCGCGAAAGCGCGAGCTGAAGGAGCCGACGCTCTCGAACCCGACCAGGAAACAGATCTCGGTGATGGTCAGGTTGGCCGCTCGCAGCAGATCCTTGGCGCGCTCGATCCGGCGCCGGGTCAGATACGTCCTCGGAGTCTCACCATAGGCCTTGGTGAACGCCCGCGCGAAGTGGAACTTGGACAGGTGCGCCGCCTGCGCCATCGAGTCGAGGGTGAGGGGCTGGGCGAAGTCGCGGTCGGTGAGGTCGCGCGCCCGCCGCAGCGCGATCAGAACTTCCGGATGGCTCACGGCCGGACGCTCTCCAGGGAAGCCGCGACGGCGGCAACCCGCTCCTCGGGAGGAAGCGCACGGACTTCCGCGTTGAGGGGTTCCACGACAGTGGGGCCGTCGAAGCCGATCTCATCCAGGAGCGTGAGGAATGCCGGCGCTTCGATCAAATCCGACGCACCCGCTTCGGCAATGTCTACGCTCAAGCTCGTCGCGGCTCAACGTAATCCAGGAGCAGCCGTATAGGCCGAGGCAGCCGGGACAGGTCGATCGTCTCGACGATGGCCCGGATATATCGGCTGTTGCGCTCCGACACACTCCGGATGAAGCGGCGGAATTGTTGATCCATCGGGCGGCCGTTCCAGGCTCTCTGGTTCCGAAACGCACGCCATGGCTGCGCGTCGCCCTCGTGCTCGATGAGCCTTGATAGGTTGGTTTCGCTGGCGGCCCGAATCAGCTCGTCCTCCAGGTCGGCGACGCAGGCAAAGAACCCAACCCCTTCCAGGTGGCTGCGATCAAGGTTTGGCCCGTAGCCCGCCCGCTCCAGCGCCGCCCGGATGACTTCCTCTTCGCCCTCGTCATAAAGACCAGCCAGCTTGGCTCCAGGTTCCTCGGCAGCCAGCTGCCGCAAGAACCGGCTGATGGCGTGGGCGCCGTTGATCGGAACGACGGACACGCCTTCGGCCTGGAGGTCGCGTCCGGATCGGCGGGCGGCCAGCGTCAAGGCGAGCTCGTCGGTCACCCCCTCAACCAAGATGATCGTGCGCACAGCGGAATAGTGCCCTGTCGGTATCCCAGACGGCCAGGGCGGCCTCTCTGGATGAAATAAGTGCGGTAGCTCTGTCCACGAAACCCTGACCTCCTACCTCAACACACGGACGCCTAGGTACGTGCCTCATTTGCCGGTGAAATCGAGCCCTCACGCAATGGCCATTCCCACGCCAAGATCGATCGGTCCCTCACCCGCGACCTGATAGACGTCTGGTGTTCGTGCATGCCGCGCCGCGAACCCTCGATCGCCGTTTGAAGGTTCGCACAGTCTCCCAAATGTGCGCCCAGCTCTCGCGCGACCGCGCCGCGGCATAGAGTCCGATGAGTTTTCTATCCGCCAGACGTCAATACTCATATGACAACGCACAAGCTTGTAACGACCGAGGCCGACATCGTCTATGACGTCCACGGCCCGCTGCCCACCGCGGACAGCCGCCCACCGCTGTTCATGATCGCCCAGCCCATGGATGCCAGCGGCTTCAGTACGTTGGCGTCGTACTTCCCCGACCGCACCGTGATCACCTATGACCCGCGCGGCCTCGGTCGCAGCACCCGCAAAGACGGCCGGGTCGACAACGCGCCCACCGCCCAGGCAGACGATGTGCACGCCGTCATCGGCGCTCTCGGCGTCGGACCTGTCGAGATGTTCGCGAGCAGTGGCGGCGCGGTGACCGCGCTCGCGCTTGTGGTGGCATACCCCAACGACGTGACCTGCCTGGTGGCACACGAGCCGCCCCTCATTGCAGTGCTTCCGGATGCACAGGCCGCCGAGCGCGCCCGTGCCGGCGTTCGGGACGCGTATCAGGCCAGGGGGCGGGGTGCGGGAATGGCAGCCTTCATCGCAATGACGTCGTGGCGGGGGCAGTTGACTGACGACTACTTCGCCCAGCCCGCGCCGGATCCCGGCCAGTACGGGATGCCGACCGTGGACGACGGCTCGCGTGACGACCCGCTGCTCTCCGACCGATCCTGGGCGGTCAGCAGCTATCGCCCCGACTTCGACGCGCTGACCCTGGCGCCGACACGCATCGTGATCGCCGTGGGTGAGGAGTCCATGGACACATTCACCGGACGCACATCGGTGGCAACGGCCGAACTGCTTGGTCAGCAGGCGACGGTGTTCCCCAGCCATCACGGCGGCTTCCTGGGCGGCGAGTCCGGATACCCCGGCCAACCCGAAGCGTTCGCACGCAAGCTGCGCGACGTCCTCAACGAGCACAACTGACGCCGTGAGCGGGATCGGCGGAGGCGTCGCTCAGCCCTACGAAGCCAGCCAGGCCGAGGCGACCACCGGGGCACGGTGAACGCACGATGCATCTGAACTTCGCCGCTGTTGTCGTCGCCGGCATTGCCGTGTTTGTGTTCGCGGCGGGATACTACATCGCGCTGGCTGAGCCTCGAAGGCGCCTAAGCTCCGCGGCGGCTGCGCAGCCGCGCAGGCCCCCGCCATGGCTGATGGGACTCGAGCTGGGCAAAAGCATCGTCGTAGCGGCCGTGGTCGCCGGACTGGTGAGCATCGGAGGCATCACCAGCCTCGCATCCGCGCTCGTGCTGGCGATTGTGTTGTGGATCGCGTTTCCAGTCGTGCTCCTTGTCGGGTCAGTCACACAGGAGAACGTGCCTTGGAAGCTCGGCGCCATTCATGCTGGCGATTGGCTCGCCAAGCTCGTGATCATCTCGATCATCGTCACTCTTTGGCGTTAGCGAAGGTGCCTTGCCTTGCGTTATGGACGACCTGGAATCAGAGGAGGTGAAGCGATTGGAGGTCGTTGACTGGTTGTTGGACTCCGACCCGGCGATCCGGTGGCAGGTCATGCGTGACCTGATCGACGCGCCCGACGACGAAGTCGCGGCCGAGCGTACCCGCGTCGCGACCGATGGTTGGGGCGCTTGGTTGCTGGCCCACCAGCGGAAGGATGGCCACTGGGACATAAGCACTCCCGCCAGACTTACCTCGGCCGCGGCGATCGATTGGTGGCGATCGCTGCCGCCTGCGAGGCAGGGGACGCTCTTTCCAGAGTGGACGTCGACTGCCTGGAGCTTGATGCTGTTGCGCGCGTTCGGACTCGATCCCACCCGCGCGGAGGCCCGCGCGGCCGTCCGACGGGTCAGCGAGCAGGTTGCGTGGGAACACGACGGCGAGCCATTCTTCGCGGGCGAGGTTGAGCCCTGCATCAACGGCAAGGTCGTCGCGCTCGGAGCCTACTTCGGCGAGGACGTCCAAGGCATCGTCGATCGGCTCCTCGGTGAGCAGATGGGCGATGGCGGGTGGAACTGCGAGCAGGAGAATGGGTCGACGCGTGGGTCGTTCCACTCGACGATCGATGTACTCGATGGTCTGCTGGAGTACGAACGAGCCACGGGCGACTCGCCCAAAGTGAGCCCTGCCCGCATCCGCGGCCAGGAGTACCTCCTCGAACGCCGCCTGCTACGCAGGTTGTCGACTGGCGAGCTGATCGACCCGGCCTTCACTCAGTTCTCCTACCCGACCTACTGGCACTACGACGTGCTCCGAGGTCTCGACTACCTGCGCGGCGCGGGCGTCCCTCCGGACGAGCGGATGGCCGAGGCGATCGACCTGGTCCACTCCAAGCGGGATGCGGACGGTCGCTGGCCCCTCGAGAATCCCCATCCTGGCCGGCTGCATTTCGCGATGGACGACGGCGAGGGCAGACCGAGCCGATGGAACACGCTCCGGGCGATGCGGGTGCTCAGGTGGTATCGCGAAACGCCTCGATCGGCCCTCCGGACGACGTAGGGCGAGAACCGGCGAAACGTAGGCGCGAAATTGGTCGGGGTCGAGTTGCGGTCGGCTGTTGTGCGACCTCATCAGTTCAGGCCCGAAGCGGCAGAAAACTGTTCGGTCCCAGAGGTCTTCGCTCCGCGACCTAGGTCCGCGTGTCTCTCGACGGGCGCCGTGGCGCCTGGTCCCGAGGCTTTCTCATACTTACCTCGTGGCGTCGTATTCGGTCAACCGGCGTGCAATTGCGCACGCTCGCGGCCTCATCGACGCGCGCCAGTACGTTCTCGACAGCGACTGGGGTGAAGTCCAGCCGCGAGCGGAGGATGAGAACGCGTTCCTGGAAGGCCACTCCTGGGACGAGTACGCGGAATGGCACCTCGGCCTTACGGACGGTGCGACCGACCAGACCAAGAGCCGTTACGCGTTCGTTTATGGCGACTTCCGCCGCGTCCATCGATCGGGCCTGATCGCCTGCAACTACAGGGCGGCCGAATTCCGACACAAGGAAATCGAACTGGCCGCACACGAGCTCCTACAACTGCTGGACAAGTTGAGCACCTAGGCAGGCACCTTCAGGTGGCTTCCCCGGGGAATTCTTAAGAGCGTCTTCGCCAGGAGGTCGGTCTCTAGGTGAGATGGCATTCCCGACGCCCATCTGCGCACATAGGTCGGCATGGGCCGTCGCCGGGTTAGCCTTACCCGCCTAAGGCGAGACGGTGAAGCCGTCGCTCCAGGAACTCTCGCTCGGTAACGCTACTGGTGCGGATAATCGCCGCCTCATAAGCTGCCGCTGCCTCATCGACGAGGCCAAGTCGGCGGAGCATGTCCGCGCGGACGGCGTGGAAGAGGTAGTAGTCCTCGAGGCCAAGTCCGTCAAGCAAGGTCAGCGCGGCGTCGGGTCCTTCGACCTCGGCCACCGCGACGGCGCGATTGACCACCACGATCGGACTCGGAGCAACGACCAGGAGCTGGTTGTAGAGCTGAAGAATCTGCCACCAGTCGGTGTCAGCGGCGCTCGCGGCGTCCGAGTGAACCGCGTTGATCGCAGCCTGGATCTGATACGGACCGGGCTGGTTGCGCCGGAGACACTCACGGACCATCGCCTGACCCTCGGCGATCAGCCCGCGATCCCACAGATGCCGGTCCTGGTTCGCGAGCAGAACGAGAGCACCATCCGTGGTGGTCCGAGCGGATCGCCGGGCCGCGAGGAGCAGCATCAGCCCGAGCAGGCCGACGACCTCGGGTTCATCGGGCATCAGCTCGACGAGCGCACGGCCGAGCCGGATGGCCTCCGCACAGAGCTCATCTCGGACGAGCTGCTCCCCGGCGCTCGCTGCGTAGCCCTCGTTGAAGATCAGATAGACGACGGCGAGCACCGCCCGAAGCCGACCCGGCAGCTGCGCATCGCTCGGTACCCGATAGGGGATCCTCGCGTCGCGGATCTTGCCTTTGGCCCGCACCAGTCGCTGCGCCATGGTCGGCTCAGGAACCAGGAATGCGTGCGCGATCTCCGCGGTAGACAGACCGCCCAGGAGTCGGAGCGTCAAGGCCACCTGCACGTTGAGGGCGAGAGACGGGTGGCAGCACGTGAAGATCAACCGCAGCCGGTCGTCGTCCACGGGATCCTTATCGGTGGGTTCGTTGTTGGCGTCGAGCAGAGCAGCCTGAGCCTGTTTGTCTTCACGTGACGCTTCACGCCGGAGGCGGTCGATCGCGCGGTTCCTCGCGGTGGTGATGATCCAGCCCTGAGGGCTTGGGGGCAGGCCGCCTGCAGGCCACCGTTCGAGCGCCGCGGCGAAGGCATCCTGGACCGCCTCCTCGGCGACGTCGATGTCCCCGAAGCGGCGGGCCAGGACCGCGACCGTGCGTCCATATTCGCTGCGGAATATCCCCTCGATCTCACTGGCTGCGACCCTCGGGGTGTCGGTGCTCAATCCGCGGCTTCATCTTGGAGGGGCCTCACCTCGACAGGGAGAGTGGTGGCTCGCGCGAGCTTCGAACCCCACTCGAGCGCCGCGTCGAGGTCGGGTGCCTTGATGATCGTGAATCCGCCGATGTGCTCCTTCGCCTCGGTGAACGGCCCATCTGTGATGAGGAGCTCGCCGGCCTCCGCCTTCACGACGGTGGCCGTGCTGGGCGGATGCAGGCCGGCCGTGAACACCCACGCCCCGGCGGCCTTCATCTCGCGATTCAAGACCTCGATGTCCTGCATGATCTTGCCGAGGACCTCGGGTGTGGGGACGGGTCCGTCGGGTTGGTAGATGCTCAGCAGATACTGCTTCATGCTCGCGCCTCTCCCCGTGCAGCCTCGTACGTGGCGATCAACACTCCCGTGCTCGTAGTGATGCTGTCGACCAGCCGCAGCGATGCTTGCGTGCCGCCGGGAAACAGCCGCCGTCCGATGCCTAGCACCAAAGGATGGATCATCAGCAGGTACTCGTCGATCAAATCGGCGGCCATCAGCGAGGCGATCAGAACACCGCTGCCCATGATCACGAGGTTCGTGCCCGAGCTCTTTTTGAGGTCCGCCGCCGCGCCCGGAATGTCGCCGTGAAGCAGAGTCGAGTTCGGCCAGCCGAGCCTCGTCGCCGGGTTGCTCGAGGCGACGTACTTGCGAGCGTTGTTGAGCGCGTCCTTGAACGGGCCGCCTTGGGTGTTCCAGGACGCCAGCAGATCCTCGTAGGTGCGCCGCCCGAACAGAAACGCGCGATCCTCCCCCATCCGTTCACCCATCTTGGCGACCATCGCCTCGTCGCCGCGCCGGACCGCCCAGCCGCCGCGGTCAAATCCATCCCGCGTGTCCTCGTCAGGGCGGCCTGGTCCCTGCAGCACGCCGTCAAGCGTCAGTTGATTCATCACGATTACCTTTCCCATCTCATCTCCTGTCCTTTCGGTCTCGGCAGCGCCATCCAGATGCGCCGCCCGGGGATTCCCGAGACCAGGGTGATTCCGGCCTCTCACCCCCTACACGAACGCGATCGGCCGAAATCGACATCGCCACCAAACTCGCAAACGGAATCAAATCCCGGACCCGGCCAAAGTTCCTTGACCTGGCTGGCCTCGATGGGCACCCCGATCATGTGGCGTGTGCGGAATTGGTGACCGAGCTCCGACGCGTGCATTTCACCGACAGCGTGCCTTCATCGCCAAGGGCCTCAGCAGGCTGCTGCCCATCTGGCTTCCGTGAGCATGATGCAGTTCGAGTATTTCGCCGAGGTGGCCTGAGCCAGTGCTGGGCGTAAGCCTCGCCAAGCCGCAACGTCCGATGCACGACAACTGGCGGAGGGTTGCGGTAAGGCCGCGTGAGTCGGCGCTGCTTGGAATCAGCTTCCGGCCGCGCCAGGTGGAAGCCTTCGGCCTGGGAGGCCAGGCCACGCTTGATGCGTTGCTCGAATATCCCTTCGAGTTGCTGCGCCTTGGGGCCTACTGGAACCGCATCGAAACCAGCGCCGGCGAATTCGACACCCAGGAGCTCGACTGGCAGCTCGCGGCCGCTGAGCGAACCGGAAAGATGGTGATCCTCTCAGTTGGTCCGGTCAAGAATTTCGGCTATCCCGAGTTCTACGTGCCAAAACACCAGCTCGATCGACCGCTGCGAGAGGGCGCCTTGGTTCAGCCTGAGGGTCAGGCGAGCCTTCTGTCTGCGGCCAGGCGCTTCATATCCCACATCGTCACCAAATACCGAGGTCGAGACTCGGTGGTCGCGTGGCAGCTCGAGCACGAGGCGGTCGATCCGCTTGGGTTCGAGCATTCATGGCGATTGGGGCGCAATTTCGTCGAATCCGAGCTTGCGACGTTGCGCGACAGCGATCCGTCGAGGCCCGTCATGATGAACGGGTTCCTGCCTACCTCGTCTCTGGTCAACCTATCGCAGTGGTGGCGTACCCGCGACCAGGGTGACTCGTTGGCCGTCGCTGCGCAGGTCGCCGACATCGTAGGCATCGACTACTACCCGCGAAACGCACTCCTGCGGCTGGGGCCGAGGACTCTATATGCGGACGGTTCGGGGGCAACACTGCCGAGCGCGTTGTTCAAGGCGCTGCGTGAGCGCGGCAGGCGATGGATGGTGGCCGAGGGTCAGGCCGAGCCCTGGGAGACGACGACGCTGCCTCCAAGTCCAGTTGGAAAGGCGATGTTCAGCTGCGGTCCACATCATCTGATCGAGAACTACAACGCCGCGATCAGTTGGTCGAGTCAAAAGACCCCCCTCTACGCCTACTTGTTTTGGGGTGCCGAATACTGGATCTTGAGGGCTCGATCGGGCGACCCAAGCTACCTCGGTGCTTTTCAGCGAGTACTCAACGGTTCGTGACATCTATGCCTTCCAACGGAGCGCTTGGTCTCGGTAAAACCCTGCCGTCACGACCTACCGCGCGAAATCATTCGGTGCCAGGACTGCGTCGAAGTTCTGGAGGGACGGGTAACGGGGATCAAATCCAGTTCCACTCCCGCATGATTGACCGCCGTGAGACCCCTACGCCTGGTTCAGGTAGGACTCGGTCCGCATGGTCGTGCCTGGGCCCAGCGGGTGATTCCCGACATCAAGGAAGTGGAGCCAGTCGCATTCGTCGACTCCGACCCGTACGCGCTCGACGCGCTGCGTACAGAGCTCAATGTGCCGGCAGACCGGTGTTTCGAATCGCTGAATGAAGCGGTTGTGGCGACACGACCCCAAGCACTGCTCAACACCACAGCTCTTGCGGGTCACGT
>WNGH01000415.1_pt1 | contig 37003 bp, 23 predicted proteins | sample 5400631 | NCBI WGS metagenome assembly WNGH01 (sample SAMN13153373, study PRJNA577476) | soil metagenome | isolation source: 115 cm soil or saprolite under Garry oak tree replicate 1 | place: USA:California | collected 2016-06-15 | reverse complement strand
CGTCCTGGCGGAACGTGCGGGCTTCGCGATCCATCGTCAGCGTCTCCTTCCAGAGAAACGCCGCTACGATCGCTCAGACCGGGACCTCAACACCAGACGGGGGACGGCGAGGACATACGGTTCACCGACTGTGCGCCTGGCGACCCTGGCGTGTTCGCCGCCCCGCCGCGCGTTCTCGGGCTGTCGGTGACCGAGGGGGACGCGGGCGACGCGCTCGCCTGGGGCGATCTCGATCCGGTCGTCGGGCCCGCCACGACGTACGACGTCGTCGCCGGAAGCGTGCAGGAGCTAAGGCGCTCGGGAGACTTCCTTCGGGCCTTCTGCGCCGCTTCCTCTCTTCCGTCTGCCGCCGTGACGCTGCCGCCAATCGACCCGCCCCCGGGCGAGGCGGTCTACTACATCGTCCGGGGCCGGAACGCCTGCGGCGATGGCACCTACGCGGAGGGCTGGGACGTCCCCGGACCGCGCGCCTCCCTCGACTCGAACTCGCCCTGTCATTGAGGGCGAGCACAGGCGGGCGATCGCGTTCCATGGGCCTTCGCTACGGTGCCGTCGCGAACGTCGCCGTCGCCGTCAGCACGCTGGTTCCCGGCGGAAGCGTCACGCTCGCGGTCGCGGTCGATGATGCAAAGGTTCCTGCGAGCATCGGGCTATTGAATGTGCTGCGCGTCGCAACGCCTTCCGTCACCACGCTGACCGCGATCACGGTTCCGACAGGAACGTTGGCCGCCTGGAGGTTCACGCTGATGGGGTTTGGCGTATTCGGGTTCAGCGTAGTATCAGGGGCGAAGAAAAAGCTCGCCTGCGTAGACGCTGGAACAGTGACACCGCCGATGCTCACAATCTTCACGCTGGGGAAATTTGTGCCGGGCACCACGGGTCCGGGAATTCCTTTCGAGGGGACCGAGCCGGAAATTGCGAGGTTGTCTATCTGAAATCCCTCCAGGCGCACACGTCCTGGTCCACCAGCGAAAGGATATCCGCTAGTGTAGCCCCCATTGACGTCAATCGAACCGGTTCCCCCTGACGCGGAGATTGTGTTCGCCACGAGGCGAACACCTCCCCCAGCACCGCTGCCCGAAGACACCCTGGCCCCGTCGATGTCGTAAAAAGTGAGGCCGCCCCCGACCGCTATCAGGGCACCGTTATGTCTTATCGTGCCTGATGAAGCGATGAGAAGCGCACCTCCGCCTCCTCCACCGGCAGGACCGCTGTTGTTCGACCCGCCGATACCGCCACCCCCGCCGGATCCCCCGAGCAAGGGGAGCAGCGTATGCACGCCGTAGGTCCCCCCGCCGCTAACTCCTGTTTGGCCTGACCCCGCAGACCCATAACCTGCCCCGGAGCCTGAACCGGGGTTGCTAGCGCCAACTCCCGGGGCTCCACCCAGCCCCCCACCGGGTCCAAGCCCGGGGCTTCCGCTCAAGGACGCCTGGAAGGCAGTTCCCCCCAGACCCCCATCGAAACCTCCCGGCCCTCCTCGCCCAGCCAGACTGCCGTTGGGACTCGTCCCACGCACGTCGATTATTCCAGCGATTATCACGTCTCCGCTGGCGAGGATTGTCACCGGGGTGTTGCCCTGGTTCCGAGCAAACTTGACTGTGACTCCGGCCGGGATGGTAACAGTGGTGTAGTTGAACACACCAGTGGAAGGCAACGGCACCGTCACCGTGCAGGGAGTCGGGGCGCAAGTCGGGTTGAATGGACCGTCCACTCCCGTGCTGCCGCTGGAAAAGTTCTGCGCCTCGACTGGCATGACGAATGAAAAAGTGAAGGCCACGACCGCGACGACCAGGAATCCATCACAGTGCCGACTTCTTTTGCGATTCATACTTTCCTCCAATAAACTCCAGGTCTTTCAATCATCGACGACACCCGCACATCATGGCCCGACGCTGAAGCTGTCGGCACCCGTGTTGACGCTGGTGGAATTCCCCGATGGGACCTTCACGATTACAACTCGTGTGCCCGTCGCAGCGGTCGCTGCTATCGAGACGTTCGCCGTGAGAGCGCCCCCTCCGGGGCTTACACTTACATTCGTCACGGTGATTGCGGGATCCTGCCCGGTCGCCAGAGCAAACGCGAGCGCGAAGGCGCCGGCAAGATTCGTTCCCGTCACCGTCAAGGTGAAGCTGCTGCCCTTCGCAGCACTGTTCGGACTCACCGCGAGAATGACCGGCGCTTTGGCAACGCTCGCCGATTGAATGACAACCCCCGGAGCGAACCCAATCGGCGCCACACCCAGCGCAACGCTCGCCGATTGAATGACAACCCCCGGAGCGAATCCAATCGGCGCCACACCCAGCGCAACGCTCGCAGAATGACTAATGGTGCCAGCCGAGAATGCCAGATCAGGAATTCCGAACTGCGCACTCGCGTTGGAAAACACATAACCAAGTAACTCGCTTACGATGGCCACCGCACGCTCGGCGAAGATGCCCACACACCCGACGCTCTCCACCCTGATGATCACCGTCGAGGAAGCCGGAACAGCGCCCGGCGCCCTGTAGAAGCCCGTTGGACCGATGGTGCCGACCGTGGAATTACCACCCGTGATCCCATTCACTTTCCACAGCAATCGCGCATCACTGCACTCCGACAGGGTCGCCATCAACTGTAGCGTCGTCCCAATCAGTATGGCAGGAGGGGTCGGCGCAATCGTGACACTTGCAGGATTAAACTTTTGACTCGACACTCCGGTCCCCAAAGGAGTCGTGACAGCGATCGGACCCGACACATCTCCCGCAGGGACCTCGATCACCAGCGTACAGGCAGCCACCGAAACCACTGTCGCCTGCACGCCACCGATGCTGACAACGTTTTCGCTGGCGGTTGAGCTGAAGCCAACGCCAAAGACTTCGACACGATCACCAGGCAGACCTCCCGTCGGATCAAACGAATACACCGTAACCGGCCCGGTCGGACTCTGCCGTCGAATGGACAGAATATTCCCCACGGGGTCGTACTCATAAAAGGCCGCCTCGTTGCTCTGATCAATCACCCCGGTAACCCGCCCTAACTCGTCGTACGAGTAGCAGACCTCCTGGGCATTACTAGCAGGGCTCCAAGCGACTACCACCCCGACGAGGAGAACTCGCCCGGCACCTACCATTCCCATCATCAACCAGCGATGCCTCATGGTCCTTCTAGAGCTGTCTCCTCACAGCCACACACCGCATCCTCTATGACTTCTTCGAGAGACACCCGCGAAATATTCACTTCTATCAGTCCACATATTGCAGTGTTCCTCATCTCCTACCCAGGCTTTTCGATTCATAGGCGTCCCAGATACGAAACCCCGCATAACCGAGCACATCCGTGGCAGCCTCGAAGCCATTTCCAAGATACCAGTCAACATACTGCTGGCATAATCCTACGCATCCAATCTCATCCGCAAGAAGATCGAACGGGATAAGTGTAACTGCCTTTGTAGCCTCATAAAGCGCCCTTGCATACTGGCCTTGCGAAGCGTATGCCGCCGTCTCAGCAAAACCCAATGCGAAACCCACCTTGCCTGTTATATTCTCTTCCTGCAACCACGCGTTGACACTCCATGGCGTCACATACCTGAGATCAATTGCCGTATCCCGAAACCCTTGAACTAGACCGGCAGTCTCGGCGCCCATCGTAGCAAGTGTAAGCAACGGAGGAAGATCAGGACGATTGTCAAATACCATCGATTCGTACCCGGGAAGGATCAAACCAAGCGGGTCATTAGTTGTGACAGGATTATTTGCGGCATATGCATAATAATTTGTGCTGCCAGCCTGAAAGCCGATCGGATCTTCACTTACAAAGCGATGTAGGAGTGGATTGTAATACCTCGCGCGATAGTAATAGAGACCCCCGCCATCATTCTCTCTACCGGTGAATTGAATTGTATTTGTTGACGCCGCTCCCTGCACATTTACTGCACCAAACGGCTCGTAGCTGTATCTGGTGCGCACCTGGCCAGATTCATCAGTCAGTGCCACAATGGAACCTATCGCGTCTGATAGATAGAACTCGACATTGTTTCTTTGGAAGGGCTCATCGATTCTGACCTGTGCAGTATAGGAGGTAGTATCTGTGTCGGAACGTTCTAATATTTGATCGAGTCCATCATAGAGAAACTGACTCAGGTGCCCATCAAGTTGCTTTGTCGTGCGACGACCGACGACGTCGTATGAGAAGGATGCCGCTACAGATCTTCCATTCACTGTCCTGAGAGCCCCTCCTGCATCCCAGGTATACGTTGTCGAATCGGACGGACTGACGATGGCCAACAGATTTCCGGATAAATCGTAGGACATTGATTTGTCCCCGAATACTAGTTGGCGGTTATTCGCGTCATAACTGCTCGAGGCAACGCGTTCCGGAAGCAGAGTCTGTGCAAAGCTCCCTCCCAGGCCTATCCTGTTTCCACTACTATCGTACTGGTAAGTCAAATTGCCCAGGGTCTCGCTCGAGTGTCGATAGATTAGCTCCGAGATGTGTGAGGCTGCGGCGTATACATATTCAGTCGACACTCCATTGGGGAGTACCACTCGCGTGCGTCGATTCAGCGCGTCATAGTCAATTGTAACCACTGCGCTCCCGGCTGCAAGCTCTCGCACTCGGGAGTTTGCGTCGTAAGTATAAGACACCGGCGGCTCTCCAGTTGCGTACATCGCTGTGCGCCGTCCGGCTTTATCATATGTGTACTGAATCGTGCCCCACGGGGAGTTGGAGACGATGGGGTTGCCTAGGAGATCATATCTGAATAACTCCTCCCCGTCGGAATTCTGTGCGCGCACAAGCCGACCGACGGCGTCGTACTGAAATCGGCTGGAAGCACCGTCCGCATGGGTTGTCTCGATGAGGCGGCTGAGTTCGTCATATCTGAATGTCGACACCTGTCCCTTGCGGTCAGTATGCTGGTCGACGTGTCCATTGAGGTCGTAGTGAAACACTTCCGGATGATTCAGCCGGTCACTTCGGACGGCGAGGTGATCCATCACGTCGTACGTATGCGTGACCGAATTGCCGTGCGCGTCGGTCACCATGAGCACGTTGCCATTGGGGTCGTAACTAAAGCCGGTCAATCCACCAGCGGCGTCCGCGATCTGGGTGATTCGATTGAGAACATCATACGCGATGCTCGTTGTTGCGCCGCGGGGATCGGCTTCGGAGATCAGGCGGGACACTCCGTCATAACTTCGCCTCGTCGAGTTGCCTAGCGAGTCCTTAATGCTAGCGAGACTACCGCTGGAGTCGTATGCGAAGCTAGTAACGTTCCCTAGGACATCAGTTGTCGACACCGGCTGGCCAAATGGATTGTAGGCAATGGTCGATGAAAGGCGATCGGCGGCCGGCCGCAAGTTTTGCTCAGGATCTGTCATGGTGATTAGGTTGCCCTGAGCGTCGTACTCAAGAGTTGTGACGTTGCCCAGTGGATCTATCACCCTCGTCGGCTTGTTGAATGTCGGCTCGTATTCGAAGACACGGATGTTCCCGGCGGGATCGATGCTCTTTGTGATATTTCCTCCGCCATCGTATTCGAATGTCGTCATGCGAGCCAGAGGATCGGTCACAGAGAGCACCTGTCCGCGGCTGTCTCGGTCGAACTTCGTGCTCTGGCCTAGCGCGTCCACCGTCTCGATCGTGAATCCCGTCGCGGAGAACCGATGCGTCGTCGAATTGCCTCGAGGATCGGTTACCCGTGCCCCCGTGATCGCCCCGGTCGTCGCGCCCGCGGGACGGAGGTATTCCATCGTCCACGAGCCTCCGTCGGCAAGTGTCTGCCTGACCACCCGGCCCTCACTGTTGTATTCATTCGTGACGTAGGCAATGTTTCGGGGATCCGTGATCGTAAGAATTCGGCCAGCAGAGTCGTAGCTGTAGGTCGTGACCCCACCAGCCGGGTCTGTGACTGTCCGCAGGCGCCCGGAGATGTAACCAAAACCTACCGTACGGCCGATCGGGTCAGTGACCTGGCTGATCCGATTGCCACTGTATGTAAATGTGAGCGCTCGTCCTGCCGGCTCGATGAGCCGCGTGATGCTCCCCGCGTTATTCCGTTCGATCGTGAGCACGTTGCCATTGCGGTCGATCTGTTCGGACAGTAGGCTGGTCCCCACAAGCTGGGGATTCGGATGTGGGATGAAGCGCCAGACACTACCGTTTTTGAAGCGCAGGTGGAACCTGTTGCCTGAATCGGCCGTGAGCACGGCGCCAGCAAACAGCGGGTTGTCCGCGTTGACGAAACTGCCCACGCCTTGCTGTGCGAAATCGGAGCGAGCATTGCCGGGCAAAACCACCCGCTGCAGCATCGGCGACGCTTGCAACAACACGATGTCAACGGAAAGCGCCCAACCAGGACCGAGGCCGAGCGTCAGTCCCTTGATGGCAAAGGGGTCCTCGGGATTGTACGTTCGGTGAATGACTGCGGGGATTCGGCCAGCCAATACCAGATCGGTTTTCTCTTCGATCTGTTCCCCGAGAAAAAGATCAATCGGATCCCCTGCAAGCTTCGAGAAGAGGTTGCGTATTTTCTGTGCGAGTTGTCTTAGGATCATACAAGGCGTTCCACACACACCGCAAAAACGCTCGATGCCGACCCCGGGGTCGGAGACGAGGACCCTTCCGTCCTGGCTCACCGTACCAGACCCGGCGAGTCGCCAGATCCCTTGCGCGCCAACGAGCGGGGCGGCGTCGTAGTACCAGATGTCGGCCTTCTCACCGGGGTCTGCCCCTTGGTCATTCGGCAGGGTTATGGGAAGCGGGACCGAAGGTATGCCGCCGGTGCTGGTGCCAAAATTGAACTGGTAGAGCGAGCGCGTCGGCCCTGGTGGAGGCGGCATCGGCAGCGCATCGGGCGACAGCTTTATGATCGCGATCTTATTCTTGACTACGCCATCCCAGCCTGTGACGGTGGCGCCTGCAGGCAACGTGATGGAAACACCAGGGAAGTTCGGATTCGTGACGATCTGATCCTGGGTTGCATTGTCGATAGGGACAAAAGCGCTCGCCGGCGGCGGCTCCGATACTTTGAACGGCCCTACCACAGTTGCCTGTCCCGCCATTACCGTCACGTCGATACCGTAGATCGGGAAGGGTCGGGTCGGATCGAATGGAGTCGTATTTACCGAGAGAGTGAGCACCCCGGCGGGCGGATCCAGGAAGAGGAAGTTCCCGCCGGCATCCGTCGTGGTTTCGGCCAATTCGCTTCCGTCCACGTGGCTGATGAGTTTGAGAATGACGCCCGGCATGGGCGGGCCGTTGCTGAGCAGGAACTGTCCGAGCAGTGCCGTCCGGTTGCCCTGTAAGACTGTTAGGTCGAAGTTCATCGTCTTGCTGACGCTCTGGGCATCGATTGTGGCCATCGCGCTCAGGGTCAGCTGCTCGGAACCGAGAGGGGCATCGGGTGCGGCCGTGACCGTCAGCATTCCACGCTGGCCGCCGGTGAGCGTGGACGGAGAGAAGGTCGCGTCCACACCCGTGGGAAGGCCGGTGACCTCCAACTGCGCTAATCCCGTAAAAGGCTGCCCGCCGACGCTGTCGATCTGGACGCTGTAAGACGAAGAGCTCCCCTGGATCACCTTTCCGTCGGTTGGCGCAATCGTCAGGGAGAAGTCACTGGAAGTAATCACGTCGAAGGCGAACTCTGGAGGAGCCGTGGCCGTCCCCCTATCCGTGGTGTAAGAGAAGAGACCATCCTGTGCACTGATAGGAATAAATGTCTTGATGGTTGTTCGAGAAAGGAAGGTGATGATCGCCTGGACCCCGTTGAGCGTCAGGTTTCTTGTGCTGCCACAGTCGAGGTCTGTGCCAGTGATAGTGACTTCCGTGCCCACCGGCCCGCTGAGTGGCGACACAGAAGTGATCGTTGGCGGGGCCTGACAGTTGACCGTGACCCCCACGGTTGCGCTTGCCGTGCCGCCCTGACCATCGCTTATCGAGTACGTAAAGCTGTCTGAACCGGCGAAACCCGAAGCCGGTGTGTAAGTCACCGTGTTATCCAGATTGGCAACCGCCTCCCCATTCGCAGGCTGAGTTACCCCGGTGACCGTGAGCGGATCGAGATCGGGGTCGTTGTCGTTCGCCAGCACCGGGATAGTCACGGGCGTATCCTGGGTCGTGGTTGCGGCGTCGTCCAGAGCAATCGGCTGCCGGTTGGTTGCCGTAATCATGACTATGTCCGGCGCGCTGATGCGGCAGCCATCTCCAACCGCGAGTTGCGCAGTGTAGGTCCCCACTTTGTCGGCAACAAAGGTCGGATTGACGACGCTTGTGCTGGATATGACTGCGCTGCTGCCCGACGGCACTGTGGTCAGTGACCAGAGGTACGAGAGTTGCGCACCTTCGGGGTCGAACGATTGAGATCCATCGAGTTGAACTGTAGCGCCTGCGGACACTGTCTGGTCCGGCCCCGCGTTGGAAGTGGCCGTCTGATTCACAGCACCCGGGCAAGTCGTGCTCATCCTCTCCGTGCCGTTGCTCGCGTGACCATAGGTCCCGGCCCCGAGGTCGTCGAGCCGTTCCCGAACCACATACCAGAATCCGTGGCCTACGGCGGGCGTGTCTGTGTCGGTCGCAGTGGTGGCAGTGATGCCCGGATCCAGGCAGAGCTCACCGGGACCGAGCCCCACGGGTAGGTGGCCGAGATCACCCCGAAGAACGTCATAGACCGTCCCGGAACTTATCGGGGCAGAATCCCACACCAGACCCACCTGGTTCGGGAGAAACGCCAGACCCGTGACTTCGACCGGTGCGTCGACGGTCGTAAGGACTACCGAGGTCGACCCATAGGTCACGTTCCAGCCGAGGCAACCAGCGAGCGGCATGTTGGGCGTGAAGGTGCCGGTGTGGGATGGGTACGTCATGATCGTGAAGCTGTCCCCGATGGCCGGGGTGAAGGAGTTGATGAGACTCACGTTGAGGGTTCCCCCCAGCGTGGCAACCCTGCCGGTGCCCGAGACGTCGACACGATCGAACTGCGAGCCGGGCGCTGTCCCACCGATTTCGACGTTGAAGGCTCCGGCCGGCCCCTGCTGCGTATAGTTGCCCGCAACGCTCAACGTGCCCGGCGAGAAGCCGGGAGCCAGGGCACCCGTCCCCGAGACGACCACCGGTCCCGTGACCGTGCCGGATCCCTCGAGCGCCCCTCCCATGATGTTGATGTTCGTCGAGGAGGTGAGCGCGCCGCCCGTGAGACTGGTGATGCCGGCCGTCTGCGTGTAGTTCGAGCCTCCCACGTTGAGCGTCCCGGTCCGAACATCCACCGTTCCGTTGTTCGCGAAGGGGACGCTCACCGTCGTCGTGCCGGACCCGACCGATTTCACGAACGTCCCCGAATTCGTGAAGGTCCCTGCGCCGCCGTTGAACACCGGCTGGATCAACGAATCGATCTCGGCGTCCCACGTCCCCGTGTTGTTGATCACGGTCCCCGTCCCCGGGCGCACCTCTCCGGAGATCCACGTCGCAGTTCCCATGTTGTTGAGAGTGCGGCCCCCCGTGAGCTGCTTCACGCCCACGCCGATCAAATTCAACGGACCGTTGACCGTCGTCACCCCCGTCCCCGTCATGAGGGTCGTGGCTCCGCTCCCGGCGGACCAATTCATCGTCCCGGCTATCGTCAGCGTGCCCGTCCCGCCCAGCGTTCCTCCCGTCATCGTGAACTGGGTCTCCGCCGGCGTGGAGATCACGTCATTGACGTTCAGCGTTCCGAGGCTCAAAAGCACCGTTCCGGGCCCGGCGAGCGTGGATCCTGCATTGAGGTTGAACGTGCCGCCACCGAACTGCAGCGCCGCGGCCGCCGTGGAAGCAGTGAAACTACCCGTGCCGCTGCCTCCCGCGTTGAAGTTGACCGTACCGCTCTGAACGTTCACCAGGCCGCTGTTGATGAAGGGAATGCTCACCGTCGTGGCGCCGGACCCCGCCGATTTCAGGAGCGTCCCTGAGTTCGTGAGGGTCCCGACCCCGCCATTGAAGACCCCCTGGATCTGGGAGTCGCTCCGCGTGTCCCACGTCCCCGTGTTGTTGATCGCGGTCCCAGTCCCCGCGCGTATCTGTCCGGAGATCCACGTCGCCGTACCCGTGTTGTTGAGCGTGCGGGTCCCCGTGAGCTGCCTCACGGTCACTCCGCTCACATTCAAGGGGCCGTTGACCGTCGTGACCCCCGCCCCCGTCATCTCTCCACCAGACCAATCGCAGTTCCCATCGATCGTCAGCGTCCCCGTGCCGCCCAGCGTTCCACCCGTCATCGTGAACGCCGTCACCGCGGCCGTGGAGATGGCGCTGTTGACGTTCATCGTGCCGCCGCTGACCTGCACCGTCCCTGGTGCGGGCGTAGAGATCGTGCTGTTGACGTTCAGGGTGCCGCCGCTGACCAGCAACGTTCCGATTCCTGTGAAGCTCGTTCCTGCATTGAGGTCGAACGTGCCGCCAGCGAACTGCAACGTCACTGACGGTGCAGAGTTGCTGAACCCTCCCGTGCTGCTGCCACCCGCGCCAAAGCTGATCGTCCCCGTACGAACATCCACCGTTCCACTGTTCGTGAAGGGAAGGCTCACCGCCGTCGTGCCCGACCCCGCCGCTTTCGTGAATGCACCTGAGTTCGTAAAGGTGCCGGCCCCGCCATTGAACACCCCTTGGATCAGCGAGTCGATCTGAGCATTCCACGTCCCCGTATTGTTGATGGCGGTCCCCGTCCCCGCGCGCACTTCTCCGGCGACCCACGTCGCCGTTCCGGTGTTGTTGAGAGTGCGGCCTAGCGTGAGCTGCTTCAGGCCCACCCCGCTCAAATTCAATGGACCGTTGACCGTCGTCACGCCCGTCCCCGTCATCAGGGTCGTGGAGCCGCTCCCAGCGGACCAATTCAACGTTCCGTCGACCGTGAGGGCTCCGGCTCCACCGATGGTCCCTCCACTGTGGCTGAGAATACCGTTGGCATTGACCGTGGATGCGCTGTTGCGCGTGAGCGTCTGGGAGGCGATGGAGAGGGTCTGCGTCCCGCTTCCACCGCCCAGCGTGAGACTGTTGACCGTGGCAGCGACGTTGACCGTTACGGTGAAGGTCGAATTGACTCCGTTCTCGGCGATCAGAACGTCGTCCCCCGAGCCCGGCACCTGGGGTGGATTCCAGTTGCCGGCGGTCCCCCAGTTGCCGGTTCCGGTGTTCCACACGATGGTGAACGTGGGCGCGGCGGCCGGTTGCGAGAACTCCGAGGTATTCCCGTCGGGGTCGGTCGCCGTCGCGGTCACGTTGTCCCTGGAGTGGACTCCCCGCGGAAGGTGGAACTGGAACCCGGCCCTGCCGTCCTCGCCGGCGACCACCTCCATCGACCCCAGGAATCGTTCTCCTTCGGGAGACGGACGGGCCTCGGGCACCTTTTCGACGGGTCCGACACTCGAGCGGGGCCTCGTGGCGAACAGCTCGATATGGTAGGTCGCGGCCGCGTCCCCCTCGAGCACCCCCTCGACCACCACTTCCGCCTTGCGGCCCGCGCCGGCCGGCGAGTACGACACCGACGTCAACAGGGGCGGCTGCTGGAGTTTGTTGGGTCCATGGCCCGGCTCGTACGGGACACCCGCCGAGTCTGATACCAGATCGATCCCGTCCCCCGTGTTGCGGGTGATGACATTGCAGAGAATCGCGTTTCCGATCGCGCTGTCTCCGGAGATCCGCACCCCTGCTTCGCCATTCCCTTCGATCACGTTCCGTGCGGAGGGGACGGATCCGCCGATCACGTTGTTCGAGGAATCGACGACGGCGACTCCGCTTCCGGAGTTTCCGATACCGCGCGCCTCCCCGGGGCCGCCGCCCAGGAGGTTTCCTTCGATCCTGTTGTATCCGCCGTCCTCGATCCGGATGCCGTCGCCGTCGAACCCGTGGATTCGCAGCCCCCGGACCGTGCTCGAGCCGGCGCGCAGGAGCAACCCGTGAGTGGGTCGAGACAGCCCGCTTCCATCCAGCTGCACCATCAGGACGGCATTGCTCCCGTCCGGCAGCGTATTGGGTACGGCTCCGGGCTGGGAGTAGCCGTCGATCTCCACCGGGTCCGTGATCTCGGGGAGGGCCGCCGTCAGGGTAATCGCATGCAGTCCGGGATCCGGAATCTTGAAAAGGATGAGATCCGGGCCGTCCTGGTTGGGAGATGCGTTGGCATCGAGGATGGCTTGAGCCAGCGAGCCCGGCCCTCCGTCGTTCGCACTCGTTACGAGAAAAGTTGGACGCGGGGATCGGGCGGGGGGGACCGTGGGGGATTCGAGGTCAGGCTCGTTGGCGGTGTCGCCGCTCCCGCCCTCCGCGGCGAGGCCGACGTCGATATCGGTGCCTCCGCCGGCGGACGGCGTGTATCGCACGTCCCAGGCGACGACCTCGCCGCATCGATCCACGTACCAGCGCTCCTGCCACGGGCCCGCTGGCTTCGCGCCTTCGAGTGACGAAGACAGGGTCGCAGGCCTGATCACCTCGGTCTTCACGATGGTGCGCTGCCGGCACTCCGGCGCCGTCGCGCCGTCCATCCTCAGGACCAAGTCCAGGATGTCGCTCTGCAACGGTTTCGACTCGAGCTTTTCACCGGGGATCTGCGGTGCCCCCGAGAGTGTCGCAGACAGCAGGACGGAGAGAACGACGACGACCAATGTACGTGTCGGGACCTGGCCGAAACGTCCAAAGCTCATGCTGACCTCTCCGCTCAAACGAGCGCGACGAGTGTTCTGGATCGATGGAGGGGGAGGGAACCAGCAGGGTCAGCCCGCTCCCGGGCCATCTTCAACGGCAAATCGCAAGCTCGGGCCGGCCGACCAGTACACGAATTTTCAATCGATCTCTCAGAGTCCGGGCGTCTCAGCGCTCGTCCTCATCGTCTGGCGAGAACGGCTTCGCACACGCCTCTCTCTCGAGGAGAGGTACGTATTCCCCTGGACCAGAAGTTCACGTCTTGAAGGAACAGAAGCTTGCCAGTTAGTACGCTTCTAAGTGTTCCTTGTCAAGCAGATTCTCCTGCCGCAAGCCGGACTGGAGAATTACCGGCTCCAATATGGAGTGGGGCAGAGTGGAGGCTGAAGACGGGCTTTCCACGCTTGCGTTTGGTGTTTTTGCCTGTATATTCCGGGAAACTTGGGGCTAGCGTCGCGTTTCTACCGGACAGCTTCGCTTGATCGAGGAGATCAGAATGGCCAGACGAATGGTGCGAATTGCCCTGACGGTCGCGCTCCTGGTCCCCGTCACGACGGCCCGGGCGGGTCAGGACCAGAGCAAGAAGCCATCGAACGCCTACCCGTCCGATGTCGCCTCGGCGTGGTTCGACACGCTCTACGATGTCGTCAAGACGGAGAAGACGGCGCCGCCTCCCGCGTCGCGGATCTACGGGATCGCGAGCGTCGCGCTCTATGAGTCGATCGTCGGCGGCTCGATCGGGAATCGATCCCTGGTCGGCCAGCTGAACGAGCTGGGCCCGCTGCCGGCTGCCAGGTCCGGGAAGAAGTACCACTGGCCGACCGTCGCGAACAGCGCCCTCGCGACGGTCATCCGTGGTCTCTACTCGACCGCGTCCCAGGCATCGATGGACCTGATCGACGCCCGGGAGCACGAGTTCGCGTCGCGCTTCCAGGAGGCGGTTCCGGACCCGGATTACGCGCAGTCGGCCGCGCTGGGGCGGGATGTCGCGGGCGCCGTGCTGGGCTGGGCGGCGACCGACGGCTTCTCGACCAACAACAATTGCCCCTACGTCTCCGCTCCGGTGCCGGGAGCGTGGGCGCCGACGCCGCCGGCCTTCAACCCGAATCCGCTGCAGCCCTGCTGGGGAGAGATCCGCCCGATGGTCCTGACGTCGGGTACCGAGTGCGCCGCGTCCGGGAATCCGCCCTTCTCCACGGATTCGTCATCGGAGTTCTACGCGGCCGCCCTCGAGGTCTACAACACGGGCGTGAACCTGACCTCCGAGCAGAGGACGATCGCCGACTACTGGGCCGATGGCGCCGGCGCGACCGGCACCCCGCCCGGCCACTGGATCGCCATCGTCGGCCAGGTCTCACGGAACAGCGGCCTGTCACTCATGGCCTCGGCCGAGGCGTTCGCGCGGGTCGGGATCGCGGTCCATGACGCGTTCATCGAATGCTGGTACACGAAGTATGTCTACAACCTCGAGCGCCCCGTGACCTACATCCGGGACCACATCGACGCGACCTGGTCGTCCTACATCGCGACGCCCGGGTTTCCGTCGTATCACTCCGGTCACTCGACCCAGTCCGGAGCGGCCTCGACCGTCCTGACCGACCTGTTCGGCACCGTGTCGTTCACCGACACGACCCACACGGACCACGGCCTCGTGCCCTCGCAGAGCCCGCGCAGTTTCGATTCGTTCGACGAGGCCGCGGACGAGGCGGCGATCTCCCGGATGTACGGCGGAATCCACTACGCGTTCGACAACAACGATGGTCTCGCATCGGGCCGCTGCATCGGCGGCACGATCGTCGCGCGGGTGCGGTTCGGGAATTAGTGCACAGTTTCGCACCGCATGAGGGCGGGTTGCCCGCCTGCGATGGCGACCCACCCTGGGGAGCAGTGCCAGAAACCCAGGACACGAGATTAAGGATGTTGGAGTGACGGGGGATCGATCGACGATGATTGTGATCTCGTTCTTGGCGGCATTCCCGGCCGAGTCGACCGTGCGCGCCACAAGCACATACACGCCTTCCTCGAGCAGGCTCGTATCGATGGGGACCGTGGCGACAACATATTTGTTGTCCGGGGTGTTCGGAATGGAGCCGCCGCCAAGCTTTTCGGTGGGCTTCGGCTTTTTCGGCGAGACGCTGATAATCCCGACGACAAGGTAGGTCTTACCATCGATCGTCAGGACACTATATCCGTTCTTATCCTCCCAGGTCCCCTCGGCATCGATCGGCAATACTTCGATCCATCTTCCAGGTCTTCCAGCGACTGCACGTCAAGGAGGAGTACCCAGGAACCGGCATCGGTCTGGCGATCTGCAAGCGTATCGTCGAGCGCATGTGGGGGCGCATCTGGGTCGAATCGAAGCCCGGCGCCGGCGCGACCTTCTTCTTCAGCGCCCCCATTCCCCCGGCGATGAGCGGACCCCGGGGTCAGACGACCGCCGGTGGCGGCGCGCGGAAGTCGCACAGAAAGGACGGCGGGCGGACACCCCCGGCCGGCCTGCCGTGATCAGGCCGGCCGGGGACGCCGAGTCGGGGCGCCTTACTTCCTGCCGATGGTCACAGTCGCCGTGCCCGCGGGGGAAACGCAACCCGCGGCCGAGATCTCGGTCACCGAAAGCGTGACGCTTCCTTTGCTGCCAGCGGTGAAGGTGATCCGGCTGGTGCCCTGGCCGGCGGTGATCTTGCCGTTCGAGATGCTCCAGTTGTAGTGGCTGCCCGCATGGCTCGCCACCGAGGCGATCAGCCCCGACTGATTGGGCTTGGCGGTCTTGGGGGCCGAGATCACCGGCGCCGGGGGTGGAGCCGCGACCGAAACCAGCGCCTGCGCGGTCTTGTTGCTCACGCCGCCACGGGAGCAGGTGACCTGAAGCGTCGCCGAGTAATCGCCGGCGGCCGCGTACGCGTGGGTCGTGGTCGGCGAGGACTGCGTCACGGGCGCGCTCCCGTCCCCAAAGTCGAACCGGTAGGAGGCGATCGCGTCGCCGTCCGGATCGTACGATTGCGATCCATCGAAGTTGACCGACAGCGGCGCGCAGCCGGCGTTCGGAGTCGCCTGGAGCGTCGCCACCGGCGGGCCTTCCGGGCTGCAGGACTGATTCGTCTGCACCGTGTATGTGCCGGTGAACGCCAGGCTGTCGGGCATCTGATCGTAGAGCCCGGTGGCGCCGGCGCCGATGTTCGCGGGATCGCTGCTTTGCGATGCTCCCGAGACGAAGCCGCTGATCGTGTCTCCGGGGCTCAGGCCCAGGTCGCTCGCCTTGACGACGATGACGACCTTGTTGAAGGGCGATGCATAGCTGCTGCTCGCCTCGGCCGGCTTGGTTGACCCGCGAGTCACGAAGCGACCATCGATTCCGCCGCCGGAGTTCGGGGCCGGGGTGTAGGACTCGAACACCGGCGTCAGCCCCGGCCAGGCCATGTGCACGGCCCGATAATGGAAGGTCGTCGCCGGGGCGGGGTCGGGTATCTTCATCGCGACATACCAGGCGGAGCCCGCGGGCTGGGGCGATTCTCCCGCATCGGTGTTGATGGTGAAGGCCAGCCTGACGACTCCGTCCGTGGAATAGGGCTGCGAGATCTGGAACGACAGCAGGTCCGAGCCGGGCGGGGCCGGCGTCGTCACGATCCCCAGCACGGCGCTGGTGTCTCCCGAGGGGTCGGTGAGCCTGGTGAGGCCCGGCAGGGCGCAGACGTTCTCCGACGGCGGCGGGGTCACCACGGTCAGGTTCACCTCGTCGCTCGCGCTGCCGGCGCCGATCGCGTTCTGCGCCTTGACCACATAGTAGTAGTGGGCGACCGAGGGATCGGCGGTGGCATCGTCGTAGGTTGTCTTGGCGTTTCCGGTCTGCCCCAGAAATACCTCGCTGCCTGGCGAAGTCCCGCGGAAGATCTGGTAGTTGACGACGTCGGAGCCGCCGTTGTCCGGCGCCTTCCAGGTCAGATGCGAACCGGATGAATCGCGGGTGCCGGAGAGACACGGTGGCTTCGGCGCCACCGGCTCGGCCGTGTCCATGCTGGCGTACAACCCCTTGCCGCCCGACTGGCGCGCCACGCGCATGAAGGCGGTGAAATCGTTGGCCGCAGTCCCGGCGATGCACCCCGGGCTGACACAGCCGTCGCTGTATCCGTACAGGACGCGGCCTTTGTCATCGACCGTGATTTCGTTGAAGTCGAGCAGGTTGCGGTCCTCGTGGCTGCCGCCCTGCTGCCAGATGCCGGTCATGCTCTGGACGGGATCGTTGGGCGTGGCGTTGACCGTGACCCAGGTGCTGCCCCCGTCATAGGTCGTGGCGATGAAGGCGTACCAGATCCCCGGGAAACTGTTCGCCTGGTAGTCGCCGGCCACGTTCGTGCCGATGAAGCCGCAGGCGGCGCGGCCGGAGCTGCCGCCGATCGCCTCGGTGTGCACGGCGTTCTTGATGCCGTGCGACGCGCCGATGTCGAAGTCGTTGATCCAGGTCACGCCGCCGTCCCGGCTGACCTTGACGTGGACATGCCCTTCGGGCGGATTGCCGGCCGGCACCGGCTCGTTGTTGACGTAGCAGTAGTAGGCCGTGCTGTCGCTGTCGATGGCGACGGAGGGATCGGCCCCCTGAGCCTGGGAGCTGCTGCCGGTGACGACGAACTCCTTCCAGGTGGTGCCCGCGTCGGTGCTCGTCACGCCGCCTTGCCTGCCATTGCAATCCTTGACCGGCAGCCAGGCCGTGCCGTTCGGTGCTATGTGCACGTGGCCGTGGAGACCGCCGCAGCCCTGGGGACCGCTCCCCGTGTAGGCCGGCACGCCGGCACCCCAGGACATGCCGAGGTCGAGGCTGCGCTGGCACATCGCGGGGCCGACGACGTCTTGCGAGCAGTACAGCGTGTTCTCGCCCTGATTGAGCGGGGTGGTCAGTGCGGACAGGGACGCAGGGAACGGTCCGGTGCCGATCGTCTCGTGATCGGCGCCGCCGTTGGGCGGGCCCGCGCCGATCTCGATCCACAAATCCCCGTCGTTGTCGCTGTAAGCGTAAACGGCGTTGGCCCCGGCGGTGGAGTTCGAGGCGAAGGTGCGTCCGCTCTTCTGATCCGTGAACAGGATCGGGTCGAGACCGATGTTGGTGGTGAGTGTCGAGCGGTCCTCCCAGAGGGCCTCGCAGCATTCCGGCTTGCTCGGAGTCAGCAGTTCCGGCGGGGTGAGGCGCCAGATCGGCCCGAGGTTCATCGTCAGGATGCGCCCGCTGTGAGGGTTGAAGCCGATATTGAACTCGCCCTGCACGCCGTTCTCCGCCGAGGTGCCCTCCGGCGCGTAGAAATTCCGGTAGCGCGGCACGCCCGGCGTCGTCGGGTCCGGGCCGCCGAAGCCGCTGGCGCCGCCACCGGAACCCGCGAGCAGTTCAATCTTCACGTTGACACTCTCGCCGGTCGGCGTGTACGGCACGACCTTCACCGTGAATCGGCTCGTGCCGTCGGCCAACGGACTGATGGTCGCGATCTCGGGGTTCGCGCTGCTGGCCGACTGGGAATCGGCCGCCTGGCTGCCGTCCGTGTTGGTGACGGTCCCTCTATAGATGTAGAGGTCATAGTCCGAAGCACCGCTGCCGGCATCGATCCAGCTCATCGTCACCTTGATCGCGGCGTTCGGATGCGCGGCGGCATAGCCCGACGGCAGCGTCACCGTCAGCGCGAAATCATCGCAAGGCTGGATCGGATTGAAACATTCGGGGCCGCTGTCGACGAATAGCACCGGAGTCGGATTGGCACCCGTGAACGGACCGGCCGTGTAACTGACGGGGCCGGACGCGTCCGTCAGGGTTCCCGACGGCGGCGTGGCCGCGAACAGCCATGCGCAGATCGGGAGAATCGAGGAAATGGCCGCGAGAGACGCCCAGGTCCGTTTCTTCATTTTCGCCCCCCTTGGAAAGTAAACACCCGGTCTCGAAGAGTGGCTTGGACGGGAGTCTTCGGGCACGGATGTTTCCCTTAAGGCGGGCGGAAACTACGTCACAATCGGGACAGGGGGTATCAGGTGATTACCGGATACGTTCGCATGAATACTACGGGAGGCGGGTCGGAAGAATACCTGATGCACAGACTGAACGCCCCCTGCTCTACGCTGGCGGCGGGTCACGTCTCCGTCGCAGTGCCGGCGGACCTGCGAGCCGTCCGGGCGTCGAGCACCTCGCGAACCTTGCGGGCCAGAAAGTCCGCGGTGAACGGTTTCTGAAGGTAGGCCACTCCGGCGTCGAGCACGCCGTGATGAGCGATCACGCCATCCGTGTACCCGGACATATAGAGCACGCGGATCCCGGGCTGGATGTCGGCGATGCTCTCGGCCAGCTGGCGTCCGCTCATCTGAGGCATGACGACGTCGGTGAGGAGGAGGTGGATGGGATGATCGTGGCCGCGAACGAGATCGAGCGCCTCCCGGCCGTTGCGCGCCTGGAGAACGTTGTAGCCGTTCATCCGCAGCATCTCACCGGTCAGCAGCCGCACGGTGCGATCGTCTTCGACGAGGAGCACTGTTTCTGAGCCGCTCGGAAGCGTCGCGGTCGTGTCGCCCACCTCCTCCGGAGAGACCTCCGCATCCACGCGCGGCAGGTAGATCTTGAAGGTGGAGCCCATCCTGGGCTCGCTGTAGACCCAGATGTATCCGTCGCTCTGCTTGACGATCCCGTAGACAGTCGCCAGGCCGAGCCCTGTCCCCTTGCCGAGCTGCTTGGTCGTGAAGAACGGCTCGAAGATGCGCGCCTGGGTCGCTTGATCCATGCCGCTGCCTGTATCGCTCACGGCGAGCATGACGTAGCTCCCCGGCCGGGTGGGGACGTGCTTCTTCGCGAAGGTTTCATCGAGGTCGGCGTTCGACGTCTCGACGATCACCCGGCCGCCGTGCGGCATCGAGTCACGGGCGTTCACGATCAGGTTCATGATGATCTGCTCGATCTGGCTCGGGTCCGCCTCGACGTGTCCCAGGTTCGACTGGAGTGCCGGGTTCAGCTCGATGGTCTCACCAATCAAGCGTCGGAGCATGGGAATCATCTTGGTGACGCTCGAGTTCAGGTCGAGCACCTGTGGCTTCAGGACTTGCCGGCGGCTATAGGCGAGGAGCTGCCGGGTGAGGGCCGCCGCCCGCTCGCCGGCGATGCGGATTTCCTCGATGCCGGTCCTGGCGGGCTCCTCCGCGGGAAGACGCCGAAGCAGGATTTCGCATTGACCGAGAATCGCCGTGAGCAGGTTGTTGAAGTCGTGCGCCAGGCCGCTCGCGAGCCTGCCGATCGTCTCCATCCTCTGAGCGAGCCGGACCTGCTCCGCGCGCGTCGCTTCCCGCGACGAGACGGGACCCGCGCGTGCTCGGCGTTTGGGCGGCCGCCGCCTGGTGATGACCCTCACCCCCCGGTCATGACCATCGGGCGCGTGGGCGGCGGGGCCGCCGCGCGGAGAACTCGTGTCTCATCAGCGTGTCACCTTCCAGGTTCGAGATGTTTTAGTACGCACGCACGGGCGAAGTCATCCGTGGATCCGGGGGGTGCACGTACGTGGAAATTCTGCCGAGAAGACAGCCCCCTGCTCGCGACGGCGCATCCGTGCAATCACGCACGGTGGTCGGGAGCCACCCCCGATGCCTTCCGGGGCGCGGACGGGCACACTATCTTCGACAACAAAGGAGGACACTCGATGCAAGTCACAGCACTCGCCGAAGCGGTCATGGGCTCACGACGATCCGATGGCGCCATTTCTCTTCACGATCTTCAAGTCCGGCTTTCCCGCGCCGGGCTCGAGGAGTTGGCTCGCGCCGTCGCTTCTCTGCGGCAACGCGCGAGAATAAAGAAAGAGGACGGACCCAGTGCCGGCCCGCATCCTTGGATCTGACGCCCTTCTAGGACCCCTGCGCGGGCAAATCCGGGACGTTATCGCGGTGCGGATCGCGACGACGCTCCACGAGGCTCTTCTGAAGTTGCTCGGCCGGCCCGGATACGCTCTCCACCCAGACGCATCGTGCCGGGCCGGCACGCTCGCGCTCATGGTTCTCGAAACAGTGAGCCGCGAACCGATCGGGAGGACAGCGCTTCTGGCCGCCGCGGCGGTGGAGCTCCAGATGGAGGCGGCGTTCGTCTTCGACGAAGTGGCCGACGCGACGCCTGGTGCGAACCGGAGCGAGGATCTTGGCCTGGCGATCGCCCTCCTGACTGCGGGAGCGGCCGCGGCGGTGGAGGCGGCCGCCGACTCTCCCGATCGAGGTGCCGCGATGGATCACTTCTGCCGGGCGTACAGCGAGGCGTGCGCGGGCCAGTTCCTCGACGCCGCGCTCCAGGGACGGCCAGGAGCGACCCTCGAGGAGGCACTTCAGATGACGCGCTTGAAGTCTGGGGGCCTCGGGAGGTTCGTCACCGGGTTTGCGGCCCGCATCACCGGAACGGACCGAGACGCTGTCGCACTCTTCGAGCGGTTTGGCGATCACACCTTCACGCTCGCGCAGATCGTCGATGACCTGCGCGACGCGTGCGCTCCGGGTGAGACATCCGATCTGGCGCAGCGGAAAGCGACCCTGCCGGTCGTCTTCTACGGCCGGGTGATTGACTCTCCGGCGGCCGCCGATGGTATGCTATCCTGCGATATTCGCGATACTTACGAGTCCTCGGGCGCCCCGCTCTACGCGGCAATCCTCGCCCATGCGTACTTGAGCCGGGCCAAAGAGGATCTGACATTGCTGGCGCGGCGTGGATATGCGGTCGGAGGGCTCATCGCTTTTCTCGAGAGCGTGGACTCGGGCGCTGGGGCTACTCTCAGCGCCGCACGGAGCAGTCTGGTCGCCTGACGCGTCACGGCTGGGAGCCTCCGCCATCCTCCTGACCTTTTCTCTGGTCGCGGCGCTCGCAAGCGTCGCGATCCAAACTCCGGGAAGGCTCGGTCTCAGGTTGGGACCGTGCGGGGACAATGTATGCGTCGACTGGGTGATGCCGGCCGGACTTGCCTGGTACGACGGCGCCCGCCCGGGCATGCGCGTCGTCGCGCTGAACGGTCTGGACCCCCGCGCCGCGGCCGGCTTCCATCCTCTGCGGGAGGTCGCGCTGCTGGCTCCGGGAGGCCGGAGCGTTCTGGCTCGCGTGACGTTCGAGGCCATGAACGTGCCTTTCTGGGCTAGTGCCTCCCTTTGGCTCACCGGGGCTCTATTCGCTCTTCTTGGCTCGGTCGTCCTGGTGCGGCGTCCTGATGCGCCAGTCGCCCGTCTCTTCGCGCTCTTCGCAGGTCTCACGGGAGTCGCGCTTGGAGTGTCGCCGGCCTCCGGCGGCCCCCATCCCGTGTGGGCGCTCGTGGTGCAGTTTGTGAGCCTCCTGGGGGTGGCGGCAGCCCTGCCGGCGTTCGCCACCGCCTTCGTGGGGGAGTGGAGCGGACCCCGGACCGTCCTCCGACTTTTCTGGCTGGCCGGCGGCCTGCTCCTGACCGGCTACCTGGTCTCCATTTTCATTCTTCCCTCTTTCTACAGCCAGGTGCGGGTCGCATTCGCCGTTTACTTCGTGGGGAGTATCCTCGCTGCTCTCATCGTCCTTGCGCGAAGGGTGCTGCTCCGGCACCCCACACGCTCCGCGCGCGACGCCCGTCTTGCGCTGGCGGGCATCGCCTGCGGCACGCTGCCCTTCGTCGGTCTCACCCTGATTCCGCAAAACGCCGTGCATGGCGAGATCGCACCGGGATACGTGACCGCGATCCTGTGGGGCGCCATTCCCCTGACCTTCGCCTATGCCATCCTCCGCCACGAAGCGCTCGGCATCCGCCGTCTCGTGCACCGCGGCATGGTCCATGGCATCACGGCGGCGATCACGCTGGCTGTCGTCTTCCTCCTCGTCGTCGCGATCGACTCCCGCGGCGATGGGGTTCTCCGTGCGGCGCACCCCGCGTGGTCGACCGCCGCGCTCCTCGCGCTCGGGGCTCTGCTCTTTCACGTTCTGTCCCGGGGCGTGCGCGTCCTGGTCGATCGACTCTTCTATCACGACGAGGTCGACTCGGGGACCTTGCTGGCGGCCATGCGCGACGATCTTGTCGGAAGCGTGCACGTCGAGGAAGTCGTGGCCGCCATGGTGAAGAAGCTGCGGGAGTCGCTGCGGCTGGAGGCCGTTCTCCTGTTCCTGGGGACCACCGCCGAGACGATGCGGGTGGCTGCGTCGGCCGGAACGCGCGCGGAGGAGAGCATCGATCATATCCGGCCGCGACTTCTCGAGATGGATCTCGACGAGCACGGAATGTCCGAGACACGGTGGGACTCCGACGTGCTGCTTATCGCCCGGCTGGAGACGGGAGTCCACACGCTTGGTTTTCTGGTGCTCGGGCCGAAGGAAAGAGGCGAGGTCTTTCTCCGCGAGGAGCGGCGTCTGGTCGAGACCGTCACTCCGATCCTCGCGCTCGCGATCCGCGAAACGAGCCTTCTGGCGGAGCTGCGCGACGTGAACGAGCGCCTGACGGACGCGCAGGAGGCCGAACGCGGGCGCATCGCGCGCGACCTCCATGACGGACCGCTGCAGAAGGCGATCCTGCTCGGCGGCGGCGCCGACGTGACGCTTCGCGACAGGAACGGTGTGGCCCGCGAGCTCGCGGCGGAATTGCGCGAGGTGTGCGCCCGCCTCCGGCCGGCCATCCTCGACGATCTGGGCCTCGTCCCGGCCCTCGAGTGGCTGTTGGAGCAGACCGCCCAGGGATTCACCGTGACGCCGCGCTTGACGCTGCGCGGCATGACGGAAGACGATCGTCTGGCGCCGAATACCGAGCTGGCGCTCTTCCGCGTCACCCAGGAGGCCGTGAGCAACGCCCTGAAGCACGGTCACGCCAGGTCGATCCACGTCTCGCTGTCCAGGACGATCAACGGTGTCGAGCTGTCCGTCACCGATGACGGCAACGGCGCCGCCTTTGCCGGCGATTCGATGCGCGGCCTCGGCATCCCGGGGATGCGCGAGCGCCTCCGTCAGGTTGGGGGGAGCGTCTCGATACTGTCCGACGGAAGAACGGGGACCATGGTCTCGGCCCGCATTCCGTATGTGGTTCACGGCGAGCAATGAGTACAGCGATCAAGATCCTCCTCGTCGATGATCACCTCATGTTCCGCGAGGGAATCCGGAACCGGCTGGCCCGTCACAGCCGGTTCAAGGTCGTCGGGGAAGCCGCCAGCGCCGAGGAGGCGATCAAGATCCTGCAGCAGACCGCCCCTTCCATCGTGATTCTCGACATCCGGATGCAGGGGCCCTCCGGCATCGACCTGGCCCGGCGTCTGCGGCGCGAGTGGCCGGACGTCAAGATTCTCGTCCTCAGCGGGTATGACTTCGACCAGTATGTCCGCGCCCTGGCCCGCATCGGCATCCACGGATATCTGCTGAAGGACTGCCCCCAGGAAGATCTCATCGAAGCCCTCGACGAGATCGCCCGGGGCGGGGTCGTGCTTCCCCCGCGCATCGCGTCGAAGATCATGCGCAGCTACGCCTCGGATTCGGTGAACGAAGGCCGAAACTCAAGATGGGACCTGACCGTCCGGGAGATCGAGGTCCTGGAATGTCTTCACGAAGGCCTGCGAAACGCCGATATCGCCTCCCGCCTGGATATCTCTCCCCGTACGGTCGAAACGCACGTGAGCAGCATCATTTCGAAGCTCGGCGCGCACAGCCGGACCGAAGCGGTGCGCAGGGCGGTCCAGGAGAGTCTGATCCGCTAGGAATCCGCGCCGGCGTGCGTCGTCGCGTTCGCCGGAAGGACCGACACCTCTTCTCCGCTCAACCGATCGCCCTGGGGCGCACCAGGTGCAACGTGACAACAAACAGCGCCGCGCCGATGATCGACCAGACGACGGGAAATGACCGCTCGCCTATGTGGAGGGCCAGCAGCTCGCGGACGCCGAGGGCGCCTGCCAGCCACGAGCCGAGCAGAGCGCCCACGAATCCCAGGGCGATCGACGTCAGCCAGCCGCGGTGCGAGTAGCCGACGAGCGTCTGGGCCACGCTGCCGCACACCCCCGCCACGAGCAGGAGCAGGAGAAAATTGAGGAGAGACAAGGGTCTACCCTTTCGAGATGATGAGGTTGGGCTTCACGTCCTTGACGTGCTCCGTCCCTCGGGCGACCTCGACGGCCCTGTCGCTTTCCTCCTTGCTGCGGACGCTGCCGGTCAGAAACACGACCCCTTCTCGAGTATCCACGTCGATCCTCAGACCCTTGACTCGAGGATCATCGAGGAGCCGGGTCTTGACCGCCGCCGTGATGACCGCATCGTCGATGTGCTCGCCGATGGAACGGTCCGGCTCCGGCGCATCCCCCGATTCGGCACCGGTTCTCAAGGAGAGCATGTCCACGACGTTGTCGACACCGCTCGTCGAGCGGGCGATCTCGAGGGCGCGCTCCTTCTCCGCCGCGGTATTGAGATTGCCCGTGAGAGTCACGACCTTCCTGTCGGTGACTACCTCGATTTGCGACGAGTTCACCGTCGTGTCCGTCGCCATGCGGGCCTTGATCTTCGCAGTGATGACGCTGTCCGGTTGCGAGCAGGCGACTGTCAGAAACGTTCCAAGGAACATCAGCAACACCGACTTCAATAGATTCGCGGTCCTCATCCACCCACCTCCCGTAGACATGTCACTTCAGAGTGACAGGCCCTCCGAATTGAAATCTGTGCGCATTTCAATACCTCTCTCAGCGCTACGCCATCACTCTTGCAACATGCGTGCCCATGAGACAAATCGCGCAAGAAGAATCGGCCTCGACGCAATGACATTGCTTGATGACCGGTTGAAGGAGTATCGTGCGGGTTGCGTATGAGCCGAATCAAGATGTTCGCCATCGTATTGATCGCGGCCGGTGTATTGGCGCTGCTGTACGGCGGGTTCACCTACACCAAGGAGACCCACGACCTCAAGATAGGCTCGCTCGAGGTGTCGGTGAAGGACAAGGAAACCGTCAACGTCCCGACCTGGTGCGGCGTGGGGGCGATCGCGGTCGGCATCGTCCTGCTGGTGTCACGCCGTCAGCGCGCCTGAGACGCCCGCGCTTTTCCTTCCTGCACGACTCCGGCACGCACACCCTTTCCTTCGTGAAATGAGCCGCGTCCGGGTGTAGAATCCAGCGCGTCAACCGCCATGCAACGAAGAAAGCGCGGTCGCGGAAGCGGCCGTCGGCGGCCTACTTTCCCGATCGGGTATTCGAAGGGGGACGACTCATGAAGATTCTCGTCGGTATCATCGCTTGCGTGATGGTGGCCGCGCTCGCCGCGCCGGCCAGGGCCGATGTCTATCTGGCGAGCGACCTGGTCTCGGATCAACCGGGCGTGGCATCCGTACGGGACCCGAGCCTGGTCAACGGGTGGGGGATCGCCGTCAACCCCGGCGGCGGGGCCTTCTGGGTGTCGGCCGAAGGGATGGGTCGGAGCGTCCTCTACACCGGCGACGTAGGAGGCTCCGCGTTCGTCAAGGCGTCCCTCGAGGTCAACATCCCCGGCGAGCATCCGACGGGGCAGGTCTTCAACGGCACTTCGGATTTCGTCGTGACCAACGGCACGGTCAGCCGTGCGGCCGTGTTCATCTTCGTCTCCACGTCGGGCAGCGTCAGCGGCTGGAATCCCAATGTGTCACAGACCAACGCTCAGCTTGCATTCCAGGCCATCGACGGGGCGATCTACACGGGCGTCGCCCTCGCCAATAACGGCAGCGGCAACTTCCTCTATCTGGCGGATTTCCACAACAAGAAGATCGACGTTCTCGACGGAAACTTTCACCCGTCTCCGCTGGCGACGGCGTTCTCGGATCCGACGCTTCCCGCCGACTATGCGCCGTTCAATGTCGCCGCCATCGGCGGGCAGCTCTATGTCGCCTACGCCAGGCAGGATCCCAACGGTGAGGATGAAGTCACGGGTCCTCATCTTGGATTCATCGATGTCTTCGACCTGAACGGGAGCCTCCAGCAGCGTCTGGTGTCGCAGGGGAAGCTGAACGCGCCGTGGGGGATGGTCGTGGCCCCGCAGGGATTCGGCGAGTTCAGCGGCGACCTGCTGGTCGGGAATTTCGGAGACGGCCGGATCAACGCCTATGACCCCGCCACCGGCGCCTATCTGGGGACGCTCGGACAAACGCCGAATCATCCGCTGGAGATCGACGGGCTGTGGGGACTGGCGTTCGGCAACGGCAAGACCGCGGGAGACGCGACCACCCTCTATTACGCCGCGGGTCCGGACGATGAGACGCACGGCCTGTTCGGCAGGATCACCGCCAATCCGGTGGACACGAATCCCGTTCGGGCGACGTTGACCGATGGCAATCTGGTCATCACCGGCAGCCGAGACGACGACCGGATCGAAGTCCAGCCGGACGACACCCAGCAAAACATCCTCGTCGTCGCCGGCGACCAGACGATCGGATCGTTCGATCCGGCGGCGGTCGGCTCGATCCGGATCCGCGGGCTCGCCGGAGACGATCGGATCAAGATCTCCAAGGACATCGTGATCACCACGATTGTTGACGGCGGAGCCGGCAATGACGACATCAGCGGGGGCGGCGGGAACAACATCCTGCTGGGCGGACCGGGCGACGACAGCCTGCAGGGATCGGGCGACCGGGACATTCTGATCGGAGGCGCGGGGGCCGACCGCCTGCGGGGGGCCGCGGGCGACGACCTTCTGATCGCCGACACGACTCTCTACGACGACCAGATCGCCGACCTGCAGCACATCCTGCTCGGCTGGACCTCGTCCGACTCGTACGACTCGCGCGTCGCCCAGCTGCGCAGCGGCTCGGGCGGCCTGCCCAAGCTCGACCCCACGACGGTCCTGGACGACGGCGCGCGCGACACGCTCGCCGGGAACCAAGGGCTCGACTGGTTCTTCGCCGGCGAAAACGATCAGGTCATCGACAGGGGAGCGACGGAAGAGCTCAATTGAGGCGTCCGCGCCGGAGGCGCGCGCGTTGGGTCCGGGAAGCGACGCTGCGCCTCGCGCGGGCGGGGCGGCGCCTGGCTCGCTCGGCGCGACGCTCGTTCAAGGCGCTGCGGTCCGCACCGCCCGCGGTCCAAGTCCTCGCGGGCGCGATCGTCCTGCTCGCGGTCTGGGCCGTGGTCAACTGGTCGTACCAGGCGATCCGCAAGCCGACCGAGCTGTTCTTTCCCGTCAGCGGCGCTCTCGCAAAATCTCCCGCCGAGACGTGGCAGAGCTACGCGCCGCTCTTCAACGAGCATGCGACCGCCGTCATCACACCCGCGCTCCTGGCCGCGCTCGCCCAGGTCGAGGGGGCGGGCAACCCCCTGGCGCGGACGTACTGGCGGTGGCGTCCGGCCCGGAATCCATTCAAGGTGTACCAGCCGGCGTCGAGCGCGGTCGGCATGTACCAGATGACGGACGCGACGTTCAGCGAAGGGAAGCGCTACTGCATCCACGACCACGTGGTCGTCGAGGTCGGCGGGTGGCTCGACCCGAAATCGTGCTGGTTCAACGTCCTCTACAGCCGCGTCGTGCCGAGTCATGCGATCGAGATGACGTCGGCCCTCCTGGATCGCGGTGTCGCCGGCGCGATCGAGCGCCATCGTGTCGCCGGCGTCACCCCCGAGCGGCGGCAGGACCTGGCCGCCGTGATCCACCTGTGCGGGCCGGCGGCGGGGGACGCCTACGTGGCGCGCGGCTTCCGCCTGGCCGCCCAGCAGCGCTGCGGCGACCACGACGTCGGCGCCTACCTGGCGCAGGTCAACGCGATGAAACGGCAGTTCGCCCGGATGGCGGCGGCCGGATAGACGTGCCCGCCTAGGGTCTTTTCTTCCTGGCCGAGGCCTTCGCCTTGCTGTTGTACTCCAGCGCGAGCCCGATCCAGTGGTCCAGATCGCGCTTCGTCTTCAAGGCTGCTGCCTCGACGTGCACGAACCCCCGGTACTTTCGCCCGTTCATGACGACGCTCCGGCAGCCTTTCCGTTCCAGCGCTGCGTCGTGCAATGCGGGATCGATGCGGCACATGACCCGCTCCCTGCCCACGCTGACGCACATCTTGCCCCGCACCATGAACGTGATGCCGCCGAACATTCGCCGCTCTTCGACAGGGCGAATCCGTGCGAGAGCCGCCTTCACCCGGCCCAGGAGAGCGTCGTCGCGCGACACCCGGTGTCCCGATCCGGGCTACTTGGGAAATGGAGAACTGTCGAAGTAGATGTCGAACGAGACGATCTTTCCATCCCGCACCTCGAACACCTCGGCGACGTCGCTGCTGAAGGGAGGGCCGGCGGGCGGCCGGAGCTCGTATCGCGTCAAGGCGCAGGCCTTGACCCCGTCGACCAGCAGGTCCCTGACCTCCATCGAGCCGATCATGGAGTAGAAGCGCTTCGTCGCATCCAGGTACGCCGCTCGTCCACTGACGCGCTTGATGGGGCTGGTGTAGCTGGTGAAGTTCAGGTCATCCGACAGGAACGTCTGCCAGCCTTGCTTCTGTTTGAGAGCCTTGAAGTAACCCAGTATCGTGTCTCCTGTTGCCATTCAGCGCTCCGACTGGGCGTGAGACTCGACGAACCAGAGGTCCTTGTCGACGTTGCGCGAAATCTCCGTGAAGATGTCGGCGGTGTCCTTGTCGCCGATCTCGTCGGCCCGGTCGATTCCCTGGCGCACCACCGATCCGAAGTAGGCGAGGCTGCGCGACAGACATTCGACGTGCTCCTTGCCGCTGGCGATCGTCAGGGGATATTCGGGAAGCTGCGATTGCTTCACCACGGCGCGGACCGTCCCTTCCGCCGTGCCGCCGAGCTGCAGGATGCGCTCGGCGAGCAGATCGGCGTAATCCCCCGCATGCTCGTACACCTTGTCGAACAGCTCGTGGAGCGCGATGAAATTCGGCCCCTTGACGTTCCAGTGCGCCTGCTTGGCGTGGGTCACGAGATCCACCGCGTCCGACAGACGCTCCTGGAGGAGGCTCGCCACCTGCGTGCGGACTTTCTCGGGAATGTCATTCTTGGTCTTGTGCATGCTTCGTCTCCGTAGGAATCAGCCCTTGATAAAGGAAATCAGCTCCTCGTTCACCATGTCCTTGAGCGTCGTGCACATTCCGTGCGGGGCGCCCTTGACGACCTTGAGCTTCGCGTTCTTGATGATCTTCGCCGACAGCAGGGCGGAATCGGCGATCGGGACGATCTGGTCGTCGTCGCCGTGCAGGACCAGCGTCGGCACGTCGATCTTCTTGAGGTCTTCCGTGAGATCGGTCTCGGAAAACGCCTTGATGCAGAAGTACGAGGCAGGGAGGCCGGCCATCATCCCCTGGAGCCAGAAGGACTCGCGCACGCCCTCCGAAACCTTGGCCCCGGGCCTGTTGTAGCCATAGAACGGCAGGCTCAGATCCCTCCAGAACTGCGAACGGTCGGTCAGGACGCCCGCGCGGATCTGGTTGAACGCCTCGATCGGCGTGCCGCCCGGGTTGGCCGGTGTCTTGAGCATGAGGGGGGTGATCGCGCCGATCAGGACGGCCCTGACGACCCTTTTCGTGCCGTGACGCCCGATGTAGCGTGCGACCTCTCCTCCACCCATGGAGTGCCCGACGTGGACGGCGTTCTTCAGATCGAGCTTTTCGGTCAGCGCCGCGAGGTCGTCGGCGTAGGTGTCCATGTCGTTGCCGTTCCAGGGCTGGCTCGAGCGGCCGTGGCCGCGGCGATCATGCGCGATGCAGCGGTAGCCGCGCGAGGCCAGGAAGAACATCTGGTCCTCGAAGGCGTCCGCGCTCAGCGGCCAGCCGTGGCTGAAGACGACGGGCTGCCCCGTGCCCCAGTCCTTGTAGTAGATCTGCGTTCCGTCCTTGGTCGTGATGGTGTTCATGGGATGCCCTCCTGTGTCGCGCGACACCCGCGCCGAGGGATGGACTCGATTCCTGACTGGCCCGATGCGAAGGAGTATAATCCTGGCCGACCCGTTCTGCCCAGATTTTCAGGATGCTTCGATCCGGCGTCGGAACCGCGACGGCCGGCACGGTGACGGACGCATGGCTGAGATGACCCCGGCCGAGATGGAGGCCTTCCCCACCCTGACCGCAGGGCAGATCGCGCGGATCGCCCCCTTCGCGCGCGAGCGCGATCTCGCCGACGACGAAAGCCTGTGGGAGGCGGGGGACCGCAACAGGCCGATGTACGTGATCGTCCAGGGCGAGGTCGAGATCCTGTCAGGGGCCGATCACGTGGTGACCGTGCACAATGCCGGCGCGTTCACGGGGGACGTCGACCTCCTGTCCGGCCGTCCGGTGGTGGTGCGGGCGCGCGCCCGGGGCGCCGCGCGCGTCCTCGAGCTGCCTCCGGCCCGGCTGCGCTCGATGATCCAGACGGACGCGGAGCTGAGCGAAATCTTCCTGCGGGCGTTCATGCTGCGCCGCCTGGCGCTGATGGCCCAGGGCGGGGGGAATATCGTCCTCATCGGCTCGCGCCATTGCGCGGGCACGCTCGCTCTGCGGGAGTTCCTGACCCGAAACAGCCAGCCACACGGATATCTCGACCTGGAGGGGGATCCAGCGGTCCAGGAGACGCTCGACAAGTTCGGGGTCGGGGTCGACGACGTGCCGGTCCTCATCTGCCGGGGGACCCGGGTGCTGCGCAAACCGACGATCGAAGACGTGGCCGACTGTCTCGGGTTGAACGATCTCAACGAGGCGGTCGTGCGCGATGTCGCGGTCATCGGGGCCGGGCCGGCGGGTCTGTCGACCGCCGTCTACGCGGCGTCCGAGGGGCTCGATGTCCTGGTGATCGAGGCCCGATCGCCGGGCGGGCAGGCCGGCTCGAGCTCCAGGATCGAGAACTACCTGGGCTTCCCGACGGGAGTCACGGGGCAGATCCTCGCCAGCAGCGCCCTCGTCCAGGCCGAGAAGTTCGGGGCGGAGCTCGCGGTGGCCCGCACCGTGTCGCGCCTCGGGTGCGATCGCCCCTACCGCGTGGAGCTCGGCGCGGGAGTCGTCGTCCAGGCCCGCTCCATCGTCATCGCGACCGGGGCCAAGTACCGCAAGCCGGACCTGCCGAACCTGTCGCGGTTCGAGGGGCTCGGCGTCTATTATGGAGCCACGCAGGTCGAGGCGCTCTTCTGCCGCGGTGAGGACGTGATCGTCATCGGGGGCGGCAATTCCGCCGGCCAGGCCGCGGTCTTCCTCTCGGAGACGGGCCGCCACGTGACCATGATGGTCCGCGGCGCGGGGCTCGCGCAGAGCATGTCGCGCTACCTGATCCACCGCATCCAGGAGACGCCCAAAATCACGCTGCTCACGAACACTCGCATCGTGGCGCTGGCGGGGGACTCGCGGCTGGAGAAGGTGACCTGGCGCGATGGAAACGGGACCGAGACGACCGCGGACATCCGGCACGTCTTCATGATGACCGGCGCCGACCCGAACACCGCGTGGCTGCAGGACTGCGTCGCCCTCGACGATCGGGGATACGTGAAGACGGGTCCGGATCTCGACGCGGGCGCCCTGGCCGCGGCGCGGTGGCCGTTCGCGCGCTCGCCGCTGCTTTTCGAGACCAGCCGGCCCGGCGTGTTCGCGATCGGCGACGTCCGGGCCAACAGCGTCAAGCGCGTCGCCGCCGCGGTGGGCGAGGGCTCGGTCTGCGTCCAGCTGGTGCACAAGGTGCTCTCCGAGTCGGTGGCCTAGGAGGACGCGATGCCGAAACGATGCACGCACCTGGATCAGGTTCGCGACGTGGCCCCGCGAACCCCCGACGGCTGCGAAGAGTGTCTGGCGATGGGAAGTGAATGGGTTCACCTCCGTCTGTGCCTGTCGTGCGGTCATGTGGGTTGCTGCGACGACTCGCCCAACAAGCACGCCACCAAGCACTTCAGGAAGATCCATCATCCGGTCATCCGCAGCTTCGAGCCGGGCGAGGACTGGGGCTGGTGCTTCATCGATGAGGTCGTCATGGAGCCGGCGCCCGGCGCCGTAGGGCGGCCCCGATGATCCAGGCGTGGCCTCCCCTCCCGCTGGATCAGTGGGAGGACACCTGCAACACGCTGCAGCTCTGGACGCAGATCGTCGGCAAGACCCGGCTCGCGCTCGCGCCGATGCAGAACCACTGGTGGCAGGTCGCGTTGTACATCACGGCGCGCGGCCTCGGGACTTCCCCCATCCCTGACGGCGAGCGCACGTTCGAGGTCGACTTCGATTTCCTCGAGCATCGGCTGCTGGTCCGCACGAGCGACGGCCGGACGGAATCGCTCCCGCTCGTGCCGCGAACCGTGGCGGACTTCCACGCTCGCTACCTCGATGCGCTGCGATCGCTCGGCATCGAACCGAAGATCCGTCCGGTGCCGAACGAGGTCGCGAACCCCCTGCCGTTCGACAAGGACGACGTGCACCGTTCCTACGACCCCGACGCCGCCTGGCGGTGCTGGAGAGTTCTCGTTCAAGCCGATCGGGTCCTGAAGGAATTCCGCGGACGGTTCCTGGGCAAGAGCAGTCCGGTTCATTTCTGGTGGGGGAGCTTCGACCTGGCGTGCACCCGGTTCTCCGGACGGACGGCGCCGCCGCACCCCGGGGGCCTGCCGGGCCTGCCCGACTGGGTGACGCGGGAGGCCTACTCGCACGAGTGCATCAGCGCGGGCTGGTGGCCGGGAAACGGCGGAGGGCCGGTGCGCGAGGCGTCGTTCTACGCCTACGCCTATCCCGAGCCACCGGGTTGCTCCCAGGCGACGATCCGGCCGGCGGAGGCGTCCTACCACCCCGTGATGCGCGAGTGGATCCTCCCCTACGACGCGGTCGTTCGGGCGTCTTCCCCCGACGCTCTCGTCCTCGACTTCCTGGTCAGCACCTACGAGACCGCGGCGCGGCTCGGAGACTGGAACCGGGCGGCTCTGGAAAGAGCGGCGCCGGCGGGCGCGACGTCTAGACCGCCTCGGCCAGTGTGAGCGCGAATCGATCGACGCTGTCGATCCATTGCGCCCGGACGCTGAAGCCCGAGCGCTCCAGCATCGAGACGATTTCGGGGGGGTCGTACTTGTACGAGCTCTCCGTCCAGATCATCTCCCCCTCGCCCATCACGAATTCCAGGTCGGCACCGCGGATGCCGATGCGCTGCCTTCGAGCGCTGCGCAAGTGCATCTCGATGCGCGAGTGCTTCTCGTTCCACAGCGCGCGATGGGTGAAGCCATCGAGATCGAAGTCGCCCCGCAGCTCGCGATTGATCCGGGATAGCAAATTGAGATTGAACGCCGCGGTGACGCCGAGAGGATCGTCGTAGGCCAGAAGCAGGTCCCGCTCGGGCTTGACAAGGTCGACGCCCAGGAGGAGAGCGTCGCGTGGATTCAGAGACGCCCGCACCGTCCTGAGGAACGCGTCGCGTCCCGGCGGATCGAAATTGCCGATATTCGATCCGAGGAACAGCACCAGCCGGCGCCCCTTGACCGACTTCGCGTGCCCGAACTCCTCGAGTCCGGCCTCGTACGTCGTCTCGTGGGGCATGAAGCGGACGTTCTTGAAGCCTTCGAGCGCCCGGCTCGCCTGGGCGAGCGCGCTTCTGGACACGTCGACGATGTGCAGATCGAGAGGACCCCGGCCGGACCCGGCCCCGGCAATCAACGCGGACAATTTAGCCCCGCTCCCGGCGCCCAGCTCGATGACCGTCGCGACGCCGGCGTCCAGGATCTCGCGGGCGTGCGCCTCGAGCAGGCGCAGCTCGGCGCGGGTCAGCGGGTACCAGGGCAGCCGGCAGATGGCCTCGAAGAGCGCGGAGCCCAGCTCGTCGTAGAGGTAGTGCGACGGGAGCTGCCGCGGCTGCAGCGTCAGGAAGTCCCGCACGTCGTCCGCGAACCGGCATCTCGAAGCCGGGGTCGTCGTGAAGAGCGTCGTCAGCGTCGGCGTCATGCGAGGTCCCTCACGCACCTGAACGTTGCGTAGACGTAGGGGTACCGCGCCCGGAACCAGTTGCGGAACGTGGGACGCAGAAGCTCACGCGCCGTCGCCGACGAGGCCCCCTTCATCACGAAATGATCGCCGTCGAAGAAATCGGCCGAGTACTCCGGGTACGCCGCCATGGCGCGAAAACCCGGGAATGGAGCGAATGGCGTGCTCGTCCACTCCCATCCATTGCCCACGAGGTCATCGACGCCCCAGGCGCTGCGTCCCTCGGGATGGCTCCCGGTGGGCGCGGGGTCCCAGCCCGTGAAGTCGAAGACGCCGTGGCGAGGGTCCGCGGGGGCGTCCCCCCAGGGAAACGGGCGCTCATCCCCTTCGGGCGTGCCGTACGCCGCGCGCTGGAACTCCGCCTCGGTCGGAAGTCTCGCGCCCCGCCAGCGCGCATAGGCTTCGGCCTCCGCGTGACTGACGTAGACCGGCCAGGCGGGCGGGAGGGGGATCGGCTCGAACATGCCGCGCCAGGTCCACCCTTCCGATCGACGCTCCCAGAACAGCGGGTGCCGGAGGTCCGCCTGCCGCACCCAGTTCCAGTCGTCCGGACGCCAGAAGCGCCGCTCCTGATAGCCGCCGGCGGCGACGAAATCCAGGAAGGCCGCGTTGGTCACATTGCCGCGCTCTATCGCGAAGGCGCGCACCGCCTCGGAATAACGCGGGCACTCGTTGTCCCATGCGAACGATACCGAAGCGCGATCGACCCCCATCGTGGCCCGGCCCGGAGGGACCTCGATCCACTCGCGCGACGGCGGAGCTTCACCGACGCGAGGCCTGTAGCCGGAAGGACATCGCTTCTGATCCCACGGCAGTCGATGCAGCATGTAGTGCAGGGTCTCCTGGTGCATCGCTTCGTGCTCGAGGATCACGAGGACCGCCTCGGAGCGATCGAGCAGCGGATGACCGGGCCGGTCGATGTCGGCATGAGTCAGGGCGTCGATCACGCGCGCGTCGGCTTCCCGCGCGAAACGGTCGACGACCGTCCGGCTGGGCCAGCGCTCGCGGTTGCTCCCGGGATCGCGCGCCGGCTCCTGGTCCGTGGGCGGATCGATGCCGCGCGCGAACAGCGACTCGAGCCCGGGGTCGATGCTGGCCCCTCCGAGGGCGGTCTTCACCAGCGTATTGAAGCTGAACGCCGGCACGTGTCCTTCGTAGAAGACGATGGGATGTCGAAGGGGGATCGGTTCGCCGTAGCGGGCGTTCTCGTCGGTCAGGAGATCGAACAGGGCGCGGGATCGCTCCCTGTTGCGGCGGTACCAGGAGATGAGATCCGCGCGCTCGATCGAGCTCGATCTCTCCGAACGGCGCGCCTGCTCGGTAAGCGAAGGACGCAGCATCGGGGCCCCCCCCTCCTGCACGGGGTGCGCGGGCAACCGCAATTCTTCGTGTGGCTCGATCGGAAGGGTACCACCGAACGGTTCCGGAGGGAAATGGCTGACCTGTGGCGGACGGGGCTTTGCGGCCGCCCGGGTCGTCACGAGTCGGGGCGTAGCCGCAGCCCCTTCGGAATGACCAGCCTGCCGAGGCCCGCGAACAGGGCCTGGACCAGAAGGGCGAGAAGAGCGGCAGGCACGGCCCCCTCGAGAATCAGGTCCAGGTCGTCGAGCCGGATGCCGGTGAGGATCGGCTGTCCAAGACCTCCCGCGCCGATCAACGCACCGAGGGTCGCGGTCCCGACGTTGATGACGGCGGAGGTCTGGATGCCGGCCATGATCGAGCGGAAGCTCCACCTTCAGGAGTCTCGCCGCGGCAGAAAGGCCCAGAACGTCCGCCGACTCGAGCAGGGCGGCCGGAATGGCGGCCAGACCGGTGACCGTGTTCCTGACGATGGGGAGAACGCTGTAGAAGAAAAGCGCGGCCACGGCCGGGGGCGTTCCGATGCCGAGCAGCGGAATCATGAGGACCAGGAGCGCCAGCGATGGGATGGTCTGGATGACGCCGGCCACCGCCAGGATGGCCGCCCCCAGCCTCCTTCGGCGGGCGGCGGCGACGCCCAGGGGTAGTGCGACCAGGATCGCGGCGCTCAGGGATGCCGCCACGAGCGCGATGTGCTCCACGACGTACCGGCCGACTCGCCGCGCCCTCCCCTCGCGGCTCGCCTCCCCCTCCATGCCGAGAGCCGAGGCGAGAAAATCGGCCGCCACGACCCGCTCGGGGATGCGCTCCAACTTGACGCGCGCGTTGAGGCGCTGCATGTCTCTGGCGGCGATGCGCCCTTCGAGGACCGTCAGCGACACCAGGGCCGACGCCGCGCGCGCGGGGAGGTCGAGTCGATAAAGGATGACGGCGCGGTACCTGGGAAAATGGCCCAGATCGTCGTCCAGAACCCTGAGATGGTAATAGGGAATCTCGGCGTCCGTCGTGTAGAGATCGATGGCGTCGACGTCGCCGGCCGCCAGGGCGCGGTAGGCCAGGTCATGATCGAGCGATCGCACCTCGGTCTGCGGCAACCCGTAACGCTTCCTGAGCGTCGGCCAGCCGTCCCGCCGGTGCAGAAACTCCTCGCTGAAGGCGAGCCGGAGCCGCGGGAGGCC